>WNFY01021513.1_pt1 | contig 10907 bp, 16 predicted proteins | sample 5400091 | NCBI WGS metagenome assembly WNFY01 (sample SAMN13153364, study PRJNA577476) | soil metagenome | isolation source: 60 cm soil or saprolite under grassland replicate 1 | place: USA:California | collected 2016-06-15
TGCAGGGGAGCGAATCGAAGACGCGATGAGGGAAGTCGGGACGCTCCTCATCGCCTTCGCGCCTCTCGATGCGGCGCTCAGCGAACGGAAGGAGCATATCGGAGTCTTCCTCTTGCTTTTCCTCGGGCTTGGCGCATTGTTGTTCGTAGGAGCATTGGTGCTAGAGAGGAGGCGCAGTCATGTCTAGTAGCGTTTACCTAGCCTTCGGTGGCGTCGCATTGCTGGGGGCCGTCGGCTTTGTCTTCGCTTGGATCACAGCCCCCGCCAAGACCCCGACACCTGCTCAGCGCACGAAAGCTGCGAGCGCTGCATCAGCGAGCCGCCTAACAAGCGCTTGAAGCTGCCGGGCGCTCCCAAGTAGGGAAGAATTGCGTTGCCGCGCCGGCGAGCCTTTTTCTCTGCCGCTCCACGGCCTTGCGCCCGCGGGCGCTGCGCCCGCAGCTTAAGCGCGATCCGTTAGGCGGCTCGCGGCGAGCGCCACGTGCCGACATCCCTTCACACACGACGACTCACCACCTGGCCCATGGCTGATCAGACCCAAGTGAAGAGTGCAGGAGAGCGAATCGAAGACGCGATGAGGGAAGTCGGGACGCTCCTCATCGCGTTCGCGCCTCTCGACGCGGCGCTCAGCGAACGGAAGGAGCACATCGCTGTCTTCCTCTTGCTTTTCCTCGGGCTCGGCGCATTGTTGTTCATAGGAGCATTGGTACTAGAGAGGAGGCGCAGTCATGTCTAGTAGCGTTTACCTAGCCTTCGGTGGCGTCGCATTGCTGGGGGGCGTCGGCTTTGTCTTTGCTTGGATAACAGCCTCCGCCAAGACCCCGACACCTGCTCAGCGTACGAAATCTGCTGGCACTGCATCAGCGAGCCGCCTAACAAGCGCTTGAAGCTGCCGGGCGCTCACAAGTAGGGAAGAATTGCGTTGCCTCGCCGACCAGCCTTTTTATCTGCGGCTCCGCCGCCTTGCGCCCGCGAACCCTTCGCCCGCAGCTTAAGCGCGATCCGTTAGGCGGCGCTGAGGGGAATGACTATGCGACGGGTTTCCTTGATGGCGGTCGTGATCGGTGGGATTGTCGATGTTGGGGGGACAACCTTCGCCGGGCTGCCCGTCGTGTTCTACGTGATGGCCACAAACAACATCCCGACGCTCCCGCGGGTGGAACAGGGAGCTGTCGTAATGGCCTTCATCAAGGGTCACACCATTATCTACCTCCTACTCGGAGCGGCGGGCTGCTTGTGCAGCATTCTCGGTGGGTACGTATCGGCTATTATCGCGCGGCGCTCCGAAGTACTCAATGCAGCCCTTTCGTCCTACCTATGTTTGGCGCTCGGGGTCCGGACGCTTATTTCCGGCACCCAGCAGCTGCCGACTTGGCTGTTCCTATTGCTCCTTCCATTGAGTCCCATACTTGCTGCCTTCGGCGGGTATCTGCGCCTCATGCAGAATCGCTCCGCTATCGCCGGTCGTGATTCCGTGCTGCCGGGCAGCGCCGCCTAACAAGCGCTTGAAGCTGGCGGGCGCTTTCGTCTTAAAGGAAACCGTTGTATTGTGCCCTGGCGGTCACGAACTATCGTTCAACTACACGGCGCGCGGCGGGCTCGCCGCCCGCAGCTTAAGCGCGATCCGTTAGGCCTCAGCGGTCCTAAGCCCGAGCCGGTATGCACCCTGGCCGTTGGTTCAACGAGACTGCCTTCGACAGCCTTGACTACCTCGTCCCAGCCCTGCTCCTCTTCGTGCTGGCTGCGGCGAAGTGGGCGTGGCGTTATTGGCGCCGAGAGTCCTTACGCGCGCGGCGCATTGTGCTCAGCCTCCTCACAATAGGCGCCGGCTGCCTTCTCTTGTGGGTCGTGCTCGGCAGGCGTCCTTGGTGGCTGTTGCTCGTTGGGCTGGCCTCGGGGCCAGTCGCGGTCTTGCTTCGAATGCAGTTCAGCTGGATGAATTACCAAGGGCCGCCGGAAACGTTGCAGCCCCTGCCGCGGGCCTTAGAGGACCTGGACGTCGCGCTCATGGGGGATGACGCGCCTCCAAAGGTCCCACCTCACAAGAGCGACGCTGAGGCCTAACATGCGCTTGAAGCTGCCGTGCGCTCACAAGTAGGGAGGAATTGTGTTGTCTCGCTGGCTAGCCTCTTTGTCTGCCGCTCCAACTCCTTGCGCCCGCGGGGGAATTGTGTTGTCTCGCTGGCTAGCCTCTTTGTCTGCCGCTCCAACTCCTTGCGCCCGCGGGCGCTGCGCCCGCAGCTTAAGCGCGATCCGTTAGGCGGCAGCAATGTCCTCATCGCTTGACAAACTCACAGCGGCACTCTTCACGCTCCTCTTTGCCGCGTTGACCTCGGGCTCCACTCAGGGCTCGTCCGCTCATGCGGCCGATGTGGCGGGTTGCTACCGTATACGACTTGGGCCGTGGTCAGGTCCGTTTCCATCTGGCTGGCCGGACGTCCACCAGCCACCGCCCACGTTTCGGCTCGACTCTGTGCCGTTGCCTGCTCCTCACGACCAGGGCGGCTTCCGACGCGTGTCCCCGCACCTCGCCGTCCTCCACGGGCTCACGAGATTCCCCCCGGGCTGGAAGCAAGTCGGGCGAGATTCGGTTCACATCTACTGGTCCACAGGGTTCAGCGGCGTGGAGCTCCGTCTCGTCCACGTGTCACCCGACACACTCCATGGCGTCGCCGAAGCTTTCTACGACGTGATCGGACCTGTCGAACCAACGGCGCCTGCAGTCGCGTGGAAGATTCCTTGTGCTTCGGAAGTTCGATGAGCCTCGTTGATCAGGCTGCCGCCTAACATGCGCTTGAAGCTGGCGGGCGCTCGCGAGTAGGGAGGAATTGCGTTACCTGGGCCGGCGAGCCTTTTTTTCTGCGCTTCGACCGCCCTTGCGCCGGCGGGCGAGTCGCCCGCAGCTTAAGCGCGATCCGTTAGTTAGGCAGCGCGGAGAATACGCAAGATGCATTCACGCAGAGCGCCTACCCTGACCATCGTCGCACTACTTGTCCCCTCTTTCCTCTCAGGGCAGAGAGCGGAGGCGCGCTTTTGGAAGTGGTTCGAGGCGAACGACAGCGCGCTGTTCGCAGTCAAGACCGGGAACGAGCCCATTTGCGACCAGCTTGCCGTTCAACTGCACCGGCTCAATCCGGCTCTCACGTTTGAGTTTGGGCCGATCGAGTCCGGCAAGCGCGAGTTCGTCTTGAGCGCCGATGGAATCAAGGATGCTTTCCCAGCTGTCCTCGCACTCGGTCGGGCGGCACCACCACTCTCGCGGTGGACGATCATCCGGTTTCGCCCGGCTCGCCCCGACGTTACGCAGATCACCGTCGGCGGCGTGCACCTCGATGCGACCTCCGTGGAGTTCCTCGCGGAGCCAGATGGCGAGAGAACTGGACTGACGATCTCGGTCCCTGGGTACAAGCCCACGCCTCGCAAGACTTACGAACAGGCAACGTACCTGTTGCTCGACGGCATGCTTGGGGAATACGCAGTCGAAACGGCTGTGGGTCATATCGACATCGTTGCCCTCGAAGGGCGCCGTTCCGGCAAGTCGCGCCCGCTTACGCAGGTTCGGGAAGCAGTCAAAGTCCGGCCACCGGGTTGACCGCGCTGCCTACCAAGCGCTTGAAGCTGCCGGGCGCTCGCGCGGGAAGAATTGCGTTCCCTCGCTGCCCAGCCTCTTGTCTGCCGTTTCGCCGCCTTGCGCCTGCTGCCATTGCGCCCGCAGCTTAAGCGCGATCCGTTAGGCGGCGCTGTCCCGTCGTCAGTGGAGCGTGTTTCGGATGCTCGATCGAGCAACACCCAACCTCCCGAGTCGCGACCTCGTCGCCACATCGCAGTTCTACGCCCGGTTGGGTTTCACGGAGGCGTTTCGCGACGAAGACTGGTTGATCGTGCAGCGTGGCCCGATTCAGATCGAGTTCTTCCCGTCCTCCAAGCTCGATCCGCGGAAGAACATTGCGAGTTGCTGCATTCGCGTCTCCGATCTCAATCTCCTTCACCAGGCGTTCATCGGCGCGGGTCTACCGACTTCGCGCCACGACGTACCGCGGATTACTTCGCCGGTCGACCAGCCCTGGGGGGTTCGAGAATTCGCGGTCGTCGATCCTGACGGCAATCCGTTGCGCTGCCTCTCGCCACTCGCCACACGATCGTAAGCGGGCAGGGCGAGCGGCTAGGTCGCCCAAACGGGGGAATTATCGCGCCGCCTAACAGGCGCTTGAAGCTGGTGGCGCGCGTAGATTAAGGAACGAATCCTTTTTCAGCGCGCCGCAGCTTAAGCGCGATCCGTTAGGTGCCACGGGGCCCTCACAGCAACGGACATGCTGAAACCACTAGCCATTCTGCCCGCGTTGACCATGCAGCTCGCCGCTCAGCAGGCGAGCTACCGATTTCCGCCGCGCGACACGTTGAAATACCATGAGATCACCGAGAGTCGCATTGAACTGCACCCGCCCCGAGGTGCCGTAACGCTCACGTCCCGTCACGATGCCAAGATTGCGCTCGCGACAGACGGGGGTGACACAATGACGGCGTGGTATGAGGACCTGACCTTGTCGAGTACCACCCCCCAGGGGGAACGACGGCCTTCGACGGGCGCGGCTCTGCACCTCCCGTTCCGCTTCGTGCTCACACGCGCAGGCCAGGTCACCGCTCTGACGGCGCCTTCGTTTCCACCAGAAATCGCTTCACAAACCGACCTTACACATCAGTTCGAGGATTTCTTCATCTCTCTTCCATCGTCTGCGCTTCGCCCACGCGCCACGTGGGCGGATACGGTAGAGAGCTCAACAACCGGCAGTCCTCGGGACACCTATCAGGCCCGGCATATTCGCCGCTACCGCGCCCTCCGGGACACCGTCCTCGCGGGCGGTGTGGCGGCAATCGTGATCGCGTTCGAGCAGGAAATCAGCGTTCGCTCGAGTAGCCCGATGCAGAATGCGGCCGTGACTATTTACACCCGCCTTGAAGGGCACGAGGAAGGGACAGCTGTATTCGCGCCTACGGCGGCGCGCTTGGTGTCGCGCGTCCGGCACGGACATCTCGACGGTGAGCAGGTGCTGAAGCGCGAAGGTCGCGAGATGACGGTGCCAATGCTCTACGAATACTCAAGCAGCCTCGTCGGGCTGCGGTGACGCGTGGCGCCTAACATGCGCTTGAAGCTGGCGGCGCGCGTAGATTAAGGAATGAATCTTTCTTCGGCGCGCCGCAGCTTAAGCGCGATTCGTAAGGCGGCGGCACCGCTTCCTCTCCCAACCAACGATGCTCCCAGACCTGCAACGCGCTCGGATTTCCGAGCTCCTGACCGACTACTGTGAAACGACGGTGCCTGAGCGGGTCCGGGACAAAGTCCGCTTGAGCTTTCGGATCGAGGGCAATGTCATTGACCTATTCGAGCTACGGCCCCGAGTCCGGGCGTCGCGCCAGTGGCAAGAGGAAAGCGTCGCGAGGTTTCGCTATGTCCAATCTCGTCGCGTTTGGCGACTCTATTGTCAGTACCGAGATCTACGCTGGCACGAATACGAGCCCCTTTTCGAGGCGCGGAGCTTTGATGAACTCCTGACCGAGGTCGATGAGGATCCCACGGGCATCTTTTGGGGCTAGCGCCGCACGCGCCGCTGTCTAACACGCGCTTGAAGCTGCCGGGCGCTCACCAGTAGGGAGGAATTGCGTTGCCTCGCCGGCCAGCCTTTTTGTCTGCCACCCACCGCCTTGCGCCAGCTGGTATTGCGCCCGCAGCTTATGCGCCATCCGTTAGGCCGCAGCCAAAGGGGGTACCTCGATGATCCGCCCCTCGCATGCTTGTATCGTTGCCCTTGCTGCATGCAGTAGCGCAACCGGTCTCGGCAATCGCGCCGGCCCCTACGTGATGACCGCTGTGGATCAATCGGACTTGCCTCAGCTTGTCGGCGCGACCTCGCTCTGTGATCAACTGGTCGCGAGAGGGGCGCTTGACCTCCAAACCGACGGGACCTTTCTCCTTCGGGTCGCTCAGATTCAGGACTGCGCTCGCCGGCGTCTCACGTAGCGCGCTTCGTGAAGTTCCCGCTGTGAGGGCCATGCTCCGGCCTAACAAGCGCTTGAAGCTGGCGGGCGGTGATCGCTTTAAGGGAAGCGGAGTGTTGTGCGCTGGCGCGCACGAACTATCGTTCATCTCCACTGCGCGCGGCGGGCGAGTCGCCCGCAGCTTAAGCGCGGCCCGTTAGGCGGCAACGACGCCCCGTGAACACTCCAGTATCCCAACAATCGCTTTTCGGTTTCCCATTCTGGTTGGCGGCGCCTTGGTGCTTAGCCGCGCCGGGCACGGCATACCTGATCGCCCGGACCCTCTATGAGGAGACGATTCTCACTTGGCGCCAGGGGCCACAGATGGTCTTGTTCAGTTTCACCCACGCCGACGCAGGCTTTGCTCTCCTGTGCTTTGCGTCAGCAGCGCTCATGGCCTTATGGCTCCCAACAACGATCGTCTGGGTCGCAGTGACCAAGCGCCACGACGTGACCCTGGAGCGACGCGTCTACTGGTTCATGATCGGCACCGCCGCAGGGATCGCCCTTCTCTTCTTACCATACTCGTGGCTGGGGGGGTATTGAGCGCATGCCGCCTAACAAGCGCTTGAAACTGGTGGGCGCTTGCAAGGAGGGAAGCATTGCGTTGCCTCGCCCGCGAGCTTTTGCTCTGCGCCTCCACCTCCTTGCGCCAGCGGCGATTGCGCCCGCAGCTTAAGCGCGATCCGTTAGGCGGCACGCTCGTATCGCTACCGTTATGGACGAGTGGCTCCCTCCTGCACTGGGATTCGGCGTCGTAGCCGCGCTGATAGTGACCGTCCTGCTATTCCCTGATTCCTGGCTCGGCTTCGAGCTCCGGCGCGCCTATCAGGTTCAGACAAGTGGCGTGCTCGGACGCTTCGCGCCGCGTGACTTGCTTCGTAGTGCCGCCATGTCCTGCTGTATTGCAGCTCTCCTCACACTGAGTTCTTACGTCGCGATGGCTGTGAGCTTTCGGAAGCCGGGTACCGTTGGCCTTCTACTTGAAGCATACGGATTCGCATTCTTCTTACTTGCAGGGATGACGCTGCTCGCCACCATTCAGACTCTGGTTCGGGCCTTCAGAGTGCACCGCACAGAACGCCGTGTAGCCCAAGAGATCAGGATTCAACCAGACCTGTTTGTTGCTTTGCGCGATATCGTAGCCCGATACGATCCGATAGGGTTGGCCGTTCTAAAGGAGCCTCGGGAATACGACTACCAGGCGGGGCGCATCTTGCTTGCCCTGTCGCACTGCAGCACGTACGAAGAGATCTTAGCCACGATCCGTGGCCACTTCTACATTTGGTTCCCTTGGGTCGACCCGCAATCACCGGCTAGTTCGCGGCTCTGGCGCAGGAGGTGTGGAACCTAACTCATCGGCCCGAGGCGTGACGCCTAACAAGCGCTTGAAGCTGGCGGGCGGTGATCGCTCTAAGGGAAACGGAGTGTTGTGCGCTGGCGCGCACGAACTATCGTTCAATTACACTGCGCCCAGCGGGCGAGTCGCCCGCAGCTTACGCGCGGTCCGTCAGGCAGCAGCCACCTATCGCTATGATACCCTTCCATGACTGAACCCAAGCTCCCAACCCTGTTCGAGTGGATGGGTGGTATGCCAGTCCTCGACCGGCTCATGACGAGGTTCTACGAGCGCGTTCGTCAGGACGCCATCCTCGCTCCGTTGTTCGCGCAGATGGCCAGTGACCACCCACACTCTGTGGCCCTCTTTGTCGCGGAGGTCCTGGGCGGCCCAAAGGCCTACTCTCAGGAGCGGGGCGGCCATCCACACATGATTGAGCGCCACCTGAATCGACATCTAACTCAGGAGCAACGAGCGCAATGGGTCCGCTTGCTACTCGCGACTGCTGATGAAATCGGAGTGCCAGACGATCCGGAGTTTCGGTCTGCCTTGGTAGGGTATCTGGAGTGGGGTTCACGGCTCGCCGTCATCAATTCTCAGCCTGGTGCGACGGTCGATCCCAAGGCCGCCATGCCGCGATGGGGGTGGGGCGAGGTGGGTGGGCCGTACCGTGGGCCATCGTGAAAGCTGCTGCCGAACAGGCGCTTGAAGGTGGCGGGCGGTGATCGCTCTAGTGGAAGCGGAGTGTTACAACCCAGGGAGTGGCAGGATGGATTGGGGATGGCTGGTCGTCACGGCGGGCGCGGCCGCGCTCTCCTTCCTGTTCCAGCGGGACGAGCAGCGTCGCTCCAACGCGTATCAAGCCTATTGCCGCGCCCACGGCTACGAATTCGTGGGGACTTCAGAACAGGGGTATCACGGGTTGGCGCCCATCTTCTTGGACATGTCCCAGGCCTCGGACCGGCATCGCATGTTCCAGGAGTGGCGCTACGTGATTACGGGCCAATACAACGGCGCGTCATTCACGGCGTTCGAGTACCGGTCTGCGGAGCAGTGGTTCGATAGCACGAAGCCAACTTGGGGCCGTCCTGTATGGAGCGCGCACGCCGTGCTCCTGTGGGATCTGCCCGACGCGCAATTGCCTATGTTCGTCGTCGTGCCCGAAAGCTTGTGGAAGCGGTTTGGGGAGGTCCTCGGGCAGAAGCAGAACATCCGGTTCCCCGACGATCCGGCGTTCTCCCGCACGTACCGACTCCAGGGGGACGACGAGGCTGCCGTGCGCGGCCTGTTCGCTCCCACGCTACGGGCGCACTTCGCAGCGCACGGCATGCTGCACCTCACGGGCTTTCGGCACCAAGTGGTGTGGTGGCGAGACGCTCGCTTGCCGAGCGCGGCCGAGCTGCCGGCCTTCCTCGCGGAGGGGGATGCGATCCGGCGCCTCTTCCCTAGACCTGGGTCGGCCGTCCCTCCCGAGCCCTCGCATTGATCTCCGCAGCCACTGGGATACACGCGACGAGTGACATCCAGTGATCCGCCTAACAAGCGCTTGAAGCTGGCGGGCGGTGATCGCTCTAAGGGAAGCGGAGTGTTTGCGCCCTGGCGGGCGCGGCTTGTCGGCCAACAGCCTTGCGCCCACCGGCGCTCGCCCCGCAGCTTAAGCGCGATCCGTTAGACGGCGCGAATTTTCGTTCCGCCTGATCGAGAGTGTCCAATCACAACCGGGCAACTTTACGCGTACGCGGTGGCTCGAGGGTGAGTGAATCGGTCATCAGCGTGTCGGAGCTGACGCGCCGCTTCGGTGCCACGACGGCCCTGGACTCGGTGAGCGTGTCGCTCCCCCGCGGGGCGGTCTATGGCCTCGTCGGCGCAAACGGAGCGGGCAAGACGACGCTCATCCGGCACATTCTCGGTCTGCTCCGGGCGGAAAGCGGCTCGGTGCGCGTCTTCGGCCTCGATCCCGTCGCCGACCCCGTCGCCGTCCTGTCGCGGATCGGCTATCTGTCCGAGGAAAACGACCTCCCCGGCTGGATGCGAGTCGACGAGCTCATGCGCTACACGCGCGCGTTCTATCCCGCCTGGGACGATGCGTATGCGGAGGAGCTGCGGCGGAGGTTCGCACTCGACCACGCCACGAAAATCACGAACCTCTCCAAGGGGCAGAGGGCCCGGGCGGGACTGCTCATTGCGCTGGCCCATCGCCCCGAGCTGCTGGTGCTGGATGAGCCGTCGTCCGGCCTCGATCCGATCGTTCGCCGCGACATCCTCGGCGCCGTCATTCGCACCATCGCCGATGAAGGGCGGACCGTGCTGTTCTCGTCCCACCTGCTGGAGGAGGTGGAGCAGGTCGCCGATCACGTCACGATGATCAGCTACGGCCGGATCGTGCTCAGCGCGCCGCTGGACGCCATCAAGGAATCGCATCGCTCCCTCGATGAGGCCTTCATCGCACACGTCGGGAGCGCCGCCACGCCGGCCGCCGAGACGTAGATCATGCGGTCTCCCGCTCTCGCAATTGGCTGGGAGTTTCGCCGCCGGCATCGCTGGGGACTGATCGCCGTGGCCGGTTACCTGTGCGTCGTCGCGACGATCAGGTTCCTGATCCTTGAGCCGGGTGCGCCCGTCCTGGTGGATAGCGTCCGTTTTGCCGCGGTGGTGTCCGTGCCGCTGACGACGACGTTCGTGTATCTCCTGGCCGTCTTCAGCTTCGGTTTTGCCGGTGACTTGGCCGCGCGCCATTCGATGTATCCCGCCCGAATGTTCACCCTGCCCGTGACGAACACCGCGCTGGTCGGCTGGCCGATGCTCTATGGCACGGCGGCCATGGCGATCCTGTGGCTGGCCGCGCGGCTTGTCGCCGTGTGGCCGTCGGGTATCGAAATCCCATTGGTCTGGCCGGCGCTCCTGGCCGCGGCCCTTCTCGCGTGGACGCAGGCGCTGACGTGGATGCCGTATGGCTTGCCGGGGATGCGCTTGATCGTCGCAGTGCTCTGCCTGGCTGCTCTGGATACCGTCGTCCTGCTGGCAATTCATTTCAAGGCCGGCGAACCCAGGATGGTGGCCATCCTGGCGCCGCAGCTTCCCCTCGCGTATCTCGTCGCGCGCTTCGCCGTTGCACGGGCGCGCCGCGGCGACGTGCCCGATTGGCGGGGACGGTCCGCCCGGTACGGAGAAATCGCGGACGGCCTGCCACGCCCGCGCGACCACTTCTCCTCGCCCCGACGCGCCCAAGTGTGGTTCGAGTGGCGGCGGCACGGCCGGTCGCTGCCGGCGCTCGTGGGTCTCCTGCTGCCGTTCGAGCTGGCGTTGCTCTGGCTCGCCAAGGACGCGCCGGCATTCGTCTTCGAGATACTGTTTCTCGCACTGATCACGCCGCCGTTCATGGCCGCCTTCACGGCATGGACCGTGAGCCAGCCGAATCCCCAGGTGCGCGATTCCTACGGCGTGCCGCCGTTCATCGCGACGCGGCCGTTGACCAGCGCCGAGCTCATCGCCGCCAAGCTGAAGATGGCGATGTGGAGCACGCTGGCCGCGTGGC
>WNFY01006000.1_pt1 | contig 10904 bp, 12 predicted proteins | sample 5400091 | NCBI WGS metagenome assembly WNFY01 (sample SAMN13153364, study PRJNA577476) | soil metagenome | isolation source: 60 cm soil or saprolite under grassland replicate 1 | place: USA:California | collected 2016-06-15
GAATCGCTCGTCGGCCCCATCATCACCGCGATCATCATCAGCGGCGCGGTTGTTTTGGTCCGAATTATTTGGGTGATACCGGCGACCTATCTGCCGCGTGTGCTAGGTCTCGCAAACGGCGGAGGTGCGCGTGATCCAATTCCGCGACGGCAACAGGCCGCCATCGTGGCTTGGTCGGGCATGCGTGGGGTGGTTTCGCTCGCGGCTGCGTTCGCGCTGCCGCTGGCATTAAGCGATGGCAAGTCATTTCCGGGGCGCAATTACATTTTGTTTCTCACGTTCTCAGTCATTCTGACCACGCTCGTTCTGCAGGGGTTGTCGCTCCCGCTCTTGATTCGGAAACTCGGAATCACATATGACGGCGAGGCAGACGAAGAGGAACGCCGGGCCCGTCTGGAAGCGAACAAGGCGGCAGTTGAACTGATCGGAAAACTGCGTGCCAACGGCGAGTTTTCGCCCGATACCGTGGATCGTTTACGCGCTGAGTACGACGAACGCCTGGAGCAATTACAACTTTGTGCCGAGAACCCCGACGATTGCCGCGGCGAAATCGCCACGCCTCAATATCAGCGTTTGCAACGCGAAGCACTGCGTGCTGAAAGGCAGACCATTATCCGTTTGCGGAACGAACGCGTGATTAACGACGACGCGTTGAGGCGTATTCAGCGTGACCTCGATCTGGCCGAAGCACGCCTGACAGGGAGTTAAAAGTCTTAAGTTTTAAGAAGAAGGAGGCAGTCGGCCACAATCGCGGCTGCCAGTTGAACTTCAGACCTAACACTTAAGGGTTGAGACTTACCGCACTAAAAACGGTACCGTGCCGGCCAATCCCTGGCTGGGCCGCCTAATCGCGCTGCGCAGGTCTTCAATTCCTTTTTGAAGTACCGAGCCAGATGCGATCGTACCTTGTTTGTGAGCGGAAGCTTTTCCATCCTGGTCCAACTGTTGTAATCCGCGCTCAATCGGCTACCTGGCTTGTCTGGATCAGCGCCCAGGAAACGAAGGATGGAGCGCCGTAATTCAGCTGGATTTTTTTGCAAGTCATCAAAGAAATAGACGCGAAACTGCTCTGGAACGACGTAACGTTTCCATCGCGCGACGACGGCACTCGGATACGAACGCAAGAGCATCCCTCGGCGGAGTAAATTCCGATTGACTTCGTCGATGTCGGTCGGGTCAAAAGGCTCAATCTGGCCATAGTGCACTTCCATGGACAAATGCGACCACACTCGCTCGACCGGATCGCGCACCAGAAAGATCACCTTTAAGTTTGGGAAGTATCCGACGATTTCTCGAATGACTTCATTACTCAGCGTCGAGTAATTCGGCGAAATATCACCGGAAAAGAGCGATCCTTTGGGTTCAAACAGTCGTCCATAATTCTCGAGATCGATGTCCGGTTCGGCGCTAAGGCTCTTGAGCCGCTCCAGAAATCGACGATCGCGCTCGTCTTTGCAGCGCGGATGAGCTGCGCGTTGAACCCTGCTCAGTTGATCAAAGTAATGCAGTTCCTTTACAGGAGGCATCCAGAAATCGGGATGGGAATCGAGTTGCTGATAAAGCCACGTGGTTCCGGCTTTATGGGCTCCGATACAGAGAAAATCGGGCCCTGCACCGCGAGTAGGAGACCTCTTTCCTTCCTCAAGCGATCCAATCACACCAGAACAGGATGTCGAAGTCGTCCACCAGTTGCAGGAAGAAGATCAGTAATGAAAAACCATATCGTGCGGGCCATTGTTTCGCCGGCCCGCCCAGTTCTGCAGCGCAGGCTTTCAATTCCTGTTCAAAAAACTGAGCTACCCTGGACCGCACCTTGTCGGTGAGCCGAAGTTTCTTCCTGTTGGCATCCTGGTTTTCGTCCGCCTTCAATCGACCGTTAGGCTTGTTCGGGTCGGCGCCTAAAAACAGGAGGATCGAGCGCCGCAGTTCTGCAGGATTCTTCTCCAGATCGTCAAAAAAGTAGATGCGGAAAAGATCCGGACGAACATAGCGTCTCCAGCGTGCGACGATCTTACTGGGATGCGAGCGCAGGAGCACCCCGGGATTCAGTAAGTTCCGAATCACTTCGTCGGCATCGGTCGCATCAAACGGACTAATCATTCCGAGACGAACGCCCATGGACAATTGTGACCACGCTCTCTCAACGGGGTCGCGAGCTAAAAAGATCACCTTTGAATTGGGGAAGGAATTGACGACTCGCTGAATAATCTCATCGCTCACTGTCGAATAGGCTGGCGAGATATCGCCGGAGACAAGCGATCCTTTGTGCTCGAACAACCGGCCGTAATTCTCCAGATCGATGTAGGACAGGGCGCTCAGGTTTTTCATGCTATCGAGAAAGGAAGCATCGCGCTGGTCTCGGCAGCGCGGGGGATGGAACCGTCTCGTTTTATTTAGACTGTTGAGATAGTGCAGTTCCTTTACCGGAGGCATCCAGAAATCAGGATGTCGTTCAAGCTGCCGATACAGCCACGAGGTTCCGCCTTTCTGGGCTCCAACGCATAAGAAATCGGGGCAGGCGTCGCCCGCGGAATAGTGATGATCCTCTCGGTTTCGACTGTCACTCACGCGAGGTTTAAATGGCCAGGCCCAACGCACGGCCGCATTATTTTCCATCCGGCAGTCAAAAAGCAAGATCAGAACACGGGTAGACTCGGGCTCGCAAATTCGTAACGGTTAACGGGGGGCACGATGAGGCCCCAGCCTTTCTTAATCGCGGCGACGAGCCTGGGTGTTTGTTTCTCCAACCGTATGTCTATTTAGTGGCTGGCATGATAAGGAGAGCGACGCATTCGAAAATTGAATCCGACAACCTGATGGAAATGGAAAACACGAGGCGTTGCCGCATTTTCCTTCTCTCACCCGCTTATGCCGGCGGTGAACGGGCACGGATGATTCTGAGCGACCGGGCGGAATTCGAACTCGCGCAAAAATTGCGCGGCAAACGGGGCGCGCCAATCGCCGAGGTGTTCACCTTTCTCAGCGGCCTCTACTTTCGTGGTAAGATCGCATACGCGACTGTGTTTGCCCGGCCCGCGGCGGGAATCCCCGGTGTATTTGTGATTACGCCTACTCGGGGGCTTGTCGACGCGAGTACGCGGATTCGCCTCGATGAATTGCGTGAATTCGCAACGGTCGACATTCACGGTGACGATCCGCGTTATCGAGCGCCGATTGAACGAGGCGCGCGTCTTCTCGCAAAAAAACTGCCATCTCGGAGCGAGATCATCCTTCTCGGAAGCATTGCCACAGGAAAATATGTAAACGTTTTGCTTGCGAGTTTTGGCGACCGGCTCCGATTTCCCGTCGACTTCGTCGGTCGCGGCGACATGAGCCGTGGCGGATTGATGTTACGCTGTGCAGCAGATCGGCAGGAGCTTCCATACATCGCAGTGGCAGGCGCGATCGTTAATGGAAAACGCCCGCCTAAGCTCCCTCCGCGGAGATAACGGTCCACGTTTCGATAGAGGCTTTTCTCGTTTATTTGTTTTGCGTCGCAGGCCGGTGTTGCCTTATCTTAAAGTTGCCGTGTTTCGGCAGTAAAATTTCTGGATGATATGGATGTTAGCGGCACGATCGGCGCGATTCTGAGTCAGAAAAGCAAAGATATTTTTTCCATTCGGTCCGACGCAATGGTTTTTGAAGCAATTGAAATGATGGGCGAAAAAAATGTCGGCGCATTATTGGTGATGGATGGAGAGCAATTGAATGGGATCATTTCCGAGCGCGATTATACCCGTAAAGTTTTTCTGCGTGGCAAACGTTCCCGCGAAACGAAAGTTTCAGAGATCATGTCAACCAATGTGACCGTCACGCATCCGCGTGAACCCGTGGAGAAATGTCTGCGCCTGATGACTGACAAACATATTCGACATCTGCCCGTGGTCGAAGGTGATCAAGTGGTCGGCGTGATTTCGATCGGGGACCTGGTCAAGCACGTGATTTCCTGCCAGCAGGCTGCAATCGCGCACTTGGAAAACTATATCCACGGCGGATACGCAGCCGGGTAAGGGTCGGCATCACTGATGCCGGGCCGCGATCATCGATCGCGGCTACAACTTCCAGACGGTCTTCCCGCCGACAATTGTTCGCACTGCGCGGCCTTTCAGTTTCCAGCCGTCGAACGGCGAATTGCGCGACGCCGATTGAAATTGATCGAGGTGAACAGTCCATTTCAAAGCCGGATCGATCAGCGTGACATCGGCGGGGGAACCGGGCGACAGAGTGCCTGCATCCAGCTTTAACAAGCGCGCCGGCTCGACGGTGTACATCTCGATCAAACGCACAATGTCGATCTTGGCGTGTTTATGCACGAGCAGATCGATGAAAAGAGCTAGCTCGGTCTCCAATCCAATAATCCCGAATGGCGCGGCGTCGAACTCAACTTCCTTTTCGAAATCCGCGTGCGGGGCGTGATCGGAACACAAGATCGACAAGGTGCCATCGGCGATTCCTTCCAGCAGGGCTTCAACGTCTGTTTGCGACCGCAGCGGTGGATTCATCTTATAGTTCGTGTCGAAATTTTGGATCGCTTCGTCCGTTAAAGCGACGTGATGCGGACAGATTTCGCCGCTTATTTTTACGCCGCGCTGCCGCGCTTCCCGAAGCAATCGCACACTTCCAGCTGTTGTGACGTGCTGGCAATGAATCGGATGATCGCAAAGTTCCGCGAGCAAAATGTTGCGCATCACAATCGCTTCTTCGCCTGCTGCGGGCCAGCCGGGTAAACCAAGCAGCGTGCTCCAGTACCCCTCGTGTGCGACTCCGGTGCCGACCAGATTGTAGTCCTGACAATGATCGAGCACAGGCAGGTCGACCATGTGAGCATACTCGACCGCACGCCGCATGACTTCGTGATTTTGAATGCAATGACCATCATCCGTGATTGCCACAACGCCCGTCTTCGCGAGCGACCCGATCGGCGCGAGCTCTTCGCCTGCGAGATTCTTTGAAATTGCGCCAGACGGCAAAACATTCACGCACGCCACTTCCGCCGCGCGATCTTTGATCCATGCAATCGTGCTGGGATTGTCTGCGACCGGCGAAGTATTCGGCATGCAAACAATAGTGGTGAATCCGCCGGCTGCTGCCGCGCGTGCGCCCGACTCAATTGTCTCCTTGTGACTGAATCCGGGTTCGCGCAGATGCACATGCATGTCGATCAAACCGGGCGCAACGATCAAACCTTTCGCGTCAATCTCTTCAATTTTCGATTTCCCGCCGCGGCGGGTCAACTCCTCGCGAATTTCGGATTTCGAGCCGACGATTGTTCCATCGGCGATGTAAAGATCGGCGATCTCATCCCGCCTATTTATGGGATCGATAATCTGACCGTTTCGAATGATTGTGGTGCTCATGCCGAGACCCCTCCGCAGAGATAGAGAACAGCCATGCGCACAGCGAGACCGTTGGTAACCTGATCGAGAATGACGCTGTGCGATCCGTCGGCGACCTCGCTGTCGATCTCGACGCCGCGGTTGATCGGGCCGGGATGCATGATCAGACAATCGGGCTTCAAAAGCTTTGCGCGCTCTTTGGTCAAACCGAACAAGCGAATGTATTCGCCGATGCCGGGAAAATATTCTCTGCGCTGGCGTTCGTGCTGGATGCGCAACAGGTTCACCACGTCGACTTTTGGCAGCACGTCCTCGATCTTGTGCGAAATCTCCACGCCAAGTTTCTCAAACTCGCGCGGCACAAGCGTGCTTGGCCCGACCAGTGTCACATGCGCACCAAGCTTAAGCAGGCCGAAAATATTCGAGCGCGCAACGCGACTAAACAGAATGTCGCCCACAATCGCCACGCGCAATCCCGCAATTTTTCCTCTGCGTTCGCGGATGGTGTAAAGATCGAGAAGCGCCTGCGTGGGATGCTCGTGCGCGCCGTCGCCGGCATTAATCACGCTGGCTTTAAGGCGATTTGCCAGGAACTGCGGTGCTCCGGCCGAGCTGTGACGCAAAACAAGAATATCGGCGTGCAATGCTTCCAGATTGCGCGCAGTGTCTTTGAGCGTTTCGCCTTTGGTCAGGCTGGACGTAGTTACCGAGATATTGATCACGTCCGCGCTCAATCGAAGCGCAGCCAGCTCGAAAGATGTCCGCGTTCGCGTGCTTGGCTCAACGAAGAAGTTCATCAGTGTTTTTCCACGTAGAGCAGGCACCTTCTTGATCTCGCGAGTACCGACTTGTTTAAATGCGTCGGCGGTTTCGAGAACGAAATTGATTTCTTCTGCCGGCAGTTCGCGCAGACCGAGTAAATCTTTTCGTGTCCAGCGCGTGGTCATCGTGGAGCGAATGCGTTCATTGCTTTTGCAAACGTACCTCGTCAGGTTGGCCATCGGTTTGTTCGAGGCGTACGCGCACCTTTTCGTTACCCGAGGTCGGCAAATTCTTCCCGACGTAATCCGGGCGAATCGGCAGCTCGCGATGGCCGCGGTCGATTAGGACTGCCAGTTGAATTCGCGCAGGCCGTCCGAATGAGTTGATGGCGTCCATGGCGGCGCGCACAGTGCGGCCGGTGTAAAGAACATCATCGACAACGATGACGGTGCGTTCCTCCAGGGGCAGCGGAAGTTTCGACTCGCGCACGATTGGCAATTCAGAGCGCGTTCCCACGTCATCGCGATGCATCGCCACGTCGATGACGCCGGTCTCCACGTTGATCTTCTGGATCTGGTGAATGAACGCCGCGATGCGCTGGGCGATTTCCACCCCGCGCGACGGAATCCCCGCTAGCACGACGTCAGTCAGTCGCGTGTTTCGCTCTATAATTTCGTGCGCAATTCGGTGAAGCGCTCGACGAATTGCCTCCGCGTCCATTGTTGGGACCGCGGCACCAGACGTTTTTTGTTTTGCTTGTTTCATGCGTTTCCTTGGCGACCTCGCGGGGTCGCATTAAAGGAACAAAAAAATCAGGAGGCGGACTTTTCGGTTCGCGCCTCCTTTCTTCGTCGCTCTCGCCAGTTGGAGCGATGTTTCACGATCCAATCCAGCAAAGCCTTTTCAAAGCCGATATCTCTTCCGGCTTTTTCGCTCTCGATCCACTTGTGTTTCAGGATCTCGGCACGCTCCGCGAGAAACTCCTTGTACAAGACCGAATTCCTAACGAATCGAGAGTGATCCTCCTCTGAAGATGGCATCTCAGGATTCTCTTTCATGAAATTGGGCACGAGTCAACAAAATCGAAGCAGTCAATTCGACGTGCCAACCGCCCCATTTATTTAACTTCCGGTTCCAATCACGGTTGCGGACGCCTTCACTACGGCAGTGTCTTACGAAGATTTTCGGCAATTTTATTGAACTCGGCTGCCACGGGGGACTTTCGATCTTCGCCCACGATTGGAATCCCGCGATCCCCCGACTCGCGCGTGGGGATATCGATCGGAATTTGGCCAAGCAATGGGACGCGGAGTCGTTTCGCTTCGCGTTCGCCGCCGCCACTGCCAAAAATATGATAGCGTTTGCCGTCGGACGGAGAGGCGAAATAACTCATGTTCTCGATGATCCCAAGCACAGGCACATTGACCTTCTCGAACATGCTAGCAGCTTTGCGAGCATCGATGAGGGCAACTTCCTGAGGCGTGGTTACCACGATCGCGCCGGAAAGCGCGACCGTCTGAACGATGGTGAGCTGAATGTCACCAGTGCCAGGAGGCAGATCCAGCACCAGATAATCCAGTTCGCCCCATTCCACCTGCCGCAGAAATTGCTGGGTGTAACGGGTGACCATTGGTCCGCGCAAAATCGCCGGCGAAGTGTCGTCGAGCAGAAATCCCATCGACATCAGCCGTAATCCGTATTGCTCAATGGGAACGATTTTGTTTTCTTCCGTCGCCATTGGCCTCTCGCGCGTCCCGAACATCAACGAAATGCTCGGGCCGTAGATGTCGCAATCGCATAAGCCTACACGCGCGCCGGTTTGCTCCAGTGCGACCGCGAGGTTTGCCGCGACAGTCGATTTGCCCACGCCGCCTTTACCGCTTGCCACCGCGATTACGTGTTTGATGCCCGGGATTCGCGTTGCGCCCATGCCGGTGCCTGCGCCTGCGGGCGGCGCATGAATATCAATCAGGACCTTTGCACTCTTGACACCGTCGATACTTCGCAGCGCTTCTTCGGCGTCGTTTTTAATTGCCGCTGGAACATTCGGATCGTTCGTCGCCAGGGCGATCTGTACTTTGACTTCGCTATTCTCAATCTGGACCGATTTCACAAGGCCGAATGAAACAATATCGCGTGTGAAGCCCGGATATTTCACCGACTTCAAAGCGTTCTTCACCTGTTCCTCAGAAATCGACATGTCAGAAACTTACGCACACGGCACGGGAGGTAAACCTCGCCATCGGGTGGATCGCCTTGTCCTCAAGATGATGGCAACTGGTGAAGGCCAGTTTTCCCACCGCGTTGCGCATGCGGCAAAATCCAGGCGGGAGGGCCGCGGTAGCCAATGCGTTGAAGGCAGCGCGTTCCACCTGCGAGTTATCGGTCCTGATAATCCATTTTGTAGCGAATCTGATACTCGCTTCCGTCAGAGGGGCGGGAAGGTTGCTGGCCTGCTTTCGCTACAAAGTCCGGGTTTTGCCAGTCAGACCAGGCGCGGTATTTCTCCCTCATTGGATTGGCCGGCAGCTTGAGCCGGTAAATTTTGTCCTCCTGACCAGGAAATTTTAGAACGAAGAGGCGCTGCGATGTTCGGAAATAAAGTTCGACGTAACCCGCGCGCACGCCTGGGTCTTGAGGCGCATCGGTGTGCCAGTAACCTGGCATCGGCATCCGATTGCGAGGTGTATCGAGTTCCGGCTGAACATCGTTGAGACTTTCGAGCGATTGGCCGTTGGGCGGCTTGACTTCAAATTCGAGCAGCGGTGTCGGTCCATTGATGTTCAAAACATGCGGTTGACCGGCATACCAAATTCCAAATCCGGACACCGTAATGATACCAAGAGATACACAAACGGTTATTAACCCGACGAAAAGCCAAAGTCCTCTTGTGCCGCGCCAATAAAGCGTCAGAACAATCAGGCCCGGCGCGACGATGCACGTCACGATGAGCGCGATTGCAGCGGCAAAATAACCAGCCCCGCCTTCAAACGTGGAGACGTGAAACGCGGCTGCCAGTGCTGCGCCCAAAGCGAAGCCAAGAAATAATCCCGCCGCGATGCCAACGATTCCCCCGAGAATTCCGAAAAGAATTGCGCTGACAGAAAGTTTTTTTGTAGCGGGTCGCACGAGATTGATCAGGGCGAATTTGCCGGAACGCGGCTCTGGAGAAGGTCGATTCGCTGATGCGTTTTTGTGATCTCAACGATGAGACCAGAATAGTTCCATTTACCGAGCGATTTGTTTGCTGCCACGTAGATCGTTCCTTTTCCTTTCGGGCCAGAGATGGGGATGGAGAGATTCGCCTCACCGGACGCGCCGTTAACGTTCGTGTTTCCAGATACCAGAAATCCCTCTTTGATCGGCGACCCGAGAATCTCGATCACGGAAGGATGCGCCTTAGCTCGGGCCAAAGCGTCTTTGTAAACGTCGGTCGATTTCACCGCGCTGAACACGATCAGCGCGATCGAGACAACAAAAGCGATGAACAATGTTAACGTGCCGAAACAGCCAACCGGCACGAACCATTTCCAATTTCGATTCCACCAGTTGGGTCTCGGTGTTAGCGGAACTGTGGGCGGATTTTGCTCCATGAAGTCTTTCTACTTCAGTCCCGAAGCCTTGTGCAATCATTCCTTCAAACGGTGAGTGATCAGATGGAAACAAGCGGCGCCAAAGCGCAATTCGTTTTAAGTAGTCAGTGATAGCGACGATCGGCGCTTAGTGCTGTAGCCGGCATCGTTGATGCCGGCTCCGAAACGCGCATCGCCGGTCGGGATCGCCCGCCCTCGCTCGCAGACGAGGCATTATGCGCCCATCGCTGCTGTCATCAACAGCTTGCAGCCGTTAAACGCGGTCCTTCAACGTAGTTTTGCCGGCCGTACGCGCGCAGTGAACGCAGCAATAGATTTGCCCATCGGCTTCCACACCGTGCCCCACGATCCGGCAGTTGCAGTGTGGGCAGACCGGCGCCAGCGCGTGAATCGCGCATTCGAAGCTATCGAATATGTGGTGTTTTCCGGCTACGACCACTTCGAACGCCTTGTCATATTCATTCTCGCAAACTTCGCATGTACCCATACACAATGCTTTCGCGCCTCGGCATCTTTGCGGCGGTGTCCACCTGCTTTTCGAGAGAGTAGAGATCACACGGGAAAGTGATACTTTCTCCAGGAGGCGGTTATGGAAATACCAAAGCAACTGATCGATTGTTTGGACGAAAACAAAGTGTCTTATGAGGTTCTGCATCATCCGGAGGCAGTCACTGCGCAACGAATCGCCCAGGTGGAGCATGTGAAAGGCCGGCATCATGCCAAGGTGGTCATGGTCAAATCGGGGGACCAGCATTTAATGATGGTGTTGCCAGCGGACCACCAAATTGATCTGGAGAAGGTCGAGAAAGCGATCGGCAAATCTGTCTCACTGGATAACGAGCAGGAATTCAAGACGCTGTTTTCCGACTGCGCGATTGGAGCGATGCCGCCCTTTGGCAATCTCTATGGTCTGCCAACTTATGTAGACCAGAGTCTGGTGGAGCAAGACTACATTGTGTTTGAAGCGGGAACGCACACAGACGCCATCAGGCTGAGTTATCGCGATTACGAGAAGATCGTGAAGCCAAAAGTGAACGACCTGGCGACCAAGCTGCAACCAATGAAAGGAGCGTGAACTTACGGACCGTCGAGTAGCGCACCGCGAAAGACAGACAAAGCTGGAGGGCAGAACTCCGCGACGCCTAACTAGCGGTCCGAGACGCACAACCGGCGCTTGGGCTCGCGGAGCTCGCCCCTCCATCTGCGTTGCCGC
>WNFY01009128.1_pt1 | contig 10904 bp, 9 predicted proteins | sample 5400091 | NCBI WGS metagenome assembly WNFY01 (sample SAMN13153364, study PRJNA577476) | soil metagenome | isolation source: 60 cm soil or saprolite under grassland replicate 1 | place: USA:California | collected 2016-06-15
CCAGCCAGGTAAGAGAGCGTCCATTCTCCTGGTACAGCGATATTCCTGCTCCACAACCTACATAGACGAGGTGCAGTGAGGGGTCCAGTACGATCATATCAGGATTGGACTCCACAGGCCAGGGAGTTTCGGCAATGACCTGTAGAGTCCTTAAATCAACCCTTATAAGACTGGGAGTGTCTGCATCGACGCATGCGATAAAGGCAATATGTTGCTCGGTATCGATAGCCGTGCCATGAGGAGCGATACAACCATACGGTAGCGGCAGACGTGAGAGAACACGGCGTGTCAGTGGATCGATAACGACAAGCTTTGCAGTGCCTGGTGGAGGTAGTATGTTTGGGTTGGGATCATCGGGATTGGGCAATTGTTGTACAGGAACAATGATACGATGCAGGCCAGGATCAAATTTCACAATCCCTACATCATCACCCCATTTACCATCAACGCCCAGTATAATTCTGGTGATCACCTTATCGGTTCTTGCGTCAATGATCGTCTCATTCTGATTTTTACGCTCTATCACCTGGCTCTGATCTGGATCGGCAGGAGTACCGGGATTAGAAACAAAGATCAGTTCATCTCTCTGATCATACTCCAGAGTATCTGGTGAGTCGTTCTCTTGAAGATGAATAGGTGTCGCTTTCCATGTGCTTTCATCAATAGAGTAGACGAGATTGTCATTAGCATCAGCCGCGTAGACTTTATGTATATCAGGTGCCACCACGATACCAGCGACTTGTGGGATATTCAGCAGTCTGACCACTTTCTTTTGCATGGTATCAAAAATCACGATATTGCCATCGTATTGTGTATCCGTATCAGGATTAAAGTGGGGATTTACCTGTTGCTCACGATCGAGGTTCGGCCCCGTATGGGCAATGAAAAGCAGGTGCCTTTGTGCATCTAGAGCTTGAAAATCGAAATGATCAAAGAGTGTTGCCACCCCTGGAGCAAGGGGTTGCCGAGTGTTACGATACGCATCTGGCAATGAACTGGGCAATGGAATATCCTGGCTCAATAACAGGTGGTGAGCAGGTGCTGGAGTAGTCATCTGCATACCAAGACGTGTAATGAGAAAGAGTAGTAATCCTGCACAGAGCACCCAGGCTAGCAAGTATAGTATCTTACCTCGTATTTTTGTCATCATTGCATCCATGTGAGCCAGGCTTGCTTTTATCACTTTTTTAGCCCTTTACTCAGGCAATTCTTCATATTGCAGCATTATCTCGGGATCGAGATAGATCCGGTCTTTATGGGTGAGTGCAAGCTCATCGATGCGCATGTCCTCGCGGCTCAATCCGTTTAAGCTTCCCTCATCCTTGATAATCCATGCGCCATCTCGCCACCACAGGAGCGCATGGAAGCGCGAAACATGCTCAGACGAGATCTGGATATCGCTACCAGGGAAACGACCAATAGTAAATATCGGTTTATTTAGCTGGTATTCCCCTGTGGTTTTGCCATCCATCTCAACGAGAATGCGCGCCTTCGTAGGCTTTTTCCCCTCTTGCTCAGCATGTCCGTTGCTATGCCCATTCGATCTTGTGAAATGGGTGTCATTGTGCATATCAACCCCCGGTACTGGGAGTGGAGAAAGAGTGTCAGTCTTTGATTTTGCATGAGAACTAAGGGATCGCGGTAAAGCTGGTACGAGTGGTACTGTCGACTTATAGAGCGTTTGCACAGATACCTCGTCGTCTGCGCGGTCGAGATTATAGCGATTCTGCTCTGCCAGCAGGTTGGCAAAGACGCCTTTTTTGCGTTTTAGTTCCTTAAATGTTCCTCGCTCGACGATCTCACCTGCGCGCATCACAAGAATCTCGTCGACCTGGCCCAGGGTGCTGAGGCGATGGGAGATTATAAACACTGTACGTCCGACGATAAGCTTATTCAGGACATGCATGACTTCTGCTTCGGCCTCGACATCCAGGTTAGCGGTCGGCTCATCCACGATCAGGATCGGAGTATCACGCAGGATAGCACGTGCAATTGTCAGGCGCTGTCGTTGGCCCGCTGAAAAGTTATTGCCACCTTCGCGCACTACTGTCTCATAGCCATCTGGTAAACTCATAATCATAGTATGGATATTCGCCTTTTCGCAGGCAGCAGTGATCTCCTCTATAGTTGCGCCAGGACGGCCAGCCTCAATGTTTTCACGTATGGTTCCCTCGAAGAGCACCGCGTCCTGGTGCACCATGCTGATATTCTGGCGCAGCACACTGAGGGGATACTGTCGTATATCAACGCCATCGATACTGATTGTTCCCTGCTCTAACTCATAGAAGCGCGATATCAACCTCGCGAGCGTCGTTTTGCCGCCGCCTGAGAAACCCACCAGCGCAATCTTCCGTCCCGCCGGAATGTGTAAATTGATCTCTTTAAGAACCAGCTTATCTTTTGTGTAACCGAAGTTAACATGCTCAAAGGTAATCTCACCCTTCAATCTGGCTGACCCGGCGTAAGGATCGATTGTATCAGCCACTTCAGGAGTCTGGTCGAGCACTTCCTGTATTCGTTCAACTCCCGATGCCGCGTTACTGGCCAGCGTAGTCAACTTTGAGAGATCACGCATAGGCTGGTAGAGCATCTTGAGATAGGTAAGGAAGAGCAGCAATGTTCCCACGTCGATCGTTGAAGGGGTAATACTGAATGGACCCAGGTTGATGCCATTGCCCGCCGCAACATAGCCTCCTACGCCAATGACGATCGCTGTTCCCACTATCACCAGGAAGGCAACGAACGGTGTGAATTGAGCCTGTAAGAACCCTGCACGCCTTCCTGCCTCGCGATACGTTCCGACATAACGTCCGAAACGGAGCCTCTCGCGCTTCTCAAGCGTAAAAGATTTGATGACGGTGAGGGCGTTGATATCCTCAGTAGCGATATCTGAGATCTTCCCCATTGCTCTGGCTTTCTTGCGTGCCGCTTCCTTGATTCCGACCGTGTAACCAGAGATAATCAGGAAGAGTATCGGTGCAATCGATAAGGAGAGAAACGTATACTGATTGCTGATGAACGACATGATGGTTGCTACGCCAACGAGCATCAATATGCCTGCAAGAAGATCTATCAGGCCGTCGTTGACAAGTTTCTCGATATCCGCGATATTCCCTGTCAGCCGTTGCACCAGGTCACCCTTCTTCTGTCTATCATGCCAATCCAGCGGAAGGCGTTGTAAATGATCAAACAACTCTTCGCGTAGTTGGGCACTAAGTCCTTGTGCGATGGTCGTAGCGAAGAAGAGGTCGAGATAGAGCAACGCGGCACTCACCAGGCCAGAGATGATGAGCAGTAGCAACGAAAACACGATGACGCCAATAACGCTGTGATGGGTAATTCTGGGATGCAGAACCGAGTTGATATTTGATGGTGTGGCCGGACAGGGCGCCGGTGGTGGTTGCAGCGCACTCTGACCTGGAACAAGCGAGTTCAGGGACGAATCCAGGGTCGGCGTATCAAAGAGTGTCAATACGCCATCCAGAAAGGGAAATGTACACGTCGGGTCCGAACCAGGATTACTGATCTTACTGGGTATGAACTTCAGTGGCATCGCTGTCACCAGGTCAGCGCCGACCTGTGTAAATGTTGCCAGAATCGCAAGAATAATCAGGACGCGATATCCCTTGAGGTTACGGTATAGGAATTTACATAAAAACAGCATGAATTCCTCCTGTCCTGCCTTTACCCCAGGGAGCGTAATTCTTCTGCGGTAGTATGCGGACTGTGAGCATACGCATGTCGATGAGCCTGTCTATGAAATGCTGAGGTGAACGGTCTAATAACAGCGCACTGTTGACGCTGCGCAATGCGAATAATATGCCTGGCGATACGAGAAACGGCCTGCGGTACCTGTCCGAAGCCTGGAAAATCATTGATATCCACCACAACCAGGCCCTGTGGGGTATCAACAACATCCAATCCATAAATATCTAAACCAAAGAGTGCGCCGACACGTAATGCAAGATTTCGTAATTCATAGGTGAGAGGAATAAGCTGCTTATCGACAGTAATCTCTGGATGTAGTGGAGATTTTTTCGCAACTGCATAAGCTTCCTTACCTATGACATAGAGTTTGATATCAAAGCCAGTATTTTCTATATACTGTTGCGCAAGTAAGAAACCATTCCTGTGATCATTAAATGGCAATGTCTGGATATCCCTCGCATGATCTATTCGATACACATTGCGTCCAGAACTGCCATTACTGGGCTTAATGACCAGTGGATACTCTGCCTCGGGAACCTGGGAGAGCATCTGAGGCTGAGCAACAAAGTACGTGCGTGGTGTGGGCAGGCCATGAGCTCTGGCAAATGCCGTCGCTATTGCTTTGTCGCGTACCAGGCGAATGGCACGTGAATTATTGATAGTTGGAATGCCGATGGCCTCTGCCGCCTCCAGAATACTCAGTCCTGGCCCATCTGAGACCGTTTTCAAAATATAGGCATCGTATTTCTGTTGTACCAGGTCGTCCAGGCAGGTGATAGCAATGCCCGGTTCTAGCAGATCAACGCCGTATCCCCATTGTGCAAGTTGATCGATAACGGCCATGGGCATCGTTTCATATCGGTACTGCTCTTCAATAATGAAACAGAAATGCATTGCAAAATCCCCAAAGTGAAACAATCACAACCATTCTCTATGGAATAGTGCGAGGCGCGTGTTATAGTAGTTATTGTTGAGTTAAAGTGTTCCTTTCCACTTTACATGGTATCAACGTATCAACTATCTTAAAGAATACGTTTCCCTGCCGTTAAAGTTACATAAAATGACATACAATCGTTAAGGGATGTCAGCTGACATTCACTCATTACTCGGGCTGGTGATTGTGCTGGCTCATTGGTAAGCCTCTGATGGTTAGAGCCGGGAGTGTTTCCAGGCTTGCTCCGATGTTATGAGAGACAGGTTATAAGTGGATGCCAGAAGATTTTTGATATATACTGATACGCGAGGAGGTTACAGTTCTTTGTGCCTCACGACCCCGGGGATATCTGTTGAAGGTCCCTGGGGCCAGAGAAGCCAGTATAGAAGATAGAACTGGCTGGATGGCATTGGGGCAATCACGACAAGTTGGCAGGCATGATGACCAATCTCTGTTGTGTTAGTTGTTTGGTACTGTGCCAGCACGCAGGCGTGCGCGTTCAAGTATGGACGCCGCCTGGTCCAGGAAGGTCCAGAAGAACGTTGCCTGGGCGCTGGAGCGCGCCTGTTCCGCTCGTAGACGTTGTTCGCTGGCAAACCACGATGTAGTATCCTGAATGCGCAGGCAGAGTACTCCGAGTACCCGTTGGCCTGCTTTGAGTGGAAGCAGACGTAGCACTGAGTCCGGAACTGAGGTGTTGGAGCTATGGTGGACTTCCATCATTTCTCCCTGTGTTTGTACCAGACCTGCTGTCTTCATCTCCTCAGGTGAAAGTGTGAAATCCTCTACCCGTATGGGGGCATCTGCTCGGATACGCAGGGTGCTATCTACATCTGGTAGCAGCAAGGCACACTCGCGTACACCCCAGGGCGAAAAGACTCTGACAGTGGACAGTACAATGGTATCAAACTGATCCTCCGCGTTGTCCGTACTATTGGTCGCGCGACCCAGTTCGTAGAGGATGCGCGTCTCGCGCTCGCGCAACCTGGACTCCTCGACACTTTCGCGCATGACCGTCGCCAACTGACTCGTCAGCAGTGCCACGGCCAGAAAGACAAAGAGCGCCAACCATTCCTCACTGCGTGCAATGGTAAAGGTATACAGCGGTGGAATGAGGAAAAAGTCAAAGGAAAGAAAGGCAATGAGGGCACAAAGGATCGCTGCATAACGTCCTCTGGTGCTTGCCAATACCATGATAACTAGCAGGTAGACAATTGAAATGTTTGGAATAGCTGGATAAAGACGAAATACGTAAATGATTATTGTTACCAATGATGCTCCCACAACAGCTAGCAGAGTATCGACAAGATAGTGTTGCCAGCGTTTCTGGGTAAGAGCTGGTAATTGCGGTATACGCTCAATAGCTTGCATATCAGACTCCTCTTCCTCAAGAAAATGAGAGGGAACGAGTGAGGGACATTGTCGTACCTGATCCTCGTGAGGAAACCCTCTTAACTTCTATTACGCTTCTACTATAGCTCAAGAGATGTCAAAAGGCGCTAAAGAAGATGTACAGGGTGCTCAAAACTTGCTCAAAATTGGATGTGATATAAAGGGACCAGGCCGATTAGCTACAGGACGATCCCTTATAGTCTCTCTGCTACCACAGTGCAAATTTATTTTTGTGAGAGTTTCTCATTCAAGCTACGCTGATTGCGTTGGTTGTTTAGTCGCGGCCCTCTCAGGACGTTTTTGTTGCGTCTGCAACATTTTCCATAAAGGTAAGAGGTGAACTGCCAGTAGCGGCGGTATCCAGATCCAGAGGCCGCGTACATAAGCCCACTGGAAATTGGTCAGATGAGGAACAATGCTCTTGGTCGGAGCTATGGCAAGCCAGCAGTAGATAGTGAGCATACTGAAGGCGGCCATGCGTACAGCTAGAGGCAGATCCAGGAAACCAAGGAATAGTCGTTTGTCGTCGGTAATGGCTTCGAGCAATGCGTAGATTCCAAAGAGCGTGATAGTGTACCAGGGCCAGAACCAGGGTGAGCCAAGTACAAGATAGAAGAGCCAGGCCAACGCCATCCAACGCAGCATATCAGGAATGGTTTTCACGCCATGCGAGGGGAGTAATGCCCGCACGAAGAGCGTAACGTATGCGATTATAAACAGAGCTATACTGAAGACATGCAGCACATTTTCTAAATATGAGCCCGACAACTGCGCTGCAGGGGCAATATAGGCTCCTGTATAGCTGGAGTAGAGACGGACCAGGAATTCATACAGCGTGTTCTGTTCATGCGCACTGCCAGGATTGACCAGTAAGAAGTGTAAGACCTGGCCATCCTGCCAGAAAGGAGCATACAGTAAGATCATTGTGCCCAGGTATGCTGCGATAGTGACAAACAGGCCCGTCCAGCGGCGCGAGGGCCGCGTCCACAAGAAAAGCAACAGACCCGGCAGAAGCATGCCTAACGTAATCTTCATACAGGCCGCCGCCGCCAGCATGACTGCCGCCAGAGCATATGAGCGCATTGTGCCAGGGAAGCGTACCAGGAACCAGATGGCAAGGAGCACCAGGAACAAGATTGTTATATCGTTATGGGCATTAACGCCTGCTTCAAACAGCAAGAAGGGATTCCATGCGAACGCCAGTGCTGCATAGAGGCGGTGGCGCGGTGTAACGAGAGATGCGGATGTAGTGAAGTATTGTAGTCTTCCACTGATTGACCAGATCAAGAAAGTTGAGCCTATGTGTATACCCAGGCTGAAGAACCTGAGCAGCATGATTATCACATCTACCTGCTTGAAACCTGCAAGAAGCGCAATTTCCTGTAAGGCCCCGGTGAGGAAGAACCATGTTGGACCGTAGGCCGAAGGCTGATGTAACCAGTAGATACGTGCTTGAATAGGATCGTTTTGCAGCGATACCGGCAGCGCAGTCAGTGGATTGAGATGATAGAAGACACCCAGGCGCGTGTACCCGATATAAGAGAAGATGTCTTGTGACGTGACAATAGGGATCAGCGTGAAGAGCAATCCAATGACCAGTGTAGAAAGCAAGATATAACGAATAGAGATATAGGCGACCAGGCGACGCAATGCCACCAGATAGAACAGGAACAGCAGTGCAAAACTGGCAAAGAGCGCACCAGTCTCTTTCCAGGCGATATTGAGGGGACCGGCTTGAATAGCATGTACTCCAGGTTGAAATAAAGCAGTCGGTTTTCCTGGGAAGAGCAGGTGTGGTGGTAAAAGCAACCAGTGGGCAAAGCGTGTTCGCAGGAGTGCATCATAGAACCAGAGGCCCCGTAGAGGCAGCGTAGCGTCTACTAAAAAGATAGCGCATCCCATCAGAAAGATCATCGCCAACGGAAAGATGTTGTGCGTTATGGCAGGTGGTGCATCCTGATGCGTCACATCATGAGAGAGCGTCTTTGTTTGCACGTGCTTCTAAAACATCCTATCTTTTTTAAAAAGTTGTCAAATTCATTATCTGATTCCCCACTCAGCACCACATCATCTCCGACCGGGTTAGCAGCATGCGATCCTTGTTGTCATAAATTTATAGCTGAGCGTGCCAGGATATTTGTCAATGTTGTGTAATCATAAGTATACTTCTGGCGCATTTTTGAGCGTGTACTCAACTATATCCTCCCAGAAAAGTACTACGTCTTAATGTACATCAAAAGATGTAGGTATGCAAGAAGTGATATGAAGTGGCAAAATCGCAGATACTCATCTAGACAGAAGTACTATCGTGCCGGGTAAAGATCGCGTCCTGGGTGGGGGGTGGACCTGATCCCTACTGGAATAGGAGCCGAGCCGGAGTCAATCACGCCCACCCGCGAATTGGCAAACCTACCTGCGCACACGATGTCCTGCCTGAGCGAGAACCTGTATAGTACGATCTACATCTTTTTCTTGCACCAGCAGGTGGTCTGTATCATAGGTTGCGATTGCCAGGACGCTAATATTAGGCATATGACGGAAAGTTCGGTATTTGTGCGTGTAAGAGAGACAAAATCATCACCCATTAGTGCCCAGGGAGGGATATGTCCGTTTGGGTCGAGGCGACACACGGCATACCTCTGTGGCAAGAGTGCTAGCGTCAGTTTCTGCATTGGTCTTCTTTGCTCCTTCTGGTTTGAGAGTATCTCATGATGAACAAGAAGAACTTCCCCTCATGTGATTGAAATGGTTGCAGGATTGTTTACGCTGCAGCGATGCACGTAGACAAACAGAGTTGATCCAGCACGGCCATAGGTATGTCGTTTGAGCAGAAGAACTGGATAAAACTTCTTGTGATTTTATTGTATCACATCCTTTTGCTCGTCTTTGTGTGGTAATTGAGCTAACCGTGATGAATAGGTAAAATTGCTCCGTGTGCCAGTAGTGATAGAAAGCGTCAGTGCCGTGATTTGTTTGTGATTTTTCTCGGGTATTCTTGCGCTTGTAAAACCTCTAAAGAAATCGGAGCCCATCATTCTAATCGATGCCCATTATTCTCGTAGGGTGAGGTTGATTATCACCCGGCGAATCGACAATGATGGGCTGTTGCAAAAAAGCAGGAGGCTATTATGGAGAATAAGAAGAGTCACGATATGCTGTACAAGTCTGGATTTAGTGAGCAGCAGATAGAGGGGTTGCGCAAACTGCGTGAGGCATATGCGGCGAAAGAGATCTATATCACTCCTGCTGCTCGGCGGCGCATGGAGTTTCTGCGCTGGCTTGTGTGTACCGGAAGGTTAAGCGAGCTGCTCCCGTAGAGGCGTGCCATGCGTGCGCCGGGTCCTCGTCCGGACGCATATCGCTCGCCAGGACGCAGCATCCCGGGCCATACGGCGCACGCATGGCACGCCTCTACGGGTTGGAATGTGATCGTTGTGCATCAATCCATGTGCGGATCATGTATCCTGCCAGGCTCTGTGGTGGTGGGAATGCGGGCAGATCGTCGAGGGTAAACCAGAGCGCGTCGTCCAATTCTTGCTGGTCGACACGAAGCTCACCTCTCAGATAGCGGGCCGTATAGCCGACCATGAGTTGGTGTGGGAACGGCCAGGGCTGGCTACCGGCGTAAGTGATATCTGTAATCTCAAGTCCCACCTCTTCGTAAGCTTCTCGTTGCACGCATTCCTCCAGCGATTCGCCAGGTTCGACGAAGCCTGCGATACAGCTATACCATCCCCTGTCCCAACCAGCCTTGCGTGTAAGCAGCATGCGCTCGCCATCGTGGATCAGGACAAGGATAGCCGGAGTGACAGGTGGATATCTTGTATGTCCACAATTCGGGCAGACATGTCCCCATGTGCGGGGGATGCCTTCGGTCTGGTGAGCGCATACCGGGCAATAGCGACCAGTGTGCTGCCAGCGGAGCATCTGTGTTGCATAGCCGATCAGGCCCACGAACTGTTCATCAATACGACCAAATAGAGCCCTTTGTGTAAGTTCATACCAGTCAGCCGGTAATACAACCTCCTGCTTCACTTCGCATGTCATACAGGGCTGTCCATTCAATGTCCCAAGATAAAGGACTGTCTCTGGCTGTAAGAGTGCGCGTATCTCTTCATCTCCCTCGATGAGCTTGAAATTGGAAGCTGATGCCTGCTGTACCAGCATCCTGTCACCGCGAAAGGGTAGCCAGTACGCAGGACCGGGTGCAGGTTGTGCTGGCGGATAGGCACGTAAGAATGTAAGAGTCATGGTATATTCATTTCTACTCTATCGGTCAGGCGCGCTTTCGCTTCTCTGCTGACTCTGGTGATTGTTGGAGGCGGTTAGCGGCATCGATTACCGTTTCAACAATGAGTGGAGCGACCTGGATAAATGGATCAGAATGATGGGTTTTGAGTGTAGCCAGCGCTTGATAGAACTCATCGCGCTTGTGAGGAGGAATAGAGACACTCACGACGGCTTTCGTACCATTTGATGACGGGTATTGCTTCTCGCGATCCATAGATATTTCCTCTTTGTCTGGATTCACTGCTTCCTTCTCCGATTGTATCATATTGGCGAGAGGTATCGCAACTTATGAACTTGTATAATTTCATATCAATATGCTATACTTCGCAAAGAGAGATTGTCATGAGGATTGAGCGCTCAGCTCGTACGTTTGCTAAAGAAGCAAGCGGTATACAACAATTAGGAACGAAAAATTGTCGTAGACGCAGGAGGAGATCAAGTATGGCGAAAGAAGAAGGAATACCAGTCTCCGAAGCACAGATTGCCGTCCACTGGCGGGAGGAGGAGTACTATCAACCTCCGCCAAAGTTTATTGGGCAGGCAAATGCAAGCGATCCGAGTATTTTTGAACGGTTCAGTG
>WNFY01014880.1_pt1 | contig 10902 bp, 8 predicted proteins | sample 5400091 | NCBI WGS metagenome assembly WNFY01 (sample SAMN13153364, study PRJNA577476) | soil metagenome | isolation source: 60 cm soil or saprolite under grassland replicate 1 | place: USA:California | collected 2016-06-15
ATTGCGCGCAAAAGCCTTTTGCGCGTTGCTATCGAGTTTGTCGTCTGGTGGCAGGTATTTGTTGACCGAGTCCAGGGCCATTTTACGCCATTGATCATCATTCATAGGGCGGCGCGCAAAGGCAACAATCTTGAAGCTTTCCGGCAGAGGATGATCGTGCATCAGATGTGCCAGCGTGGGTAGGAGCTTACGCTGCGTCAGATCGCCCGTGGCGCCAAAGATGACGATGACGCAGGGCTCCGGCACCTGGCCATCTTGCCAGATGGTATGCTGTTGGGGCCCGCCTGCTGTGTGGGTCTGTTGGATCATGAAGAGTCTCCTTACAAGTACTCGAATGCATTTGATAAAAGTATACCGCATTATTTCCAGTGGTGAGTATGTAGCAGTATGCATTTAGACAATTACTGGATTACTTTGCCTACGGCATCTAATCATAACACGCTCGCATAGAGATAGACGGTGATTTTTATGGCGCTTTATAATGGGCATGATGACTACTAAGTTGCACTGCGGAGCATTGCAAGGAGGACTGGATGGCGCGTACACAATATGATTTGACAATTATAGGCGGCGGCTCCGGCGGGCTTACGGCCGCGCGCGTAGCGGCGGCGCTCGGTGCAAATGTGTTGCTCATCGATAAAGAGCGCCTGGGTGGAGATTGTTTGAACTATGGGTGTGTGCCCAGCAAGAGCCTGATCCACGTGGCGCGCATAGTACAACAGGCCAGGGATGCTGCTGCCCTGGGGCTGGTGCCTGCCAACCTGGGCGTGGATATGGCGAAGATCAGCCAGTATATACAGGGTGGCCGCAATACCTTGATTGCCACCGGTTCGCGCCCAGCAACTCCTGACGTGGAGGGGCTGGAGGAAGTGGGCTACCTGACCAACGAACATACCTTCAGCCTGCTGCATTTGCCGGCCTCGATAGTGATCATTGGTGGCGGCCCCATGGGCATGGAACTCGGCCAGTCATTCAGGCGGCTGGGTGCAACTGTGACGATTATCCAGGGGCCTGACCGCGTTCTGCCTAAAGAAGACCCGGAGGTCTCGTCCACAATTGCCTCGGTCCTCAGGACCGAGGGCATCAATATTTATACGGGCGCGCGCTTCGTGAAGGCCGGTCGCAATGGGCATATAAAGGTGGTTGTCGCCAGGCAGGGAGATAATCTCCTCAACATTGAAGCTGATGAAATCCTGCTGGCCCTGGGTCGCCAGCCCAACGTCGAGGGACTGAACCTGGAAGCAGCCGGCGTCAAGTACGATAACAGAGGTATCCAGGTCGATGAGCATCTCCAGACATCATCATCGAATATCCTGGCCATTGGCGATGTCACCGGCGGCTATCTCTTTACCCATGTCGCGGCGTACCAGGCCAGTGTGGCTGTACGCAACGCGCTGGTGCCGGTCGGCAAGAAGAAGGTTGATTATCGTGTTGTGCCCTGGTGCACCTTCACCGATCCTGAGGCAGCTCGCATCGGCCTGACCCCTGACGAGGCGGGGAAGCAGCATAGTCAGGTGCGTATCGTCAAATTCCCCTGGAGCGAGATCGACCGGGCGCAGGCAGAGAACGAGACCGTTGGCTTCATCAAATTGGTCCTCGCAGGCAAAAAAGACGAGATCGTAGGTGCGCACATGGTCGGCGCGCGTGCCGGTGAAATGCTCGGCGAATTGTCACTCGCCATGCAACATAACCTGGCGCTCAAAGATATCCGCGATACTATCCATGTCTACCCTACCATGAGCACAGGTATCCAGCAGACCGCCTTCGAGGCTTACCTGGAAAGCGGTGCCGCGGCCAGTAATCGCAAGAAAGTGCGAACAATTCTCAGCTTGCGCAGGTAATCCGTAGGGGCCGGTTCACTGTGCCCATCGCCGATTTATCGGCCCTGGGGTGGAAGGGCATTCACCAAAACCGCCGCAGGATGGATAAGGGTGGCTGCAAGCCCCGGCATTCATGCCTGAGGTTCATGACTTCTTCACAGGCTTTGTATGTGGCGTGGTCTCGCGGATGTGGTTGAGGAAGATTGCCAGGCGCGCAACGAAAAAGGACAACATCGTGCAGACAAAAATGGCCGCGATAGATGAGAAGGAAAACGACGCGTCTACAAAATAGAAAACACATGCCTGGATGACAAGAAAACCTATCACGCTAATGATGACCATCATAGTGACCGTTCCTGTCCATTGGGCATGTAATCGCGTCCGTTGTGCCTCAAAACGCAGCTTCTCCTGCTCGCGCACACGGTTTTGAAAGTTGAGCACGCTCTGGCGTTCGGCCTGCATCTGCCGCCGCTCGTGGTCAAGCTCTTGCTCCAACTGCTGGGCTTTACGTTGTGCCTCGCGCATCAAGTTGAGCGCCTGCGCTACATGTTTATCTTCTACCTGCCTGGCATGAAGCTCTATAGTCTTCCTCGCATCGCGCAGCAGTACAGGAGTATGTTCAGGTGTGATTTCAACCGTGCTCACTGCCTCGGTCACCATCTTTTGCGCTTCTTCCTCGACGGCATTCTGGAAATTATGGTAAAGCTGCTGGTAGTGCTGTTCCAGCTCTAACTTTGCCCCCTGTATGCGGTTATGGTCTTCCATCAAGTCGCGCAACTGGTTCTGGTATTCTACGATTTGCTGCTGGTAACTGTTGTGCATCGCCTCAAGTTCTTTATCAAACTGTTCTTGCAAGTTGCTGAGTTCCCAGCGCAGGCGCATATTTTCTTCACGCAGGTGCTTCGCGTGCCGCCCCGCGCCCTTCCCATTGGAGGCATCGCCAGCAATAGCAGGTAGAGTATCTGTCTGTTTCTGTTGCAGCATATTCTGTCGTCGCTCGTTGAGCAATTCCCTGCGGTTCATGTTTTTCTCTCCCTGCTGCAATTATGCATAGATTAGCGACAATTTGCAAGTGGTTCGTTCAACAAGATGCCGCAGGAGTCCCCCAGCTTTAGCTGTGGGGTCATTGACATGCTGGATATGTTACCCGCTGGAATTAAGGTCCCGGCGAAGCTGCCGGCCCCGGCGTTGTATTTCCCGGCATTTGGCTTCAGCATAATAGGAATAACTGCTAATCCGTCGGAAGTCGTCTTTGCCGTCGCCGTGTCGGTAGTGCCATCGGGCCAGTCTATTTGAGCCGTGGCTGTGGCGCCATCCACACCGACAGGGTTATTATTAACAGTATGGACGAATTTAGCAAAGACGTTAATGGGAGCGTTTGGGTTGAAGCCAGGCGAAGTATTGGTCGCCCATGCTCCACACAGGTAATCCGGTAGCGGCGGCGTGGGTGAAGCGTTAGAACCGTTCAAGTCGATAGTAACGGTGACAGACTGGTTGCTTGGATCTACCTGGCTGCTATTGCTGGTGCCGCAAGCAACGCTGAGCGCACACAACGTGAAGAGAAGTACTATAGCGCTGCATTTGCAATAAAAGGAAAAAGAAGTAGGGAATTTCAGTTGTTTCCGTGACTGCCACCGCATAGGGTCAGGACCGCCTTTATCTACTCAAAGTTTCTCGGAACAGTATAGCATGCTAGCTGTGTGACCTCTGCATGTTCTGCCATAAAAGTACTATGGCATGGCGCAGCGGAGCCAGCAAAGCTATCCTGTTCCAATAAACGTAAGATAGGCGGAATATTGCCTACTGGACGACGACCGTCAGATTCATATTGGTGTGGATCGTGCAGTACAACTTAAAAGTCCCTGCTGTGTTGAATGGGCCGACGGCAGAGCTATCGTTGCCGGCGTATGTCTGATTGATAGTGGGCGCGCCGCTTTCCACGTGTGGCTTCGCAGCCCCGTTGTCCCACGTGCCATTGGCGATGATATGTGTGGACGCTACATCGTCCACCAGGTTCAGCATATCGCCTTTATGGATAGTGATCGATGTTTGCAGGAAGGTGGCCCCGCCCATGTGAACCGCTGGCAGCGAGGAATTGCTGGCGTCCCTGATGCCGCAGGCGCTGGCGAAAATGGTAAGCAGCCCCACTATTACCAGTCCGCAAATCAATTTTTTATGCATGCTTAGGTTATCCCATTATGCCCTGGGCATCCTGTATCCTTCACTCCACCTCCTGGGATAAAAGCAGCAATCCCCTCCTGGGTAGTTACCACATAAAACATGTGATATACTATTCCTGTCGTTATAGATGTGCTTTCACTCTATTTTTTGCCTACTTTAAGCAAGGTGGGAACAATGTCATTAGCAGAGTCACACATAGGCCGCTTCCGCCTTCTACGCCTGCTCGGACGCGGGGGCATGGGCGAAGTCTACCTCGCGGAGGATGAGCAGTTGAGACGGCAAGTCGCCATCAAGGTCATTCAGGCTGAGTATCCCGACCCCGATGCGACTCGTCTTTTCCTGCGCGAGGCCAGGGCTATCGCCATGTTCAACCATCCTCACATCCTGCCACTCTTTGACTTTGGCGAGGCAACCATCCATGGAATGACACTGACCTATATGGTGATGCCCTTTTGTAAAGAGGACACCCTTGCTGCCTGGATGCAACAGCGCAGGAATACTGCCTTGCTCTCTCCACAAGATGTTGGATTGATTGTACAGCAGGCTGCCAGTGCCCTTCAGTACGCCCACAACCACCAGGTTGTCCACCAGGATGTCAAACCCTCCAATTTTCTCATTCGCGGTAGTGAAGATGCTTCAGGCCGTCCTGATCTGATGCTGGCGGATTTTGGCGTGGCAAAATCCGCCAGCGCTACTGCAACTATGAGCCAATCTGTTCGCGGCACGCCAGCATACATGGCCCCGGAACAGTGGGAAGGGACTTCCGTCGCGGCAACCGACCAGTATGCCCTGGCGATTATGGCCTACGATCTGTTGACAGGTCGTCCTCCTTTTCAAGGAGGCTTAGGGCAAGTGATGTATCAGCACCTCCATGTGATACCACAACCCCCGGGCAAACTCAATCCACACCTTCCGGCGGACGTCGATACGGTGCTGCTGCATGCGCTGGCGAAAAAACCGGAAGAGCGCTTTGCTTCCATCTCAGCCTTTGCACGCGCCTTCCAGCAGGCCTTGCCCGTTGATAGCTCCGGTCCCACTATAGCAAACACTCCACACGAGCTAAACAGCAGCGATATTCGCGCCGCCTTAGTAATCAGCGAGGCAGAGGCACTGTCGGGTACCAACCGTACACTCACCCTGCGAGGAGGCAGGCAAGTTCCTGTCTCTGTGCCAGCAGGCGCTCATAATGGGCAGATTATCCGCTTAGAAGGACAGGTCGAACCAGCCAGTGATCGTGACTCATCAGGGGCATTGATCCTCACCATTACGATTGCACCCCCAGAAGAGCAGGCTTTCCTATCCAACGCCAATAGTGATGAGACGGTCATCAACAGTGGCTCCGTAACAGACTCAGGTGCAGCAGTACTTGCTCCCCAGGGACTTTCGCAGGAGCAACCTCGTGTAAGCGATCCCGTAACCGACCCCACAGGTGCAGCGGAACTTGCTCCTCCCTCCCGCGCCAGCGCCAGCACAGAGACCATGAACCGCCGTCGTGGTCTCGGTACAGCAATTCTACTGGTGGGATTGGCGTTACTCGTTGCAGTGGGGGGCAGCGTTGGATTCTTCTATTTCACCAGGAGCAATCAGCAAATTCCCTATCCTCCCTATGGAACGCTGGCACTTGATGACCCCTTGAGCGATAATAGCCACGGTTACTCCTGGAGCGAGGGTGGTGATAGTTTAGGTACTTGTGATTTCACGGGAGGAGCGTATCACGTGAATGCAATTCAACAGAATCAAGGTAAAGGCTGCGTGGCTAGCACCAACTTCAGTGATTTTGCCTATCAAATACAGATGACAATTGTCAAAGGCGATGGAGGAGGAGACATTATCTTCCGTGACGATGAAACAAAGGGGAACGGTTACTACTTTTTCATCGGCCAAAATGGGAGTTATGAATTAGGGACCTACAACAATTGTAAAGTTAATTGTACGCTTAAACCATTACGCAACGGTTATAGTGCTGCCATCAACACTGGGCTGAATCAGTCCAACCTGGTGGCAGTTGTAGCCAGCGGCAGTACCATCGATCTGTATGTGAATCATCATAAAATCGATAGTTACAGCGACAGCAGCTACAGCCAGGGCCAAATAGGCGTTGTTGCATTTGATGTGAATAGTCCGACCGAGGTGGTGTTTAGTAATGCGAAAGTGTGGACTTCATGAGCAGCATTTGCTGTCTCCCGAAACAATCCGGCTTATGGCACAAACGTACGAGGAATGGATGCAAGACCCCTCAGCACTATCCAGACCTCTTGAGACAATGAAATGGGCCTACCAGTAGACCGGCACGTCGGAGGAGCAGAAGCATGCCCTCCTGTTGGGTCATCTCTTCAACCTTGATGCCCTGAGCGAGCAGGCCGGGGGCCTGGGCGCGAGTAGTGAGCAGGAGGTGTCCCTTTCCCCCAATGGGTAGAAACTCCTCGACGAGGGAGAGATCATCTGCGTTATCAAAGATGGACAACCAGCGGTTATGGGTGGCAAACCACTGTTTAATAGCTGCAATAATCTTCTGCTGATTTTGTTCTTCTGTACTTTGCCCAAAAGGTTTGGCTCCTGCGCACTCTCGCTGCTGTCGACAATGGTTCTAACGCTTGTCGTAACGCTTTTGAAACGGTGGTATGCTATACTAAGGCTGAGATAGACTCGGCCACCATGTGTGGGTGGCGATGATAGCGCGACTGCCAGCGGGCTGGCGTTCACCAGGAGATGAGTATGACGGTTGCTCTCGATACGCCCACTCAGGAGGCATTCAACCCACCCTCTCGTCCACGCACAACCTGGCTTATGACTGCTGGCTTTCTCGCCTATACGCTTCTCATCTTAGTTGGTCATATTGTGGGTTTCCCGCTGGGCTATGCCTACTTGCGCACGGTCTGTTCCAGTGGGTGCTCGCTCACACCTGGGAATGTACGCGCCCTGGAGCAGTTGGGCCTCTCCATCCCGTTCTACGCCAACCTCTATCTGGTGATCCAGGTGCTCTATATCCTGGTCTGTGTGGGGATTGCGCTGCTCATTGTCTTCAAGAAGCCTGGCCAATGGGTGCCATTGGGCATGAGCGCTTTTCTCGTGGGTTTATCCGCCTATGAGGGCACCGACTATCCAGCCCTTGCCACTGCCTATCCTGTCCTGTATGCGCCCACGCAACTCTTGATCGGTCTGGGAATGGGTCTGCTGGGCATGTATGCGCTCTTAACCTTTCCCAATGGCCAATTTGGCCCTCGTTGGGTGCTCGGGTTTTATCTTGTCAATAGCCTGGCAGTAGTGCTCTTCGCCTTCATCACTACTCCTGTCTTTGTCCTGATCAACACGGTGTTCAGTCTGCTCAGCTTTCCGATTATTGTCGGTATCTTAATCTATCGTTCTCGCCGTCTCTTGAACCCGAAGGAGCGAGCTGCCACCAAGTGGATTATTGTGAGTTTGAGCCTCTTCATCCTGATCATTCTCCTGGTTTTTCTCCTCTTACCAGCCCTCGCTCCGGCAGACTCGTTCGCCTTGCTCATCGTCAATATCGCGGGTTTCTTTGGCTGTGGTATCAATATCGCGGGTTTCTTGATGGCAGTCCTGTATGCCAATGCTTTCGATATCGATGTGTTTGTCAGACGCACGCTGGTCTATACCCTGCTCACCGCTACCCTGGCCGTGTTGTATGTCGGGCTAGTTCTTGGCTTGCAGGTGGCGTTCGCAACCTTCAGCCCACGGGCGGCGCAATCTCCGCTCATCCTGGTCGGCTCGACCCTGATCGTTGCCGCCCTCTTCCAGCCCCTGCGCCATGGCATTCAGCGCACCATCGACCGGCGTTTCTATCGCCGCAAGTATGACGCTGCCAGGACCATCGCAGCCTTCAGCGCCAGCTTGCGCCAGGAGGTGGACCTGGATCAGTTGCACGAGCAGTTGCTGGCTATCGTGCAGGAGACGATGCAGCCTGCCTCTCTCTCGCTATGGATTCGCCCGTTGAAGCACGAGATCGCCTCGGGAGGGGCTCTCTCACGTCGAGAAGAGCAGCCAGGAGCAGACCACCCCGACTCGCGGTAAACTGGCCTCTTGCGGATCAGCAAGGATGCGATAGAGCCATAGTGCTTGGCAAAGCACACCTGCCCCGTTGCTACATGGTTGCTACATAGCGAGGGTAGTGGGAGAAAACGAAACGCCCCAGGCCACTTCTCATCTGGCTTGAGGCATCTTTGAAAACGTGGTTGGTAGCGCATACGGGATTCGAACCCGTGATCTCCGCCTTGAGAGGGCGATGTCCTAGGCCGCTAGACGAATGCGCCTCATTTCCTGCTTCGTGGCCTTTTCCCATAACTTGCCACCGCCATATCATACCTGCCCTGCACCCAAATGTCAATAGCGTTTCCGCCACGGTCCGGCAAAAAGCGGCCGCCAGCCTTCCTACACCGCGACAACGCGCACACTGCTCACCCGCAGCACAATCAACGCCGTACTCAAATTGATCGGCCCGTTCGAGAGCACGTTGGTCTGCTCACTGCTCGCCCGTCCTATTTGCACACCATCCGCCAGCAAACGCGCCTCGTTCCCCAGGACCTCGACGCGGTAGATATGCCACCCGGAGCCCGGCTCGTAATCAATCGGCAGAGCACTGCCTGGCGCCATAGAACTGGAAGGATCTATGAACACCTGCGCCTGTGGATGGCTTCCATTTGGACGTGGCTCTATCCCCAGCAGGTTATTGACCCCTGCCTGGTAGCCATCTTTTCCCGTCGTCTTGGGAGCAGCAATAGTGAAGTAGCCCCCGTTCGGCTTGAGCAAACGCACGACCCGCAGGCGAACCTCGACCGCGTAATCGCTCACCGTTGGTCTGTAAGGAATAGCGAGAATGTTCGGGCCACTGGAATCGGCCACAAGCTGCCCGTTAACCACCTTCCACCCGTGCGTGCCCTGCCAGCCGGAGAGCCCATGGGACCAGCTCGCCTGGTAGAGCACCGTTCCCACTGGCAGCGTTGTCGCCGTTGGCTGCGACGTCGCTGTAGGAGCAGCTGCCGTTGGTGATGCCCCAGGAGCCTGCGTTGCCGAAGGGCCTGCGGCGCAGGCTGTAAGCAAGAAAATAAGACATCCAATCATAAAAGCCCAAAGTGCGTGCCTCTGAGACATACGCTTTCTCCAATATCATTCCCTCCGCAAGTCGACGCGGATCGGCTTCCCCTGGTGATGGAAATTAAAGGCCAGGCGCGTCCAGCCATCGGGCCAGGTTGGCTTCGTGGTATAACCTTCATCATTAAGGCGCAGGCCGGCAAAGCCGAATACCGCCGCCTGCCACACCGCTCCCGAACAGGCGTCGTGAATGCCCTCCGCCGTGTTGCCGCGCAGGTCCTCCAGGTCGATCAACGCGCCCTTCATGAACATCCTGTAGGCTTCGTCGGTCAGGCCCATCTCGCACGCGAGAATGCAGTGCAGCGCCGGGGTGAGTGACGAACCATAGTCATGGTCGGTGATGGGAAAGTAATAGTCCCAGTTGACCCGCTTGGTTGGTAGATCAAAATGCTCGTTCAGCACCGTCAGCAGCATCAACACGTCTGCCTGCTTGCTGATCTGGTATCGCTGCACCACTTCTATGCCAAGCAAACCCTGGTAGGAGGTCTTGCGGCCGCTGAACTTGCTCTGGTCGAGGAACTCGAGCTTGAAAAAACCTTCAAACTGCTCGAACAGGCCCGTCTGCTGGTCCTGGAGGATACGCATATTGCTACTAACCTCGCGCCAGTGATCCAGTTGCTGTTCGTTGAGTTCGAGCTGCTGCGCCAGTTGCTCAGCCTTATCGGCGTCGGTCGAACGCAGCCAGTGCAAGCTCTTAAGTGCTGCCTGGATGTTCCACTTCGCCATGTAGTTGGTGTAGGTGTTATTGTCGACATGTTCGTGCCACTCGTCAGGGCCGATCACGTCGTTGATCTCGTACTCGCCCAGTTTTGCATTGAACTCGGCCCGGCTCACCCAGAATGCTGCCGTAGATAGCACGATCTCTGCTCCATAGTTCCGCATAAATTCGTCATCGCCCGTGACACGCCAGTAATTCCAGACAGCATACGCGATACTGGCGCTGATATGCAGTTCGATCTGGCCGTTCAGGATAGGGATGATTTCGCCGCTTTCCGGGTGGATGATCGCCTCTGGGGTAGCTTCTTCACCATCTAGTGTGCTCTCCCAGGGATATTGCGCGCCCTTGCAGTCGTTCTCCTTCGCCTTTTTGCGCGCAGCCGGTAGCAGCCTGTAGCGATAGAACAGCAGGTTGCGGGCGATAGCGGGCTGGACATAGGTGAAGAAAGGCAGCATGAAAATTTCGGTATCATGGAAGACGTGGCCCCGGTAGCCAAAGCCCGTCAACCCCTTGGCTGCAATACTGTAGCGACTGCCTCTTGCCAGTAGCCGTGCCAGGCTTCCTCGTGTTGTGCCAGCAGCGCTTCGTATGGGGTCGTCCCCGCTTCCGTTGCGCTGGCAGGCCGCTGTTGTAGTGGCTCTCCGCCGTCGTAAATCCTGTGGTGGTGCTCGAGTGCCGCCATGCGGGGAGACTCCGTGTCACGCGATGTATACATGACGACCAGCTTCTCCGCCGTGAGCGTTGATCCTACGCCCAGGTTTCCGCGCAGGCGCCAGCCCGGCGCAAAATCCGAGTAGAATGGCTCTTTCTGGAAGCCAGGCGCCTGGGTATCAAAACTCACAGTCTGCACCAGTTGCACGGTCTTGTGCCGCGTCTGCGTCTGAAACCAGATCAGGTCGTCCTCTTTTCCCTGTTCGATGCTCTCCCAGTGCATGAGATCGTAGTTACCCACCGCCATGTTGAACGTTCCCCACAGGATCACGTCCACCTCTTGCCCCTCGCTTCCACCCACCGCACCCGGCAGCTCATCGATGGTGACATGGTAGCGCATACCCAGTTGCGCCTGGTCAT
>WNFY01011755.1_pt1 | contig 10901 bp, 10 predicted proteins | sample 5400091 | NCBI WGS metagenome assembly WNFY01 (sample SAMN13153364, study PRJNA577476) | soil metagenome | isolation source: 60 cm soil or saprolite under grassland replicate 1 | place: USA:California | collected 2016-06-15
ATTATGAGCACAGTAATAGCATTTTTGCATTAAAGTTTTTATGGTCAATTGCCGTCGAAGAGCAATTTTACTGGAGTTGGGCGTTCTTACTTCTCATTTTCCAAAAAAAATTCGGTTGGGTGGCTGTCATTTTATTAGCAGCCTATTGTTTGATATTTTTTGTCCTGTATCCTGCCGGAATAAAGATTCCCGATAATACGATTTTATATCTAGCCAATTTTTCTTTAGGAAGTTTTTTCGCAATTTTATTTTTTAATTTCAGAAAGTATGCAGAATCAGTGTCTCTCTCAATGACCATTTTTTTTGTTTTCGGATTAGGATATTTCTTTATTCCTGCAGGAAATCACTATCTGGATCAATTGTTCAGGTCGGCTTTTTTTGCTTCACTTTTAATTTTTTGTATTGCCATTTGCGAAATCAGATTTATAAAAAACAGTATAATGTATAAGATGTTAGACGATTTGGGTACTTATACTTATGGTTTGTATGTTTATAGCGGGTTTGCGATAACATTTGTTGGTTATGTCTTTATTCGCAACTCCCTTCTTGCAAATCCATTCATTATTTTCCTTTTAGACCTTACCATTGTTATGGTTGCAGCAATAACAAGTTATAAATTGTACGAAATAAGATTTTTAAAGTATAGCCAAAGATTTAAGTGGAAAGCAGCCTTGTAAGATAATATATGAGTGAAATAACTGGAAATTTGCCACGCAATCATTGCATGTAAACATTAATATGATATTGCCTGATGAAATTTTCGAAAAGACTGCTCTTTGCAATAACTATACTATTTATTATTGCTAATGTTTTCGTTTTTATTAAGCGGAACAAGGGATTTGAATACGTTAGATATTCGGATACAGATAAGTTATACCCTGCTGATCCTGATAATTCTTTTTTGAAGAAATGGAACAGATATAACGAAAAATTTAGTAAGACAGAACTGCTACAAGGATTATCAGTTTTAAATGAGAATATTGGAATAGATACAATCTCAAATGAAGAAGATAGGGCCATATCCATAGCCGGCTGGTTACATACGTCTTTTTACGGGCAATTAGGAAATCCCGATAATTCACTTTCCAATCTTAATCCGATTCAACAATACAGATACCTGCAAATTCATAAAGAAAAACAATTATGGTGTGGTCATTACCAGGCTATGTTTGGTTTTTTCTGTACTGCCGCAGGGTTACAGAACAGGTATATAGAAATTACTCCAAAAAAAGAAAGCACTGATGACAGTTATCATGAAATAAATGAAGTGTACCTGCCCAGAATAAAGAAATGGATGATGGTAGATGCCACAAGAAATTTTTTATCAATTAAAAAAGAAGGCCAGGTTTTTTCGGCATCAGGTTATTTCGATTACATGTTAAATAAACAAATTAGTCCTATTTTCATTACCGCTGTAGACAGCCATTCAGTTCTTATTCAGCAAAAGCGGGCAGGGGAACTTTTCGAAGACAAATATTTTAATGACAATCATGCTTTGCGATATTATCTTAGCATGGATCTTTCCAGGGTATATGGTATAGGGTCCAAAATTAAAAGATATGTTTTTGGAGAATCCTGGTATGAAATGTATGATCCGAAAAATCATCATTCCAACTATCTATTTCGGATCAGGCAGTTTCTTTTTTTCGGTCTGATTGCAGAATTTTTGCTACTTGTATTGTCTACTATAAGAAATAAAAGATTACGAAAAATATAAGTATCGTCTAATTTTTTTAATCAACTTTAAAAAGTGTTTTTTCCAGCCTGGGAAAACAGGTAATATAAAAAACTCTTACTTCACTATCAATACATCAGCGAAGTTTATGATCGGGAATAGTATTACTAGTAAACCGTTGTTGACAATTTGTATACCGGTTTTCAATTATGATGTTTTTAAATTGGTAGATCGTCTTAATAAAGAAATATTAGCAAAAACTCTTAATGCTGAGATAATCTTAATTGATGATAACTCAGATGATGGTTTTAATCAAATTAATTCAGAGTTAAAATTTGAATCTGCGCATATTATCTGGTTGAGGCAAAATATTGGCAGGGCAGCAATAAGAAATTTATTTTTAGAATATGCAAGTTCTGATTACCTGCTCTTTCTGGACTGCGATTCAGAAATTTTTAATAATTTTTTTCTTGAGAATTATACGAATGAGATCAAAAAGGGATATGACGTTGTATGTGGAGGCAGAATTTACCCTGAACAAGAACCGCCGGGGAACAGGTTACTGCATTGGAGGTATGGTGTGAAAAGAGAAAGTAAAAACTTTAAGATAAGAAATAAACAACCCTATTACTCTTTTATGACCAATAATTTTTTAATAAGGAGAAATATTTTTCAGAATATTCGGTTTAACGAAAATATCCGCAGTTATGGACATGAGGACACATTATTTGGCTATGAGTTGTATAAATCTAGGGTCGGGGTTCATCATATTGATAATGCTGTTATGCATGGTTATATTGAAACGAATAAAGAATTTTTAGCAAAGAGCAGGTCAAGCATTCTTAATCTTATTCAAATTTTGCACATAATAGGCTATGAAAAAGATTTTATTGAAAGTGTTACACTCCTCCGGGTTTATTTCAGGCTTGAAAAAATAAAACTGGACCGCTTGTTTTATTTAATTTCTACGCCTTTCATCAAATTAATTACCCGTTTACTGCAACATAATATTGTAAGATTATGGATGTTTGATTTATTAAAATTATGCTTATTCGTAAACTTTTACAAGAACAAGAAGACGAGGTTTAAGTAATTTTGTTTTCTCTTTTGTTTTAGAATGACAGGGATTGGTATCAGTATAGCAACGAGTTCTCATCTGCAAAAAAACAGTGAAAAAAATGAATCAGCAAATCTCGTACGGAGATCAAGATGAGATTCATTCCGCTATTATGCTGAAAGATGAATAGATGAAACTATCGGGATGGCAATGAAGGGGAAAAAGATTTAGCCGTCGTTCTTATTTTTTCATATACGCACACCGAAAGGAAACTTAAGGTAATAAGATGAAGTAAGAGAGCAGAAATCCAAATACCTGATTTTTTATACACAAAATCTATTGTTCCCTTTCCTGCGGGTATAACAATAGTAAGTCCCGGTTTATCCTGGTTAATGAAGCCCGTTAATTTATTATTATAATAGGTCTTCCAGCCTGGAAAATAATTTTGCATAGCTGTTACTGTTGTAGATTCTTTTATATCTACTTCTACACGGATATGGGTTGGTCTCTGCATAATAAGGCGGGCCGCATTTTTTTTACTCAAAGAATCACGATCTAAAAAAACTAACGGATAGTTAAATGCCTGTTTGCTCACTAAACTATCATCTGCATAAGCGGCGAAATTTTTTAATAATAACGGTCCCCTGTATGATTTATTAGCCGAAACTTTTTTATTGAAAATATTTACATTAGGCCAGTTGTTTAACTTTTCATCTGTATAAATAGCCATTGCCTGATTTACTTTTTCATGTTGAACCGGAAAACCTTTCTCAGAATGAAGAGTGGCATTTACCTGTGGTAATGAATAACTACTGACTACAAAATAGGGAGTACAAATAAGAGTATTGACAACGAGGTCTGAAATAAAAAACATTTTAGCGAGGCGATAGTGTTTTTGTAAAACACTATAAAAAATCAGACAAGTAAAAATCAATTGAACGAGTGCACTGATAAATATAGATTGAGAATACGTAATATTTTTTATGGAGTTAAAAACGGGTGTGAAAGAAAAAGATTTTGCAGCGGTAAAATGCATCAGCGAAATAAGCAGGTATAGCAATATTAGAAATAGAAAACAAAACTTCAGCGTCCGGGCATAAGGTCCATCTCTTAAGTTGAAAATATTTTGACAGGATAAATTTTGAAAGACTATGCCCAAATAAATGACAAGAAATAATATAAAGTAGAAACGGAAAATACTGGGATTACGGAAATATGAAAAGCCTGGTAAAATATTTAATGCATTTCTTATGGGTAATAAAGAACCAAATGAAATCAACAAAAAGAAAATGGCGGTGAATAAAACGATAAGAGCTGATCGTTTCTTTTCTTTTATCATTTGAGAAATTGCTGCGGGTAAAGTTAATAGCACAAATAAGCCGGCATATGTATTCAGCATAGTTCCTTCTGTGTTTGGAAATCTCATTTTTACAGAAGAAAATGGAAGCAGCAGTGTGCTTAGTCCATAAGGATGAAGGTAATTGGAATTAAAAAATCTCTCTTTGCCTGATATAGGGGCTCCTCTCCCTATGTTTCTTAGTAATTCAAGGGTTGAAAGGAAGCATGGCAGGCATAGCAAAATTGTCATACTCGCCGCAAGAAGAATATATTTTGACAGTACTATTTTTCTCCGCCCCCCTGACTTTGTATTTAATAAATAAATAACAACGAAAATGAAAAGGCAATAAGTTGTAATAATATTAAGCGCAGCATATACACTGGTGAACATTATAAAATATAATATGGCAAATAATAAGGCATGTTTGAAAGAAGGTTGCCGCAACAATCGTAATAACGAACTTAATACAATGGGAATAAAAGCGGCGGCAGTTATATACAACATCCATTGCCCGGAGCCAACCATAAAACCGGAAAGCATATAACAACAAGAAAGCATGACAGCAATCGTTTCATCTTTTAAAAAATATTTTTTCAATAGATAAAACATGCCCAGACCTGACAGTAGCACAAAAAACATAAACTCGATATGCAAACTGAAAATATCATAATTAAAAAAGGAGCAAAACAACATTTGCGGCGTACTGTATATACCCCAGGTCAGGTTGCTTTGTAAAGGGAAGCCCATTGCCCATGTATTAAACCAATAAGGGATTTCGCCATTATGAATACATTGGCTCATGAAATGATTGATAGGATATTCCAGTGCCACCACATCATTCTTTAATGATCGTATCATAAAGCTCACCGGCGCAAAAGCCAGTAATCCCGCGCAAGCAATTAAAAAATAAGGATGAAATAATCTCAATGAAGAAGATGGAGAATGTGAATTCAAAACAATCAGTTTAGGTTTTGTATCTGGTTTTCCACGATGCATTCATAAGCGGATCATAAATAAAAGAAGGTAATGCTTTTAAGAGCCAATATACTAACCGCCATCTTCTTGTGATAAATGCCCTCCTTCTTTTTCTGTCAATCGCTCCTATACATTGTCTTGCTGCTTTATCAACTGAAGCTATCCAGAACATCCGATCGCCTTTTCCCATGGCTGTTTTGATATAGCCCGGCATTAATTCTGTTACTGCAATATCAGCCTTTTGATGTTTTATATTCAATCGCAATCCTTCGAGGTAATTTGATTGGAAAGCTTTGCTTGCATTGTAAGCAGGAGCTACTTTATTGCCCCGGGCACCAGCTATAGAAGTGGCTACTGCAATCTGGCCCTTTCCTTTTTTTAGAAAATAATGATAAGCCGTTGTAAGCACCCGGAGGTATCCTTTTACATTAACGTCAATGGTATTTAATTCAATGACCGGCTCCAGGTTCTTATTAAATTCACCAATTGATGCAGTGAGAATTAAGATATCCACTCCATCTATGACATTGATCACATCAATAATCTTTTGATCAATAGAATCATCACTAATGTCAGCCGCACAGATTTGAATGCCTGGAAATTGCTGCTGCAATTTCACTAATAAATTTTCCCGGCGAGCTATCACACCAACCTTATCGCCTCTTGCGGCATAGAGTTCAACTAACTTTTTGCCAAGACCGGAGCTGCCCCCGACTATCAGGATTTTTTTTGGTATCATGATTTTGACAGCAGTTATTTTTTGAAGATTTGCCTGTAGCTTTTTTTCCTTTCATGTTCCCACCAATAATAGCCAAGCAATTTACCTGTTGTGAATTTACCAAAATAACGTTCAAAGGACCGGTAAAGGGCAATATCATATTTGCGGTGAAAATTGATCCAACAGGCATTACAATTTTGGGAGTAATGCTTTTGCTGTTTGCGGGTCTGTTCTGCATTTATTATTTCATCCAATGTGTTGGTAAATACATTGCCAATAAGTACATCGAGATTTTGACAAATAGGAATATCGCCGTTCGGCAATACTACGACACTGTCTAAAATACTATTGCAGGATAACTTTACCCCACCTCTTCGCCATTCATCATACAGCACAAGAAAATCATAGTTTTCGGGGAACTCTTTAAGAAGGGAAGGAAGATTTTCTTTTATGTTTAATAATTTCTTTTCAGAGCTGGCAACTGCATTGAGTGTGACTTCAGTTTTTGGCTTGGCGAGTATCATTTTTTTTGCTTCCGAAAAAGAACGGATTTCCGGAGATTTCAACGACCCAATATCATAGTTGTGTGCTTCTTCAATCGTGTCAAAAAAAGAGATGTCATTATAAACGCCAATACGAAGATCAGTATGATATTTTTTGCAGACATCAATTACATGTTCAAGATCTTTAAAATCATTGTAAGGGGATAAGGTAAACATTAAACTTATCGGAACTTCGTTATTTAATTTTTCGATTACTTTAATGATACCATCATAGCCATCTTTGCCCCGCATATACAAATAGGAATCTTTATCCCCATCTAAAGAAATGAATAATCGTCGCGGTGGATGTTTTTTTACTGCTTTGATCGCAAGATCTGGTTGGAGCGCATTAGTAAGGACATCAAAATTCGGATGATTTTTTTCGAACCAACCCATTATTTCAATAGCATCAGGATGAAGCAAATATTCCCCGCCCGCCAGGCAAACAGTAGTGTTTCTGGTAACAGCTTTACTATTCATTATCTCTTTTATTTTTTCAAAAGGGAGATAATTAACCGGCCTTTTGGTCCATATGAGGCAGTGTTTGCAAGCAGAATCGCAAAGATCAGTTCCAAAGATTGCAAGAGTAGAAAGTCTCTTTTTTTTGGTAAAAATTTTATTGTAGAAAAAATTAAAGGCCCGGTTGTAATAGTCGTTTTTTTTGTACATGAATGTTTTGTAGGGTTAACAGCAAAAATACTTTAAATCCATTGGTTCTTCCCGAAAATTCAATCGTATCTTTTTTTAAGTTTTAAAAATGGCTTTTCAAAAAAATGATAACTAAGAACACTTATGAAAATAGCTATAATAGTGACTATAATGGCACTGGTAGTTTCAAAGTATCGCTGGGAAAGATTTATATTTTTGCTTGTTACACTTACAAATAGAGGAAAAAGAAGAATGTAAACGGGCCAATGATATACATATAAACCATAAGATATTTTGCCAAAAAACTTGAGAGGACGATTGTTTAAAAGAAATTGTATCAGTTTTGATTCGCCTGTTACGGCCTCATGAATGAGAATACCAAATAAAACTGCAAACGTTGTGTAACCTGCGAAGGCGAGATAGGGAAGGGTCGCCAGGGACCAGGTGTGGAGTATCATTTGCGATCCGAAAGGTTTTTTAAATATATAAAGCCAGTTCTGAAGATAGGTCCATTGCCATAACTGGTTATTTATATAATATCTCATATCAACCCTAAGCCCGGGAATAGCTGGTAAAATAAAAAGGCAGATAACAAGGATGAGATAGTATAGTGGGAAGATCCGTAATACTCTTTTTATATAAAAATTGCGGAGAAAATGGGGATTATCTAAAGTATTCAGAAGAATATTTGTAATCAGAAAGCCTGAGAGGACAAAAAACAGATCAACGCCAAGCCATCCAAAAAAGAAATAATTCATAAATCTGAAGTTGTGCAGAAACACAACCAATAGAATGGCTATTCCTCTTAAACCATCCAATGCAGGATAATGATGCTTGTTAATAATGGTGGGCGTCATCAGATATTGAAAGGGCGGTTATTTCTATCTCAAAGATAATTTTCTAAGAACATACTTTCCAATCAGGTCGAATTCAATATTCACAAGGTCTCCTTTTTTGATAGCCTGGATATTGGTGTGATCGTACGTGTAAGGTATGATCGCGACTTTAAAATTTTTCTTTTTAACGTCGAAGGCGGTAAGGCTGATGCCATTTATGCAAACAGATCCTTTTTCGATCACCAACTCGGCAAATTTCTTTTGAAAACCAAATTCATATTCCCAACTTCCTTCTTTTTCTTTTTTTGACAGGAAGGTAGCGGTAGCATCCACATGCCCCTGCACAAAATGTCCATCCAACCGGGAATCCAGTTTTAAGCTGCGTTCCAGATTTATAAGATTACCAATCTTCCAATCATTTAAATTGGTTTTTTTCAGCGTTTCTTCGATGGCTGTAACACGATGGGTGTTTTCGTTTATCTCTTCTATGGTAAGACATGCTCCATTATGACTCACACTTTGATCAACCTCTAATTCCTTCGAAATATCAGATTCGATCCAGATGGTTTTGTTGCTACCATTGATAGTCACGTTTTTTACTATACCGGTTGTTTCAATAATCCCTGTGAACATGTATGCAAATTAGAAGTAATTTTTAGGATACCGGCTATGGAACCCTGATTGAGCTTTTGTTGCGTCGCAATACATTCATCTTTCTGTTTGCTATTAAGCTTTTTTATTTCAAATACTCCTATTATCTTTGCCTCCCTAAAATTACCTGAGGAGGTATATAAGAAATTATGCTGATCATTGATTCAAAAGATTGCGAAAACATAGACAAGGCGCTCAAAAAATATAAAAAGAAATTTGAGAAGTCAAAGATATTGCTCCAATTACGTGAGCGGCAAAGCTTTACCAAACCTTCTGTCAGGCGTCGTAATCAGGTATTAAAAGCAGTTTACAAACAGAAGATTGCAAGCGGTAAGATTGAAGGTTAAATCCATGATATAAATTCTTAGTGAGAGACAGCTGCAAAGTTTATAGCTTTGCAGCTATCTTTTTATGCCTTCCAGCCTTGTGAATAATATGCCTGAACTAACCCAGACTTCGATTGAGTCATTTCTTGGATATCTGAAATTTCAAAAAAGATATTCCCCTCATACTATTCGGTCATATCATGATGACCTGGTTCAGTTTTTTGATTATTTGCAAATACAATTCGGCGAAGTTTTGTCAAATAAAGTGAACCATAATCATATACGAAGCTGGCTGGCCACTATGAAAGGAAAAAGTATTACTTCAAAAACTATTAACCGCAAAATATCTTCATTAAAATCTTTTTTTAAATACCTTATAAAAACAGGAGTGTTGGAACAAACACCAATGAATAAGGTAATAACTCCAAAGATCAATAAACGACTTCCTGATTTTATTAAAGTAGAAGAAGCTAATAAATTAATAGATTCTTTGAAAAATACAGAAGATTGGAAAAGTTTGAACACTAAAATGCTGATAACACTCTTTTACAATACGGGAATGCGATTGAGTGAACTAATTAATCTGAAAGAGCGTCAAATAGATTTTTATAAAAAGCAGATTAAAGTATTAGGTAAAGGAAATAAGGAGAGAATCATACCGGTAAGTTCGGAAATTATTAGAATCATTAAAGACTATATTCAGCATAAAAAGAAGGAATTTAAAGGCACTGATGATATTTTGTTAGTTACAGAAAAGGGGAAAAAAATGTACCCGAAATATGCATACCTGGCTGTAAAATCTTTTTTAAATACCGAGGTAAAAACGCTTGAAAAGAAAAGCCCCCATGTTTTGAGACATAGCTTTGCCACACATCTTTCAAATAATGGTGCTGATCTAAACGCAATAAAAGAGCTTCTCGGTCATAGCAGCCTTGCAGCGACACAAGTGTATACTCATAATACGATTGAAAAACTAAAAAACGTTTACAAAAGATCTCATCCAAAAGCATGATTTTTGGCTGACGACCATAAATATTCTTACCGTTATATTTGGAAAAAAAGCCATTTTTTGGTAATTTCATAAAAGATAAAAACAGTATCCTTTTGAAAGAAAATATCACCCATGAAGAAGCTCTTTATTTATTGTTTCACTGTTAAAATGCGATTACCATGAACGTTAACATCCAAACGGTACGCTTTGATGCGGACAACAAATTGGTAAACCACATTAACCGTAAGATGGAAAAGCTAAATACTTTTCATGACCGCATCATTAAGGTAGATGTGTTTCTGAAACTCGACAATGTAGTACACAAGATCAAAGACAAAATCGCAGAAATCAGAATTCAGGTACCCAGGCACCAACTGTTTGTAAAAGCAACAAGTAAATCATTTGAACATTCATTTGATGACGCTTTCGAATCAATCGTAAACCAGATAAAAAGAAAAAAACAAAAACAAGCCGCTTAAAAATTATTTGATTTTTCAAGACCTCTTCGGAGGTCTTTTTGTTTTGATTCTCAGGACAAAAAATTCTACAAAATATTTTTCAATTGACAAATTCCTTTACCTTTGCCTTCCCAAAATTTGGGGGTAGTTCTTTATTGCCTTATCCGCTGTAGCTTGAACAAAGGCGGACATTTAACTGATGAAAAATGCCACTTTAGCTCAGCCGGTAGAGTATCCCGATCGTGATATATTGGACAGCTGGGAAGGTCGTTGGTAACAAGCTAAAGTTGATAAATATTAAAAATATGCCACTTTAGCTCAGCTGGTAGAGCAACTGATTTGTAATCAGTAGGTCGTTGGTTCGATTCCGACAAGTGGCTCAGGAAAGGGCAAGTAGCCAAGTGGCCAACGGCAGCAGACTGTAAATCTGCCCTCTTACGAGTTCGGTGGTTCGAATCCATCCTTGCCCACAGATCTTTGAATTAATAATTACTAATTAAGAATTATTAATTATCTGCGGAAGTAGCTCAGTTGGTAGAGCGACAGCCTTCCAAGCTGTAGGTCGCGGGTTCGAACCTCGTCTTCCGCTCAATACTGAGTCAATAAAGTCAAATAAGCCATAAGATCAGAAGACATTTTTATGTGACTTATATGACCCACTGACTTCAATGACTCAAAAGCCGTT
>WNFY01006002.1_pt1 | contig 10900 bp, 11 predicted proteins | sample 5400091 | NCBI WGS metagenome assembly WNFY01 (sample SAMN13153364, study PRJNA577476) | soil metagenome | isolation source: 60 cm soil or saprolite under grassland replicate 1 | place: USA:California | collected 2016-06-15
TAGCGATGGGCGCGACCTTCACCGGTGTGCGCGACGTACCCCTTCTGCTCGAGGGTGCGCAGGACCGTCAGGACGGTGGTGTATGCGAGCTCATCGGCGAGTCGCTCACGTACTTCGGCGACGGTAGCGTCGCCGAGGTCCCAGAGCACGCTCATGACATCCAGCTCGCGATCGGTGAAGGCAATCCGCATGCGCCGCTCCAGCTACTAGTGTTGTAGTAGTTATAGGTAGCCGGTCCTGCTTTGTCAACTAGATCTTTAGTAGTAGATCTCGCAGGGCGCTGGGCTTCCCGGCGCCTTCTGGGTGATGTAGGGTATTAGACCGAGACCATGATCCCATCTCTCGCCGTGCTGGTCGGACTGCTGCAAACCGCCGCGCATCCACTTCCCGGGCGGGCGCCACGCGCGCCGGATCCCGTCCGCGTGTGGCGTACCGACTCCACAGCGTACGTCAAGCTGCGCGACCCCGGGCATGTGACGCTGTTGTATGTCGACGGCGTCGGCCGCATCCTCGTGGTCTATCCGCTGGTTCCCGACGATCCCACGGTCATGTCCGCCGCTGCGCCGGTCGCGCTCGATCTGCCGCCGGAGGCACAGGGCAACCCCGCGACGCTCGTCGCGGTCCGGTCGCGGTGGCCGTTCGACTTCGCGTCGCTGCGGCTCGGATCCTGGTGGGACTACCAGAATGCCTTGCTGCTGCAGCCGACCGCCGGCGATCCGCTTGCGGCGATCCTCGACATCGCCGAGCGCGTAACGGGTGGGCGTCCGTACGACTACGGTGAGGTGACCTACTCGCCTGAAGGGACGGTCGTGGCGCGTGGCCCCGTCCGCCAGCCCGATGTGTGCCTGAGCTGTGTGCGCCACGGCACGGCGGTCACTGCCGTTCCTGCCGCCGCCACGAATTCCGTCGACTGCTCGAACGCCTCACTCACGAATTCGTTCTGCGGCGTGAACAGTGGCAGCGTCACGATTGCGAGCGCCCCGCCGCCGCAGGCACTCTATCAGCAAGCGCCGACCCCAGCGCCCGCGCCGGTGTACGTGCCGTATTTCGTCCCCTTCGCGCACGGCTTCGGGCACCGATTCGCGCCGGTTCCTCCTTGGGTGCAACCTGCCGCGCGGTCGCAGGGCGTCGCGTATCCAATCGCCCCGCGGCTCATGGTCCCGTCGAGCGCCGGACTGCGGTCACTCGGCGGCCGCCACTAATCAGCGTAGCCCGAGCTCTTGTCGTATTTCACACCTCGTAGGGCACACATAGGGTACGCGGCGCTCTTGTTGTTCGGCGCGTGCGGCGATCCGTTCTCGCCGCTCGTGCCTAAGGGGGCGTTTCCATTTGATCCACCGGCGCAGTACGCGCCGTACTGGCAACACATGGAGGACTGTTTGCAAGTCACGGGCGATCTGTCCCGCGTCAAGTGGTTCCGCGTGCCCGGAGCGACGTTCGACTGTCCGAATGGCGGAAGGTGCGATGGGTTGTGGGTGCGGCCCCACACCATCTATCTCGCCTATCAGCGCATGAACGACTCGCTCTTGGTCGAACACGAAATGCTGCATGATCTCTTACAGCGCGGAGACCATCCTGCGGCGTTTCAGACGTGCGGTGTGCCATGAGACTTCGTCAAAAACAAAACGGGACACGTCGTTGGCGTGTCCCGTTTCGTGTATGGAGGCGCGGGGAATCGAACCCCGGTCCGAGCATGACTCCGATACCGCTCCTACGTGCGTAGACAGAGCTTTGGTGGTCTCGCTACCTCGGCGCTCCGTCAGCCCTGGTAGCAACTAGCCTCTGAAATCTCTCGCAGCACCCGTTGAGGCCCCAAGTGCCACCAGCCCGACTTTGCGATACGTGAGCGCCGCCTCAGGCGGGCTGCCACTCACGCAGGTGCGTGAAGCCGAAGCTTACGCAGCCAGAGCCAGTTCAGAGTTGGCTTGTGTATAGTCCCAGTTGATTTACCAGGTGACTGAGAACCTGGGCACGCAACAGTACCCTCACCAAACCCGTCGAAGCCTGTCGCCCCCAAAACCAAGAGCGGGATGAAGGTTAGTGACCTGCAGTCGCCTTTTCAACCCGATTCCGCCCTGCCTGCTTGGCACGATACAGCGCCGCATCGGCGGCGGCAGGCAGATTCAGCACGTCGCCCACGAGCTCGGGGCAGGACGCGATGCCGCACGACGTGGTCAACGGATACACCGAGCCGCTCCAGGTCAGCGGCTTCTCCGCGACCGAGCGGCGAATGCGCTCCGCCACTTCGAGACCTTCCGGCAGTCCCGTGCGCGGCAGCCAGACGGCGAATTCCTCGCCGCCGATGCGCGCGACCAGATCGCCGTCGCGCACTGCGGCCTCGAGCAACCGGGCGACATGCTTCAACGCCGCATCGCCTGCGGGATGCCCCAGGGTGTCGTTGAGCTTCTTGAAATGATCGAGATCGACGTAGATGAGCGTCGCCTGGGTGCTCGACCCTCTCGCTGATGTCGAGAGCGCCCCCTCGAACTCGCGGCGATTGCGCAGCCCGGTCAGCGGATCCACCACCGCGCGCCGCTCGGCATCGTGCACCGCCCGCGCGGCGGCGAGTCGGGGACCGAGATCGGTGAGGAGCGGGCTGAGATCCTCGAGCAGCGGTGCGTCGGGCTCGAGCGGCGGGCCAAGCAGCACGAATGCACCGACCGCCATCGATCCGTCGAGCAGCGGATACGCCGTCCCCGCCCGCTCGCTGCGGCGCCGCTCGGGCACGCCGGGGCCGAACACGTCCTCGACGCCGCGGGTCGCGACGGGAAGGCCGGAGGCGATCGCCCGCGCGACGGCCGAATCGGGACCGAGCTCCACGCCGGCGAGCCGCCGATCGGCGGCGCCGGAGACTGCGACGATGCGAGGCTGGTCGGCGCCGGCGATGACTAGCGCGGCGCCGCGATGCGTGAGCTGCTCTCCCAGCTCGACGGCGGCGCGCGCGATCCCCTCGAGGGTCTGGGCGCCCGCGACCAGCCGCGACACCCGCCCGGCCGCGATGCGTGCGCGCGGCACCCCGCTCTGCTCTTCGACGAGACGCATCCCCGCGACGAAGCGGCGCAACGCCGCGGCGATCGTATCGGTGAGCGCGTCGGAATGTCCGGCGCCACCCAACGCGAGTCCCGCGGCGTAGGGAAAATCGCCAACGGCAACAAACGTGGCCTCCGGATCGCGGACGACATGGAGGCGACCATCCACCGAGGCGAGCTGGACCAGCGCTGCGCCCCGGCGACGCTCCTCGTCATCGATCTCTGGAGAAAGGACCTCGAGGGAATCGTCCGCCGCGCCCACGCTCCACCCCGCGGTGGCATCATACGCCTTCCGCAACAGATCGAGCACTTCGCCCGGTCCGAGCGGCGGCGGTCCGCGGCGCCGCAGCCGCCCCGGCCGCCAGCGGATCGTCCAGCCCAGGGCGAGCGCCATTCCGCCCGCGGCTCCTACCACACCCCAGCCTGCGCCCCGCCACGCGCCGACCCCGACCGCGGCTAGGCCGACCAGTTGGAGCGCGAGCGCCAGCCAGCGCCGCGCGTGGGCCCGTTTACGAATGATTGATGCGGCTCGCGGCAGCGGCGGCACCGAATCCGTTGTCGATGTTGACGACGGTGACGCCAGACGCGCAGGAGTTCAACATGGCGAGCAGCGCGGCGAGCCCGCCAAATGACGCGCCGTAGCCGACGCTGGTCGGGACGGCGATCACCGGGACTTTGACCAGCCCGCCCACCACACTGGGGAGCGCGCCTTCCATTCCGGCGACGACGATGATGACGCTCGCCGACCGCAGCACGTCGGTCTGCGTCAAGAGCCGATGGATGCCGGCGACACCGACGTCGGTGAGGCGCTCGACGCGATTCTTGAGCGCCCGGGCGCTGACCGCGGCTTCCTCGGCCACCGCGAGATCGCTCGTGCCGGCCGTGCACACGAGCACCGTGCCGCGACCCGTGGGCGGCGGTTCGGGATCGGGCGGCAGGTATGCCGTCCGGCCCAGCTCATTGATTTCGACCCTGGGAAAGCGGGCGGCGAGAGCCTCTGCCTGCGCGCTGTCGGCGCGGGTTGCGAGGAAGCTGCCACCGGCCACCTCGAGCCGTTCGGCGATGGCGACGACCTGGCCGACGGTCTTGCCAGGACAAAAAATCACCTCCTGATGCCCCTGGGTGATGGGCCGGAGGTGATCGATCGTCGCGAACGGCAGCTGCTCGAAGTTCACGCGGCAATCAGCGCGGGTCGCGCGAGGTAATCGGCGAAGATGTGCTCGGCTTCCGCCATCGACTCGATGGCGAAGAGCCGCTGGCGCAATTCGGAGGCATCCCGCAACCCCTTGGTATACCAGCCGAAGTGCTTGCGGAACTCGAGCGCCGTCTTGCGCGTGTCGCCCTGCAGCCGGAGGGCCAGACGGGCGTGCGCGAGCGCGGTGCTGAAGCGCTCCTCGGGCGTCGGGTCGGCACGCTTGGTCCGGCCGGCGAGCAGGTCGCGCGCCTGGGCGAACAGCCACGGATTCCCGAACGAGCCGCGGGCGATCATGATGCCGGCGCAGCGCGTGTGATTCCGCATCGCCACGACGTCCTCGGGGGTGCGGATGTCGCCGTTGCCGATGACTGGGATCGTGAGCGCTCGGGCGACGCCAGCGATCTCGTCCCAGTTCGCCGCACCCTGGTACATTTGCGTGCGGGTCCGCGGGTGCAGCGTCAGTGCCTGCGCCCCGGCGTCCTGGCAGCGCAGGGCGATGTCGACCGGGTCGCGCTGGGTCTCGTCCCATCCGCTCCGGATCTTCACCGTGAGCGGCAGATGCGTGGCGTCCCGTACGGCGCGAATGATGCCACGGACCAGGCTCATGTCCTTGAGGCAGCCCGAGCCGCCGTTGTTGCGGACCACTTTCTTGACGGGACAGCCGAAGTTGATGTCGACGAAGTCGGGCTCGAACAGCTCGGTCACCATGGCGGCAGCCTTGGCCATGATTGTGGCGTCGGCACCATAGATCTGGATGCCGATGGGCCGTTCGACAGGCTCAAACCGCATCTCTGCGAGCACCCGCTCGATGCCCAGCGCGATCCCCACCGAGGAGATGAACTCGGACACGACGACATCGGCCCCGTAGCGGCGGCAAATCTGCCGGAAGGGGGACTCCGACACCCCCGCCATGGGGGCGAGGAAGAGCGGGAAGTCGTGCGCGACCGAGTACGGGAAGTTCATGCGCTGGAACGTAATAGCGCGTTGCGCCCGGAGCAACCAAGATTTACCTTTCGCCCGCGAATGCGCCTGCGCGAATTCTTCTCCGAAGATGCTATCACGCTCGAGCTCGAGAGCACCACGAAGGACGCGGTGCTGAAGGAGCTCGTCGGGCTGCTCAAGCTCGACGACAAGGCGCAGGCGATGCTGTTCAAGATGCTGAAGCGGCGCGAGACGCTGGGGTCCACCGGCATCGGACAGCACATCTCGATCCCCCACTGCCGCTCGCTCGTGGTGACGCGGCTCCGGTGTGGATTCGGCCGCAGCGCCAAGGGGATCGACTTCAAGGCCATCGACGACCAACCCGTCAACGACTTCTTTTTGATCGTCGCCCCCCCGCTCGAAGTGTCCAACCAGTATCTGCCGGTGCTCGGGAAGATTGCGCAGTTCGCGAAGGAATCCGATGTACCGGCTCGGCTGGCGAAGCTCAAGACACCGGCGGAATTCTTGGCGCTGTTGGAGGAGAAGAACATCTAGCAGGATACACGTCGGCACGTCGGCACGTCGGCACGCAATCAAAGGGTCCCGGCTGCAGTAGATCGATCCCTCTCCGTTCGCCACCTCGATCCAGCTTCAATGATCATGGGTGATTTCAAGAAGCTTCGCGTGTGGCAGGCGGCTCGCGAGTTCGTCCTGCTCTCAAACAGGGCTATCAAGAAACTACCGGCTCATGAGAAATACGTTCTGGCAGACCAATGGCGCCGGGCCGCCTACAGCGTTCCACTCAACATCGCCGAGGGTACCGGACGGAAGGGACCGCGAGAGTTCTGCCGCTACCTAGGGTTTGCCCTCGGTTCGCTTCACGAGATAGAAGCAATTCTGGAGCTCATCGAAGGTCTTGAATACGTCACGCCTCCGGAGATTGCTGAGCTCAAATCGAAGCGCGCTGACTGCGCTCGGATGGTATACGGCCTGATACAGCGGTTCAGTTAGTTCGTGCCGACGTGCAGACGTGCCGACGTGTAACTCATCGTGGCCGTGGGCTAACTCGGCGCGCCGTGTCGCTGCTCGCCTGTAATGCTTCGCGAAGCGCTTGATGCCCCGGCTCAAACGCGCTGTCGAGTGCGATCGCTGCCTGGAACTGTCTGATTGCGGGCCGCCATAGCTTCGCGTGCATATAGAACTGGCCGAGGTCGTAGCGGGGGCCGGTGAGGTTCGGCGCGAACGCGATCGACTGCAGCAACAAGCGCTCTCCACTGCCCCACTGTCCTTCCGCAAACTCGTCCTTCCCCTCCAGCCAGAGCGTCCGATACGAGCTCGGCGCTTCACGCCGCAACGCCTGGTAATGGGCCTCGTCGTCGTGCCAGGCCGGCACGCGGGCGATGCTTCGGATCGCGCCGGCGAGGACGGCAAGCGCCACCACCGCCACCCGGAGCTGTGACGACCGGATCGCCAGCGCGCCTGAAGCGAGGGCGAATAAGACACCGAATGAAGGCAGGTAGAGCGTGCGCTCGGCGATGAGGAATTCGCTCGGCATGACGATGTTTGCGGCCGGCGAGATCGTGACCACGACCCAGGCGAGTCCGATGGCGATCCCAGGAATCGTGCGCCGGGTCCTCCAGGCCAGAGTCCCAAGACCGATCCAGAACAGCAGGCCCACCACGTGCCAGACCGTGAGGCCCGTCGACACGGTCAATTCGCCCGGCGAGTAATCAGCCGAGAGATGCGCCGGGAACAGGAAGAGTCGCCACCACTGCAGCGACAACGCGACCATGGCCCAGGTGCGCTGCAGGATGTTGAGGTGCTCGAGTCCAACGGCCAGGCCGCCGCCGTAGAACGTGCGAATGCCGACGAACCCGTGGACGATGAAGTAGACGAGAATGGGCAGCGTCGCGGCCACAACCGGCCCCCATGCAGCCCGCAGCGGCGAGCGCTTGGCCACATACACGAGTAGCACCGCCGCGGGCAATGTGACCGCGATCTCTTTCGATCCAATTGCCAACGCCGCACCCAGCGCCACGCCGATCAAATACAGGCGGCGCTGTCCTGCACGGATTGCGCACACCAATGCGGCGGCATACCCTGCCGCCGCCATCAGCTCGGCGCGCCCAACCACGTTCGCGACGGCCTCCACGTGCACGGGGTGCACGGCGAACAGCAGCCCCACGATCAGTCCAACGCTCGGACCTGCCAGCTCGCACGCGAGCAGGGCGCACAATGCGGTGGCGATTGCCGCCCAGAGGGTGTTGACCGCGTGAAACCAGTGCGGACTGGACGACACGCGATAATCCAGTGCCCACGAGGTAATGACGGCAGGACGCCACATGACTCCGCCAAACGAAGCCGGCCAGTACGGCTCTTTGAGGACTGCACCTGCGGAGGGTGGATGCTCGAGCACCTGCCGATTTGCCACGACCCATTGGTCGTCGGCGACGAAATCATTACGAATCGAGGGCGCCGCGACCGCCGCGGCGAGGAGAGCCGAAAACAGGACTGCGTGCCCGGTCGTTACTCCCACTCGATCGTCGCCGGGGGTTTCGAGCTGACGTCGTAGGCGACGCGATTCACCCCCCGCACTTCGTTGATGATGCGGTTGGAGATCCGGCCCAGCACGTCAGGGGGGAACGGGAACCAGTCTGCCGTCATCCCATCTCGACTCGTGACCGCGCGCAGCGCCACGACGTGATCGTAGGTGCGGCCGTCACCCATGACGCCCACCGACTTGACCGGCAGCAGCACCGCGAACGCCTGCCAGATCTGGTCGTACAGCCCCGCCGCGCGGATTTCCTCGAGGTAGATGGCGTCGACTTTCCTGAGCAGATCGAGGCGCGCTTCGTTCACCGGGCCCAGCACCCGAATGGCGAGTCCTGGTCCCGGGAAGGGATGGCGACCGACGATCTCGTCGGGCAAGCCGAGCTCCCGGCCCACCTGGCGCACTTCGTCCTTGAACAGCTCTCGCAGCGGCTCGATCAACTTCCAGGGGAGATTGGGGCGCAAGCCGCCGACGTTGTGGTGCGTCTTGATGGTGGCGGACGGCCCGCCCGTGGCCGAGGTGGACTCGATCACGTCGGGATAGAGCGTACCCTGCACCAGGAAACCGACGTGCCCCTCGACATGCCGAGCCGCATCTTCGAACACATCGATGAAGGTGTGCCCGATGCGGCGGCGCTTCTCTTCGGGGTCCTCGATGTCCTTCAATTCCTTGAGAAACCGGTGCGTCGCGTCGACGATTCGCAGATCCATGCCCAGGTGCGCGCGGAAGGTATGCTCCACCTGTTCGCGCTCGCCGCGGCGCAGCAGGCCGTGATCGACGAACACGCACGTCAAGCGATTCCCGATCGCACGATGCACCAGCGCGGCGGCGACGGCGGAATCGACGCCGCCCGAGAGCCCGCAGATCGCGCGTCCCCCGTCGCCGATGAGCGTGCGGATGCGCTCGATCTCTTGATTAACAAAATGCCCGGGGGTCCAGTCGGGCGTGCAGCCGCAGATGTCGAACAGGAAGTTGTGGAGGATCTCGCCACCCCGCGGCGTGTGGGCGACCTCGGGATGAAACAACACGCCATACACGGGCTTGGTCGCGTGCTGCATCCCGGCGACGGGGGCGTTAGCGCTGGTCGCCGTCACGCGGAACTGCGGCGGCGGGTTCTCGAGCCGGTCGCCGTGGCTGGCCCACGCGATCACGCTGGCACCGGGCTCGAATCCCGCAAACAGGCCTTTATTCTCCTTCACCGTGACTTCGGCCCGGCCATACTCGCGTTGCTGCGCCGGCGTCGCTTTGCCGCCCGACAGGTGCGCGATGAGCTGCATGCCGTAGCAGATGCCCAGCACGGGCGTACCGACCTCCAGGATCCCCCGGTCCACCGTGGGAGCGCCGTCCTCGAAGACGGAGTTGGGTCCGCCCGAGAGAATGATCCCCTTAGGGTCGAAGGCGCGTACGAATTGCAGATCCAGGCCGCGCGCGGCGGGATGGATCTCGCAATACACGCTCGCTTCACGGATGCGGCGCGCGATCAGCTGGGTGAACTGCGACCCGCAGTCGAGGATGAGGATCCGGTTCACGCTTTGTACCACGTTGTCGGCTCCGCGGTCTCGCCGCGGACCAAGTCGTCGAGCGTCTCGCGTTGCCGCGCGACGTAGTAGCGATCCCCGTCGACCACCACTTCCGGCGCCCGCGGCCGCTGGTTATAGGTCGAGCTCATCACGAAGCCGTAGGCGCCCGTGCCGAGCACGGCCAGCACCTCGCCGGGCCCGACCGCCACGAGCTTGCGGTCGAGCGCGAGGAAGTCGCCGCTCTCACAGATCGGGCCGACCACATCGACCGTCTCTTCGGGCCGCTTCCCGTCGCGCAACGGGAGGATGTCATGGTGCGCATTGTAGTGACTCGGCCGCACGAAATCGGACATCCCGGCGTCCACGATGACGTATTCCTTGCCACCGGCGTGCTTGCGGTACAGCACGCGCGTCAGCAACACCCCGGCGTTGGCGACCAGATAGCGCCCCGGCTCGCACAGGAGCCCGAGCCCCGCCGCGCCCACCACCGGGACGACCGCGTCGGCGAATGCCTTCGGCGCCGGCGCCTTCTCGTTGTGATAGCGCACGCCGAGCCCACCGCCCACGTCGAGCGCCTCGAGGGTCGTAATGCCGGACGCACGGATCGCGGTGACCAGCTCGATGAGCTTGATTGCGCCGCGATGGTAGGGCGCGACATCGGTGATCTGCGAGCCGATGTGCATCGCCAGCCCGCGCAGCACGAGTCGCGGCTCGGCAGCGATCGCCTTGGCGACCGTCACGACCTCGTCGAACGGAATCCCGAACTTGGCGGTCTTCTCGCCGGTCTTCGTGTAGGGGTGGCTGTCGATCGCGACGTCGGGATTGACCCGAATCCCGACCCGGGCCGTCAGCTTGACGTCGTTGGCGACGGTGATGAGCGTCGCCAGCTCGCTGGTCGATTCGATGTTGATGAAGCCGACGCCTGCGCGAATCGCCTCTTCGATCTCCGCTGCGGTCTTGCCCACGCCGGAAAACACGATGCCGTCGGGATCGAACCCCGCGATGCGGGCCCGGCGCAGCTCGCCCACCGACACGATGTCGGCGCCCGCGCCGAGCTGCTTCAGGACGCGGAGGACGCCGAGATTCCCGTTGGCTTTGACGGAGTAGCAGATGCGATGCCGGATACCGTGGAGTGCGTCGTGGAGCGCGTTGTACTGCGCGCGAATCAGGTTGGTGCTGTAGACGTAGGCCGGCGTCCCGACGCGATCCGCGATTGCCTGGAGCAATCCCGGATCGAATCCTAGTACGCCTGTGCCCACACGGCCTCGGCTATGCTCGGGGCTCCGCACCACATGCACGTCTTCGGCGCCTCCTTGCTCCGGAACTCGGGATCGGGCAGGACGCGGATCGTCGCGTTGGTTTGCTGCTTGATCTCCGCCTCGCAGCTCGGCTTACCGCAGAAGCCACCGTAGGCGAAACCGCCGCGGCCGTTGATGAACTCGAGGAACTGCGCCTTGGAGGTGCCGCGAATCGAGTTCTTCTCACGGCGTTCCTTGGCGGCGGCGAACAACGCCGCCTGGATCTCGTCGAGCGCGGCCGTGACCGCCCCCACGGCGCTCTGGAGTGGAACGGGAGCCTTGCCGCCGGTCCGACGTGCCAGCACCACCTGCCCACTGGCGAGATCGCGAGGGCCGATCTCCAGTCGCACAGGGACGCCAAGTCCTTCCCATTCGAAGTACTTCGC
>WNFY01007660.1_pt1 | contig 10900 bp, 9 predicted proteins | sample 5400091 | NCBI WGS metagenome assembly WNFY01 (sample SAMN13153364, study PRJNA577476) | soil metagenome | isolation source: 60 cm soil or saprolite under grassland replicate 1 | place: USA:California | collected 2016-06-15
CTATGGAGTGAAGAATCTCCACAGCATTGTCGGCATGGACATCACCATTCAGTCGTACAGGAACTCCACCTGGGAGCATCTTCTGGGGAAGATGCAGGAACAGCTGGGAGGATGGCTCAGGGAAGGAAGCATGCAATTCAAAATGCACCTCGTCGAGGGCGTAGAGAATGTCCCGACAGCCTTCACCGGCATCTTCACCGGTGAGAACTTCGGGAAAACGGTCGTCAAAGTGGCGTCATGTTCACGACAGATTTTGAGGTGATGTGCGTTTTGTGTCTCACGAGATGAGATGGATGTTGCCAGGATGAAGTGACGACAGGAATACCATCCTGGCGACGTGAAAGTGAACAACAAAAGGAGAAAGTCATGACAAAGCAAGGTATCGCAGTAATCGGTGGCATCAGAAGCGGTCATCGCCATGCGTAAGCATGTCTCACAGAAAATTCGTGTAGGAATCATCGGCGCCAATCCTGATCGTGGCTGGGCTATGCAGGCGCACATTCCTGCGTTGAAATCACTGTCGGATGAGTTCGAAATCACGGCGCTCTCCTGTGCTGGCTACTTAGCATATCTGTTCCAAAAAGAAGCGTCGAAGATAGCTTTACCCTTTCCTTCTCTTTGCCATTTCTCTATTGGATAGTTGGCAATACCTTTCTCTACAACGATTTTTTCCCGATAGTGGAACGGATATGCTAAGTAGCCAGCACAGGTCAGTTTACAAATATTTGCTTTCAATTTCAGCAAAGAAAGCCTTGGATAGGAGCAAAAAATCTGCCTCATTCAATGTAATTTCATCTCCGGCTCGATATTTTAAAACTGACTTAGTTGGATCTAGTTTGATTGCGTTAAGACCCGCAAAAGCGCCAATCTTGCCGACATTATCGGCGGTCATGATGTTATTGTTGTTCAGCATAGAATTACACAGAATCTTGACTTCATTCAGCGGATTGCCATCTTTTCCATCAATTCCACTAAGTTTATGAACAAAGAAGTAATCAAGCATGAGAACCATGTTGTTGAAGAATGTAGCTTCAAAAGTTTCAAGCGCTTTAACACTCGCAGGATGACTTTTCGCTGCTGCAACTAGCTTCTCATAAGCGGAAAGCCCTACGTCAACTTTTGAGCGACATTCATCTATATATTTTTTTGTGTAGTTTTTCATTCCAAGCATAGACTAATTTTCCTCCTACCTTAAGTTGTAATGTTACCATAAAATGGGTCAACATCAAACACTTGATGGGCTAAATCTCTGGAACTACCTGCTTACTACTAGGAATTGCAACTCGTGAGCATTCTCAATGTGAACATCAAACTCCTCGTCGCTTTTTCCGTTTGAATCACCTATCCCAGCCGGAAATGGATCAGCCAGAGCCATGAGAACGAGGCTTTTCCGCTTCATTTCTTAACAGATATACCAGGTAGCCAATAGAGTGGTATCATTACCTAAGGTTCGCCCATACTCTGTATGACAAGCAGCATTCCTTCTATGATAGTTAGCAAAGGAGCATTAGTATGAGTTCACGAGCATTTGTAGTTGGCGATAGAGTACGAGTAGTAGGGAACCTGTTCCGTAGTGGGCCAGCGGATAGCAGTGGAGCCATAGGCATTGTCAGATCGGTGGATAAAGAGAGACGACGTACAGAACCATACTACATCTACTTTGTTGAACTCCCCGGTGAGAACAAGCTGACAGACTTTGAATATCGAGAGCTGGAGCTGGTTTCTTCTGAAAGTGACTAGTACACATGATGTGTTGGCTAATTTTTACATCCGTTCGAAAATTGGCGACCTAATCTTTCACCCCCACCTATTTTTCTTTGTCATGTAGTACTCAACCATGGAAGTAGCAGTGAGATTTTTCTAAGGCTCTAGAGTCGCATTCCTATCGCTTCGTTATGTTCGCAGTGCGAACTTCTGAAAAAGCTCCAGCCTCATCAGGAATCAATTCAACTGTAAGTGAAGTTTTTCTGCAAAACCATGCTTCCCTATCAAGGCTGCCCATGACCCGAAAATCCAAAAATGCACTGAACTGATTTTTCCTCAAGCTCAACTTCCTGCAAAACCATGGTAGTATGAATCTGCAAGACCATCGGTTAAATGACAGTAGACCCTCGACTTTGTTTGAAAGAACGTGGCTGACGAAGAAAAAGTTTCACGCCTCTCCCCACGTTTTTCTTCACGCACTCTGATTAAGCTGTCAATGTACTACCTTGCATCACTGCTGAGGACATTCCTTGCATCTTGCCTGGGCGAAGCCGGAACGAAGTTCGTTAGCAAGATGGCTTCCGATAAGAACGCAGTTCTTTGCATTAGTGGCTTTCAAGGTACTCGAGCGCTATATAGCAGAGCGAACTCTGCTCCATGCGTGATCACATGGTCAGGCGCTCTCCTGTACACGGTGAAGTTGGTGCAGTCACCTGTCCTGGCCTATCAGCATAGACCCCAGGATAGAGACGTATGGCCGCATCCTCGCACATGTCGTTTGATAGAAAAGAAGGAGAAACATTCCATGGCAAACATCTTCGAAACCGCGCGTGCCGAACACGCATACAGCAAGTACGTCAAAGGACTGGAATCCGTGGCTGGTCTTGTTGATACCCTCACCGGGCCAGGGCCAATCACCATCTTCGTTCCTACGGATGCCGCCTTTGACAGCTTGTCCGATGACCAGCAGGCCACCATGTTCGCGGACCCTGGTAAACTGGCCAGAGTCCTCAAGTATCACATCGTGCCGGGCTATTATACCGCAGACGACCTGCTCGATCGCCTCTTCCTCAAAACACTCGAGGGGCAGCGGCTCAGAGTGTGGTCTGACGTCTCGGAGATTCCACTGGGGGAGGAAGAAATCGTTGGCGGCGGAGACGCCCTTAGCTATATCGCTTCCGACACGGTGACCACCTCTGTGCGAGAAAGCATCAAGATCAATGGTGGGCATGTGCTTCAGGCAAACGTGATCGCGGACAACGGCATCATGCACGTCATCGACAAGGTGCTCATCCCACAATTCACCATGCTCTAAACACAGATAGCACACTGCACGTTCCGGGGAGAGGGCAGGACGGTCGGGAGAGTGCGGATTTCTCCAGCACGTGGCCGCCCAATAGGCATCAACCTCACGAAATGTTCATCAACATCCGTAGGGGCGAGGTCGCTTCGGTGGGACGAGAGGCGCAGCGTCTCACGCAAACGCTAGGGAAGTGGGAGGCTGGTAGCAGTTCTGCCAAGTGAGAAGTGATGGGAAGTGAGACGGCACCTGATGGACGCTGATTTCCCTCGTCACTCCCAGTATACTCGTGTCTAGTGGATGCAAGTCCACGCTCTTTCCCTTCTCAGGAAAGCAGAAGTGTCCCATGTCAGGGCAACACAATGCCCCATCTCCCTGACATAGCAAAGGACACCGGCGCAGCACAGTAGGGCGTTCTGATGAGATCGCCCGTCAGAGAGGAGACTCTTGTTCCGATACATTCGTTTCGGTTAGATGAGTGCGAAGCACTCGAGGCGAAGCTTCGGCAGTCCTGCCAGGGGCAGGCCACCAACCGTCTTTCAATCTTCGCCGAGTAGACACATAGAAGGAGAATATGCAATGTTTCTGAAACGCGCTAGCGTGATCGCTCTGAGCGTCTTGATCGTCATGTTTCTCGCCGCCTGCGGCAGCTCCACCACGAGTGGGAGTGGCCCCTATGGTGGCGGCAGTACCAATCCACCTGCCACCCCTCCCCCAACGACCGGCGGCAACAGTTCCTCCGCCGTGATTCAAACGGCGACCGCTACCGTCAAAGGTCAGTCGGAGATGGTGCTGACCAATACAAAAGGGATGACCCTGTACTACTTCACCCCCGATTCGGCGACGCAATCAGCTTGTTCTGGCAGTTGTGCTCAGACGTGGCCTCCGTTGCTCTTCGCTGGGTCAGGCGGACCCACCAGCTCAACTTCCCTCAGCGGGAACCTGAGCGCGCAAATGGATGCAAACGGGACCCAGGTCGAGTATAACGGGCATCTCCTCTATTCCTACTCAGGGGACACTGCTCCCGGTCAGACCAATGGGGAGGGCCTTTTCGGCAAGTGGTTCGTGGCCACCCCCAATCTGGCTGTGCAAGGCGCTGGATCGACAAGCGGCGGTAACGGGTATTAGAACTCTTCAATCAAAAGGTAGGGAATTTGGGATCATAACATTTTTCGCCCATTTTTCCCGCTAAGCGACAGGAGAAGTATTCACATGGGTCATCCCGAACTTTTGAAACAAAGGTTCGGGATGGCCCATGTTGGATAGACTCAACCACGATCAGAAGAAGATCGTAGAATACACGCGCAACAGGCGCAGAAAGAAGAAATCATGGAACACAACACGCAACAATCGAAACACTCTACCAGTCGTCGTTCCTTTTTGCGTAAGGGACTCGTGGTCGGAGGAGCAGGAGCCATCGGCGCCGGGCTGTTAGCCAATGGCTTATCGTTACCGGCCTTCGCCGAAGAAAGCAGTAGCAGTCTCACCAAGGGAGACGTGGCCATTCTCCGGCTCCTGGCTGCGGTCGAAATCATCGAAAGCGATCTGTGGCAACAATACAACGAACTGGGAGGCATCCAGGACAGCGAAGTCCCAGGGGGAAGCGGCAGTGCTCCCTACGTCGCTGGCCTGCTCGTGCTGGATGGGGACATGTTTCAGTATATCCGCGACAATACCGAAGATGAGTTCAGCCACATGAACTTCCTCAACGCCTACCTGGCCTCCAAGGGCGTTGATCCCGTCAATCTGGATCGCTTTCGCACGTTGCCCAGCAGTCAAGCGACCGGCTGACCGGTTCCCAGCACATCGGACGGCTCACCAAGCTCATGCAGCTTACTGTGGACACCAGTTATTGGACCCTGTACTGGCTACTTAGCATATCTGTTCCAAAAAGTAACATCGAAGATGGCTGTATCAGTTCTTTCTCTTCGTCGACTATTCATCGGATAGATGGCGATACATTTCTCTACAACGATGTCTTTCCCTATCGTGGAACGGATACCTACGTAGCCAGCACACGGAGGTTTAGCGGTAGCTGGTATGACCAGGGCGCGATAGATTATATTCAGAAGGTCAAAACCACTCTCGTGACAAAACCTGGATGCAGGCAGGATTTTCATTATACTGGTAGATCTTTTTGAAATCCTGCGACGGCTTGCTCAGGTGTCATCGCTCGTCCCTCTGCCCGCGCTGAGATAAAAGTCTTCTCGCCTAATGTGCCGCGTACTGCAACTATTGCGTCGTTGTAAAAACTTCTCTCAAAAGGAGAGAGAGGAGTTCCCATTCCCTCACGGAGCTGCTCTGCACAGCCCCAGAGCCGCGCAGCCCACATTTTCTCTTGTGAACTCTCTCCAGGCAACGTCTCTCCTGCAATCACGCTCGCTAGCCCCTCCAGACTTATGGCAATGCTCAATCTGTTATCGGATGCTCTCGCTACAGTCAGGCTCTCTTCGTACAGGTTCCGTGCTTCTTTGAGACTACCCTGCCTGGTTGCCACCTTTGCCAGAAAGGAGAGAGAAGTCGTTGTACCGTGCTGCTGGCCCATCTCCTTAAAGAGTTCGACCGCTGCTTCAATCTTCGAGCGTGCTTCTGGCAGGTCATCCTGGCTCAGAGCGAGGAGACCGAATAGGCAGAAGCAGTACGCTATGCTTTCCTTGTCTCCCATTTCATTGAAGAGCGCATAGCCTTCCTCAAGAAATGGCCGTACTTGAGTGAGATCTCCCGCCAGGAAGTGTGCTCTGGCTACATTCGTTACTGCCTCAGCAATTCCACTCTTGTCGTGAAGCTCCCGGCATATATTCAGGTTCTCTTCAAGCAGACTACAACCCTTCGTGAAGTCTCCCTGATCGATGGCGAGTGTCGCTAGATGAAGTTGCATGTAGGCGACACTCGCGATGTCATTCATTTTGCTAAAGATCTCAAAGGCTTCTTCTCCCTGGACACGTGCAGTTTCAAGGTCCCCTCTCGTCCAGGCGATATCTGCCAGGTGATGCAGAGCTAGCGCAATTCCCATAGTGTCGTTAAGCTCCTGGTACAGCGCCAGGCTCTCTTTGCAAAGCTGTTCTGATCGATCGTTATTGCCCTGTGTATGAGCTATTCTTGCTGCGTAGTAGAGTGCTTTTGCTCGTATCGAGGCTCCCGCTCCTTCACTTACCGCAATCGCCTGTTCCAGGAAGCTACGAGCTTCGCTGTAATTCCCACGCAGCCCCCAGAATGGCCAGAGCACGGTACTCAAACGTAGCGCCATTTCTACGTAGCGAGCGCCTTTAGTAGTCCTTCCTGGCTCTAACAGCCATGATAAAGCTGCTCGTACATTGTCCTGCTCGCGTTCGAGCCGTTTGAGCCATACGCTCTGTTGGACTCCGTCAAATTCGTGATATGCCTGCTCTGCCAGCGAGAGATAGTACTCGGCATGCGCTTGTCGCACCTTTTCTGCTTCTTCGCCGTTGCTAAGTACTTGTATCCCATACTCACGGATTGTCTCTAGCATGAAAAACCGCGTCTCTTCTTCTTGTCCTACGGCTTGAAGGAGGCTTTTATCTAAAAGCGATGCTGCTCCATCCAGCGCTACTCCTTCGCTCATTTTTAGAGCAGCACTGATCGCTTCAATCGCCTCCAACGTAGCACCATCGACGAATACGGATAGCATGCGAAAGAACTGTTGTTGTTGAGAGCCTAACAAGTGGTAGCTCCACTCAAGCGTGTTGCGCAGAGTTTGCTGTCTTTCCGGTATATCTTGTGTTCCGCTCGTCAGTACATTCAAACGGTTTCCAAGTCGTGCGAGCAGGGCCTGCGGAGAGAGGAGTTTACTGCGTGCTGCTGCCAGTTCTATCGCCAGCGGTAACCCATCGAGGCGAACGCAAATTTCGGCAATGGCTTGCGCGTTTGCAGCGGTCAGGCAGAATTCAGGTCTGACTGCCTGTGCCCGTTTGACGAAGAGTTCCACGGCCTCGTTCTGTGAGAGTGCTGCCAGATCTGCTACATGTGCAAAGTCAGGCTGTGGCAGTGGCGGTACTCTCAACTCATGCTCTATCTGAAGATGCAAGATTTCACGGCTAGTGACCAAGACCCTCAGCTTTGGACAAGCTGCAAGCAGGTCCGCTACATAGGAGGCCGCTGCTATTACTTGCTCAAAGTTGTCCAGTAACAGTAAGATCTGTTTCTGCCGTACATCTTCTTTCAGGCGTTCTAGCAAGGGTTGATTCGTTTCATCTCGTACACCAAGTGCCTGCGCAATGGTAGGGATAACGAGTGCAGAGTCACTAATGGGTGCCAGAGACACAAAAAAGACTCCATCAGCACATTCATCGCTTAGTTCTGCTGCTGCCTGTACTCCTAGCCGAGTTTTGCCTACTCCTCCTATGCCGGTGAGTGTAAGCAATCGTACATCCTGCTGTCGCATCAGGTCGAGAATGCTTGCCAGTTCGTTGTTGCGTCCAATGAGCGGTGATGGGTGTACAGGAAGATTATTCGCATACGTATCCAGCGTGTTGAGTTTTGGAAAATCAAAGGGGAGATTCGCAATCACAAGTTGAAAAAGGTGTTGAGGGTATGAGAGATCCTTGAGACGGTGTTCCCCTAGATCGCGTATAGTTACGTCGTCTGGTAGGTTGTGTATGATAAGATCGCGCGTTGTTTGGGAGAGCAGGACCTGTCCACCATGACCAGCATTCATGAGCCGTGCAGCGAAATGGATATCTATGCCTACGTATCCTTCGGCAGCCAACTCCGGTTCACCTGTATGTATGCCTATACGAACACGTATGGTTATCCCCTCTCCCCATGAATGTCTCGCTAAGGTACGCTGGGTGGCAACTGCCGCAGCCACAGCATCTCTCGTTCGTGCGAAGGCTGTGAAAAATGCATCTCCTTGTGTGTCCACCTCGTAGCCATGATACTCGCTGAAGATCGCTCGTTGGAGATGTCTGTACTCCGTCAAGACATCGGTATAGCGATTCCCTAATTGCTGAAGCAGGTGTGTCGATCCCTCAATATCGGTAAACAGCAGTGTGACAGTACCTGCAGGTAAATCATGTCGTCCAGACCTCTCCCTTGAATGAGCCGATCTAGAATCTTGCGGATTTTGCTTCTCATCTTCTTCAGGAGAAAGATAGCTCTGTGTCATCAGATCCTCTTGCGTATCGTTCATGGTATAGCATTTGGGTAGGTTTCACATTTCAGTGTATCATGCGCCCAGTCAGGCTGTCGATGACCTTACTCCACTTTTGTAGCGCTATCCTTCTCATGTGAACCTGTACTGGCTACGTAGCATGTCTGTTCCAAAACCAGAGAGGAATCAATCATGCTGGAAATCTTTTCGCCAACTGTGAGTTACATAGATGCCTAAAAAAGGAACGGAAAGAGCCATCATTGATGCGCTTTTTGAAAAGGATATACTACGTAGCCAGTACAGGTAACGTGGGGACCACTTAACAAGCCGTGGGATGTTCTTCTCGCCTATCTTTCCCAATGTTTCCATCGTTCTTCTATGAGAAAACACCAGTGCTCTCTTATCGAATATCCTGGGCCATATACCTGATAGGAACGCCCAGATCATTGATCCACCAGGGTCCATGCAACAGGCTGTATCCATTCATCACGCGCTGCTGTTCTGACTTCCAAGATGCCACTTCGCCTGCGAGCTCGCGTAATCTTCCGTCTCCTGGCTACGCCTTCAATCTGTGCAGAGGTTTTGTAATAGTGACAGATCAGGTTGATATCCCTGACATTGACCAAGGCACGCGCTTTTTCCATCATGCATCACACTCATTGCTCACCCATAGCATACCACGCCAGCATCCTTTGGAAGCAATTGTCTAGCTGTAATAGCTACTTGGGATATCCGTTCGCACTATTGACACCGTGGTCTTTTACCACCTTCCTATTTTTCTTTGGCATGTGGTACTCAACCGTGGATGGAGTAGGGAAATTTTTCTAGAGCTCTGAGGCCGCATTTCTGCTGATTCGTGGAGTCCGCACCGCGAAATGCTGCATAAGCTCCAGCCTCATCAGTAACCATTTCAACTGTACGTGAAGTTTTTCTGCAAAACCATGCTTCCCCATCAAGGCTGCTCACGACCCGAAAATCCAAAAATGCACTGATCTGGCTTTTCCATCAAGCTCAACCCTCTGCAAAACTATGGTCTCACCAATCTGCAAAACCATGGGAATAATGACATCTGCTGTCATTCTACCCATAGGTTTTGGAGATTTCCAAAACTATGCTTCCCATCCCTGTACAGAAAAAATGTATTTTACTATTGAGCGACTTTCATCAGGAGTTATCTTCTGACTCATCGGCCAGGGAAAGCGAAGGCGGCTTCCCGCAGGCGTTGCACGTCGCGCATGGGTGGGACACCGAAGAGGCTTTTGTACTCCCGATTGAAGTGGGAGGCGTCCTGGTAGCCCACGCGATAGGCGGCACTGGCCGCGTCGAAGTCTTCGCCCAGCATCAGACGACGGGCCTCCAGGAGCCGCCATTTCCCGCGTGAGCAGCGGCAGCAGCACCCGCGCTTCGTCAGGAGCATCCAGGAGCCTGGCGACCCGCACCATGGCATCCAGCAGGTGCCCATCCACCGGACTGACGGCGATGGCTCTCCTATCAGTAGGATCTCTCCGCGAGGAGTGACCAGCCTCCACCATGACCTCACCGACGAGGGAGGGAGGAAGGTCCAGGCGCAGACTGAGGAATGGCCGCTCCGGCGACGCTTCCAGAACTTGACCGACGTAGGGCAGATCGACCGTCACGAGCAGATAGTGGAAAGGGTCATACCGGTAGCGGCTCTCACCCAGCAAAAACTCCTTGCTGCCCTGGGCAACCACGCACACCGATGGCTCGACCACGCTGTACACCTGCTCCAGAGGCAAGGAGTGGCGGTACAGGTGCAGCCCTGGGAGCGGCTGGGCGGTCCCATCAGCGCGCATGGCCTGCCCGATCCGCTCCACCAGTTCCTTGCGATTGGCTAGCATCCACTCGGCCTCGCGTGCTGCCTGCTGGTGGTTGATCACATCCATAAGAACCTCTTCTCTTCTTGCTGCATCGCCCATCTGGAAAATGCGCAGAATCAGACAATCATTTGCGACAATCATTCTACCACCCTGTGCTCCAGGTCGTCTACAATTACCATCAGACAGAGCACATGCCTCGCTACTTGTGCAGATAAACTGGACTTTTCTTCAAGGGAAGATCCAGCTGTGAGAGAGCTTGAGACCAGGCAAATAGACAACAAGAAGAAATAAACAGGAGGAATGCAGCACATGGATATCACAAGAAGTGGCTCACAACCTTCCGGCAAAGGATCAGCCGAGTACTTTACCGGCCAGGTCCGCATTGACCCGCTGTTCCAGGCGCCCGATTCGGCACGCGTGGTCGGCTCCAGTGTCACGTTCGAGCCCGGCGCGCGCACTGCCTGGCACAGCCACCCGCTGGGCCAGACCCTGATCGTGACGGAGGGCCTCGGCCGGGTCCAACGTTGGGGTGGGCCGATCGAGGACATTCATCCGGGTGACGTGATCTGGTTCGAGCCGGGTGAGAAACATTGGCACGGCGCTACGCCCACCATGGCCATGACGCACATCGCTATTCTGGAACGGCTCGACGGCAAGACCGCCGATTGGATGGAACAGGTCAGCGACGAACAGTACCAGAGTTGATCACTGAGAGAGGGAGAGTCATTATGAAAGCTGCACTATTCAAGGGGAAAGGCGCCATTGCGCTTGGCGAACGACCAGACCCGACCATCACAGAGCCGACCGATGCTGTCGTTCGCGTCGTGCTGGCATGCGTCTGCGGTTCTGACCTCTGGTTCTATCGTGGACAGACCGACTATCCGGTGGGGAGCCCGGTTGGTCATGAGTTTCTTGGGGTGGTGGAGGACGTTGGGGAGAGCGTGCACA
>WNFY01011867.1_pt1 | contig 10899 bp, 8 predicted proteins | sample 5400091 | NCBI WGS metagenome assembly WNFY01 (sample SAMN13153364, study PRJNA577476) | soil metagenome | isolation source: 60 cm soil or saprolite under grassland replicate 1 | place: USA:California | collected 2016-06-15
CGATCTCGAAAAGTATCGTGAGTCTTGCGCTGTTGAACGCCGGGCAGAAGAGCGCGCTGATTTTCCTGTTGAGTGATGGCAGTATCCAGAGTCTGCAACTTGCCAATGGCAAGAGTGTCAGCCCAAGTCCGGTCAATGTACTCACGAACTCGTCAATACCAGCCCCATTATCAGTAAGTGCCACGAACTTTGCGTTGAGTCAGCAGACCCCTGTGCCCACGCCTTTTCCTCAGAAGACTGGTCCTTCGTTGTCGGTTCCTGGGGCGACTCTGCTGGCGGGGAGCAATGATGGGAGCCATCTCTATGTGGTCGCTGCTGCCGTCAATGGCATTGGAGCCCGTCTCCTGGATCTGAAGCTGGCCCAGGGACCAGCCAATTCTACACCGGCTCCTGCCTCCTCAACGCCAGAGGTGGTAGGTGGTGGGGTTGCAGCCCAGGATACGTCTCTGTACATGGATTTAGCGCAGCAGTATGCTCCTGACCATTCGCTGCTGGATGTGAAAAGCATGGTGGCAGACCCGAAAGGCAATGGTTTTTATCTGCTGACGCAGAACGGGCAGAAGAGCGCGACCTCCTTGCTGGTTGCCCAAAATACACCCTGTATACCATAGGGTGTAACCAGGTGTTTTTCAATGTGACTGCTTTATCGTCTTGTCTTTGGTAAGACTTGCGCTCAACTCGCTTTATAGGCTATACTGTGTCTAGAGAAGAAATCCCACGCGTTTCATACGTTCTTAACGAAATTTGGTGCCTTATGAAGGAAACAGAAATTCCTGGCAAACGAAGAGGTCGTTACATACCGAAATTCTATGTGTTTCGGGGCTTCCACCTGTCCACTTGCTATCCCTGAGTTCTCCTCCTGCCTTTTTTCTTGTTGCCCTCGCTCGTAGCTGTCAGGTTGGTGACTTCTACGCCGTAGCTTTAAGTTTGTACTCTCCGTTGTTTCTGGTGCGTTGCACCTCCCGTGCGTATTGTTCCCTGTAGCAAGCGCCCTTAGTTTTTATATATGCCTATCCATTGAGATAGGTTTCACCATTTCCACAGGCATGGTTGTGCAGGTCTGCATATGTAAATAGCAAATTGCTCGATCTTGAAGTGCTTAACTGGTGTGCGGACCGGGGTGGGATGGTTCGGTTTTTTCCGCAGTAGCAGAAAGGTTTTTTATGAGTGCCGATGGATTACTAAAGGCCCTTAACGACTCCCAGCGCTATCTCGATATTGTACATAAACCACAATTAGGCAAAAGCGAGGCTGAGTGGTTGATTGAGACGACCGTCAACAATTTTGCAAAGTATTATAACAGCGGTTTTATCGAGTATCGCAAATCGGTCGCCGAAGCTGGCGACTTTGCGGCAGTCGAATGGACAGGCCGTGGTGCAACCTTTAAGGATGTACTGGGTCGCGAATACATTGACTGCCTTGGGGGCTTTGGATTGTTCAATCTGGGGTGGGCGCATCCAAAGGTCGTTGGGGCCGTAGAGGCACAGTTAGAGAAAAGTCCTTTGCCGACGCAGGAACTGCTTGATCCGCTGCGCGGCATGCTGGCTCACCTGCTGGCAGAGATTACTCCCGGTGATATTCAATATAGTTTCTTTGTGGGTAGTGGTACCGAGGCGGTTGAAGGAGCTATGAAGCTGGCCAAGCTCTATACACGTAAGAGTGGCTTTATTGCTTCGGTGCGCGGTTTCCACGGCAAAACTGCTGGTTCCCTATCCCTCACAGGCAAGGCCGTTTTCCGTCGTCCTGCTCTCCCTTTGCATAATAACATCTTCCATGTGCCCTATGGCGACGCCGATGCTGTTGAGCAGCAGTTGCGTATTGCACGCGAAGTTGGCAACGACATCGCCGCCGTTGTAATGGAGCCGATTCAAGGTGAGGCGGGCGCGATTGTCCCCCCTGACGATTTCTGGCCGCGCTTACGCCAGATCTGCGACGAGTACGAGGTCCTGCTCATCGCTGATGAGGTACAGACTGGTATGGGACGTACGGGCAAGCTCTGGGGCGTTGAACATTGGGATGTCGCCCCCGATATCATCACGTCCGCCAAAGCGCTGGGTGGTGGTGTTATGCCCATCGGCGCGTTTATGTCCACGCCAAAGATCTGGAGTGTGATGAATAGCAATCCGTTCATTCATACCTCTACAACCGGTGGCAATCCTCTGGCCTGTGCCGCCGCCATTGCCGCTATCAATGTCACTCTGGAAGAAGGCATCGCGGAGCAAGCTGCTGAGAAGGGCGAGTACTTTATCAAGCAGCTCAAGGAGATTGCTGCGCGTCATAGCGATATCTATACAGATATCACAGGCAAAGGTTTGCTGATTGGTCAACACTTTGTGAATGACGATATCGGTTACGCGGTAGCCTCTGGCCTCTTCAAGCGTGGTGTGCTCATCTCTGGTACACTGAACAATTCGCGCGTCATTCGTGTTGAGCCGCCGCTCGTCATCACACGTGAAGAGATCGATACCATTCTCAATCGCCTGGAAGACACCCTGCATGAACTGCATACTACCGTCTCAACGCCCGCTCTTACCGAGACAACGGGCCAGGTAACACCGAAAAACGAGGTGGCATAACATGCATATTATTGTAACCGGTGGCGCCGGAGCGATGGGGCGTATCGCAGTTCGCACGCTGATTGAAAATGAGGATGTCGACCAGGTAACAATTGCGGATTATAGCGAGGAGCGCGCCCACGAGGTTGCCTCCTCGCTCGCCAGCAGCAAGATCCAGGTCAGGCAGATCGATGTGACCGATGAAGAACGCCTGCGCAATCTGCTTCGTGGAGCAGATGTGCTGTTGAATGCAGTTGAGTATGTCTTTAATCTGCCGGTGCTCAAAGCCTGTATTAAAGAGCGTGTCCACTATGCTGATCTGGGTGGACTCTTCCATATGACGCGCAAGCTGATGGAACTGCGTGCCGAAGCAGAGGCAGCAGGTATCACCGCTATTGTGGGCATGGGCGGTACTCCCGGTGTCACAAATCTGCTTGCTCGTCTTGCCGTTGATAAGCTTGACCGGGTGGAGAGTATCAAGGTGCAGCTTGGTTGTAGCGATGCTACGCCCTCAACTGCTCCCCTGGTTGCGCCCTATTCTATACGCACCATTCTTGATGAATTCACCAAAGAGCCGCAGGTTTTCCAGGACGGTACCTGGTATCCACAGCGACCACTATCTGGTCAGGAGGAAATGATCTTTCCTGAACCGGTTGGACGTGCCTCCGCCGTCTACTCGTTGCATTCGGAATGTGTGACCTTCCCCGTCTCCTTCCGCGAGAAGGGTATTCGTCATGTCTCATTCAAGATCGCCTTCCCAGGAGATTTCATGACAAAGCTCAAGTTCCTGGTTGATCTCGGCCTGGGTAGCACTGAGCCAATCACCGTGAACGGAGTCGCCATCTCGCCACGCGAAGTGCTGATCCGCTTACTCGAAGCCTTTCCTGCCGAAGAGGTCGAGCCACAGGACTGCGATGTATTGCGTATAGTCGCAACTGGCACCTCCGGTGATCAACCGTTGGAGATCACAAACCAGGTCGTTGTGCTACCCTATCGTCGCTGGGGCATTAGCGCGGGAGCACTGGACACCGGAACGCCACTGGCCATAGCCGGGAGGATGCTCGCAAATGGCGAAATCACGCGTCGGGGTGTCTTCGGTCCCGAAATGTGCGTGCCCACCGCGCCATTCTTCCGTGAGCTAGCACGCTACGATATGCACGTCGAAACTCCATAACCCGTAGAGGCATGCCTTGCGTGTGCCGTGCGTCCATGGGTGTCCGTGCGGCCCGATGCGGAGTCGATGCCCACCGAGCGGCACGGCACACGCAAGGCATGCCTCTACGGGTCACTGTGGTAAAATGGCGGGGAGGTGTGTTGAAATTCTGATATTCGTAATTGCGCATAGATGTTATTTTACTCATCCGAAAGGGGCAAACTGCATGGCCGAATACAAACTGTTGATCAATGGTGAACTGGTCGGAAGCAGTACGGGCAAGACCATTGACGATATCAGCCCGGCGACTGGCGAGGTGGTCGCCCAGGTGCCCGAAAGTACGCTGGACGATATGAACCGCGCAGTAGCAGCCGCGCGAGCCGCATTTAACGATGGTCGCTGGTCCGATCTACCACATGGCGCACGAGCTGCACTGCTGGAGAAACTTGCTTCCCTGGTCGAAGAGCACGCGGGCGAACTGGCCACACTGGAATCGCAGGATACAGGTAAACCGATCAAACTGGCGCGTGATAGTGATATTCCCTTTGCTGCCGATAACCTGCATTTCTTCGCTGGCGCTGCCCGTCACCTGTCCGGTACAGCGGCCAGCGAGTACAGCGGGAGCCATACCAGCATCATTCGTCGTGAACCGGTCGGCGTGGTTGCCTCGGTTGCGCCCTGGAACTATCCCTTTATGATGGCCGCCTGGAAGCTTGGTCCTGCGCTGGCCGCTGGCAATACCGTCGTCTTCAAGCCTTCGCCTGAAACACCATTGACCGCGCTCAAACTGGGAGAACTGGCTCTGGAGGCTGGCATCCCTGCAGGCGTGCTCAACGTTATCGCCGATGGTCCCGATGTCGCTCCCAGTCTTGTCAGCCATAGAGGTGTTAACATGGTCTCGATCACTGGAAGCACGCGCAGCGGGAAATATGTCATGCGTGCTGCCGCCGAAAACATCAAGCATGTCCATCTCGAACTTGGCGGCAAAGCGCCCTTCATCGTCTTCGCCGATGCCGATATCGAGGCCAGTGCCAATGGTGCCGTGGTCGGTGGTTACGTCAACTGCGGTCAGGATTGTACCGCCGCCACGCGCATCTATGTCCAGGATAGCGTCTACGACGAATTCCTCTCCTCATTTCTAAGCAAGGTAAAACAGATCCGTGTCGGCAATCCTAGCAACGAAAGCACCGATATGGGACCCTTAATCTCCGCCCGCCAGCGTGATAACGTTGAAGGATTTGTCGAACGTGCACTGCGTGCCGGAGCCAATATTATCACAGGTGGCAAACGTGCCGTCATTGCAGGCTGCGAGAAGGGCTTCTTCTTCGAACCTACCATCATCGCGGAGGATCGCAACGACGCCGAAATCGTGCAATCCGAAGTGTTTGGCCCGGTCGTCGTCGTCAGCCGCTTCAAGACTGAAGAAGAGGCCCTGGCAAAAGCCAACGATGTCGTCTACGGCCTGGCAGCATCCGTCTGGACTCGTGACATCTATAAAGCCATGCGTGCCAGCAAAGTGCTCCAGTTCGGCACCGTCTGGATTAACGACCACCTGCCGCTCACCTCAGAGATGCCACATGGTGGGTATAAAGAAAGTGGAATCGGGAAGGATATGTCACTCTATTCTTTCGAAGAATACACACAGGTCAAGCATGTCATGATTGAACTGAGTGGTGAGGCTCGTAAGGGCTGGCACTATACCATCTTTGGCGACCCGGCATAGGCGGAATGCTTAAACATATTGAGCTACTTTTGCTAGCAAGTCTTCCATCTCAAATGGTTTGGCCAAAAAGCCGTTGACCTCAGATGCCTGAGCATCTTTTTCAGCACCTGGATGAGCTGAGAGCATAAGGATAGGAATATTTCTTGTGCTCTCCTGGCTCCTCAATTGCCGGACGATCTTCCGTCCGTCATTGCCCGAAAGTAACATGTCCAGTAGAATAAGGTCGGGATGTTCAAGATGCGAGAGTTTTACAACCTCTTCGCCTCTATCAGTTGTCACAACACTATAACCCTCATCTTCCAGCATAGCTTGCAATGCCTCTAAAATGTCAGCGTCGTCATCAACAATAATGATTTTTTTGGGGCTATCTGGCATAGGTACCGCTTCCTTCCTACTCACTTTTTGTTGCTGTCTGTGCCCTTAGTGGTATTGTAACGTTGAATGTCGAACCTTCACCCTTTTTGCTCTCAACCCATATACTCCCATTATGACGCTGTATAATCTCACGCGAGATATAGAGGCCGATACCTAAGCCGGGAAATGTACTCTCCATAGGATCAGCTATATGGTAGAAGCGCTCAAAGATTTTCTGCTGGTAAGCTTCCGCAATACCAATGCCAAAATCTTGCACACTGATTGTGGCATAGTCCTGGTTAGTCGTTACATGTATCACTACTTTGTTTGCCTGTGGTGAATATTTGATTGCGTTGTTGAGCAAATTCGTGAGTACCTGCTCGATGTGGTCTCTATCGCCGTATGCGTGTACCTCACCCGTACGCTCAATCAGCAATTTGTGGGTGAGCGTTATCGGCTGGAGATTTTCTACGACTTCCTGGATAAGGGCGTTCAGGTCAAATTCTTCCTTGTGCAGAGGCAGGCTTCCCGTCTGCAATTTTGAGATCTCTGTCAGATCGCTGATAAGCACACTGAACTTGCTTAATTGCCGGTCCATCTTATCGAGAAAGCGTAAGGATTGCTCGTCGCCGCGCTGTCTGAAACGGCGTTGTAAGACCTGGGTGAAGCCTTTAAGACTGGTGATAGGCGTCTTCAGTTCGTGGCTGACCAGGGCGATAAATGCGTCTTTGCGCGTTTCAAACTCTTTGCGTTCGGTGATGTCGATACACGAGCCGATGAAACCAGTAACATCACCCTGCGCGTTGCGTAAAACTGTAGTTTTTATGTCAATCCATACCGTGCTGCCATCTTTTCTTTTCCCCTTCCAGACGTTTATATAGTCGTTTCCTGCCAGAATACTTTGCAAATCTGCCGCAAATTGCTGCTGGTCCAGATCGGGATATAAGAGAAGTGGTGTTTTCCCAAGCATTTCCTCTGCCTGGTAGCCAAATATATGCGTGGCTTCCTTGTTCCAGTAGGAAATGTTACCTTGCAAGTCGGTAACTATAATGGACTCTCGCACATTTTGTAAAATGCTGTTTTGAAAAGGCAATTGGTCCGTGAGACGTTGCTCCCACTCCGCTTCGGGACTGCGTTTCTGCATAGATGTCTGCTGAGAGCTAGATTGTGGTTGGGCTCTGGTGTCAGACATACAGGCGGTCTTCCTTTCCAGGCTATAAAACAGACTTCCCTGTTTATAGTACGGGCGAACCACCTGTTTGTGTTACGTTGTACCTGCCAAATTTTCTGAAGGTGTAGCAGGACGCGATGTTATGAGTAGTCCACTTTGTACATCGCGCCCTTTTATGTCATCCTTTATTTCAAATCATCTATCAATCGGCGGGCTGTATGTAACCACTCCTCAGGCGTATCATCTGGTATAGAGCAGCCATTCGCCAGGATGAGCCTGCGCCCTTTCGTCTGTGTGACGGCTGAGAGAATCTCGTTGCGCAGTTCCTCCTCGCTGCCGTGGGTGAGGGGACCGCGTTCGTCCAGTCCGCCCATCAGGGTCTTGTCGGTCTTGAGCCAGCCGTTTTTTGCCCCTTCAAGCGCTTCCAGGTCGGCGGGACGACCGAAACACAGGTATTCGTCGCGTGTAAAATCGGCGCTGGTTGCTCCCATGCACGAGAAGAAAATACCGCTTGCTCCTGCATCGATAGCCGCACTCATCAGGTCGCGCAGATTGGCGCTTATGACCTCCATTCCCTGTTCAACGATCTCTGGAGAATTACGCACTGCTTCTGCTGCTTCGCTTTTGCCCAGGAAGTAGCGTAGATGAGTCAAAGGACTGAACTGAGTGAGGACCAGAGGATAATCATTGCCCAGTTCTGCCCGCAGCTTACGAATACACACGAGTTGCTCATGGAACGCAGGTGTGTTCAGGCTCAGGCGCGGTAGTGAGAGTAACTGTGCCGGATCTGTCATAGGAGTTGTTGGTCTGGGATAAGGCAGATCCGGCATAATTTTGATGATATCGAGGTCGAACTTCTGATGAAAGAACTCCAATGTATATGCCGCAAGGCGTTCTCCTGATCCTTCCGGCTTAAAATGATGCCAGAAGCACAATGGAACGCGGTCAACAGTGTCGCCCTTCACCGCTGCACGCACACGCTCAGCGGCTGTCATTGCCTGTGTCATGGTATGTCCTCTCCTTTTTGTTTACGCTTACTGCTCGTCCGTTGCAGGCCGTGTCTCCATAGGTGCTAACCCTTGAGCGTAGCGTGTCTTATGGTAGTCTGGGCGCTCGTCTGTCCGTGCCTGCATCGCTTCATCTACCCAGCGCGATAGCAGCGCTCCGACGACCGCTCCACTCGCCAGGGCGACGATCTTTAGTAATGCTATTCCAAGGTTGTTCACGGTTTTTCTCCTCCCGGCGTGTCGAGAACTGTTTCCAGGTGTATCATCTTACCTAGTATACGATATGGAAGGTTATAGAAGGGACATTATTTTCAGGCATGGTTGACCGATGTGCTAAAATCTGCAACTAAGCTATATGTTGTAAACAATGCTTTGTCTTTGCTCATAAATTAGAGAGGTTTTTATGGACAATTTGCGACGGCGTATCCAGGTGGCGCGTGGAGATCTCCCGGCTGATCTTTTACTGCGCAACGCCAACCTTGTGAATGTGTGCAGCGGTGAGTGTTATCCCGCCGATGTTGCTATTACCGATGGGCGTGTAGTGGGGGTGAGCGCTCCCTATGCAGGATACCAGGGACGTGAAGAGCGCGATCTGCGAGGTCGCTGGCTGGCTCCTGGCCTGATCGATGGACATATGCATATTGAAAGTACTATGCTGGTACTCTCTGAGTTTGCGCGCCTGGTGGTGCCGCGTGGCGTGACGGCAGTGATGCTTGATCCGCATGAATTTGCGAATGTTATGGGGCTTGAGGGCATTCGTTATGTCCTTGAAGCCGGACGTGGTCTACCCCTCTCAACATATGTGATGCTTTCATCCTGCGTGCCAGCTTCATCTTACGAGAGTCCGTACCGTGTGCTGATGGCCGAAGATCTGCTACCACTCCTGGAGGATGAGCGCGTATTGGGGCTGGCGGAGATGATGAATATGCCAGGAGTGTTGCAGGGCGATGAACAGGTATTAGCAAAGATTATGGCAACGCGCGAACATGGATTGGTCGTTGATGGGCACGCACCCGGCCTGCGTAGTCTCGATCTATCCGCATATGCTACGGCTGGTGTGATGTCGGATCACGAATGCACGACACTGGAAGAGGCTCGTGAACGTATCCGCCTGGGCATGTGGCTGATGATCCGCGAAGGATCAGCCGCTCGCAACCTGGATGCACTCCTGCCGCTCGTCAAAGAACTGCATCCGCCGCGTGTCCTCTTTGTGACCGATGATCGCGATCCACAGGATCTAACGACGCGGGGCCATATCGATTCGATGGTGCGCCGTGCTATCGAACTGGGACTTGATCCGGTCGAAGCTATACGCCTCGCTTCCTTTAATACAGCGCAGTATTTTCGCCTGTACGATCGTGGCGCTATTGTCCCTGGTTGTGTAGCGGACATGGTAGTGCTGGATGATCTGCAAACCTTTCGGGTCGAATCCGTCTACAAAGAGGGCGTTATGGTGGCTCGCGAAGGGAAACTGCTGATCGAAACTCCTGCGCCGGCCTTTAATGGTGTCACTGATACAATTCGTATTGGCAATGTGTCAGAAGCCGACCTGCGCATCCCTGGTAGGCCAGGACCCGTCGAGGTTGTAGGCATCGAACCTGGCCAGATCACGACGCGGCACCTGCGCGAAGAGGCACCCCTACGTGCAGGCGAGATTGTTGCTGATCCTGAACGTGATCTACTCAAGTTAGTCGTGATCGAGCGTCATCATGGCAGTGGGCAGGTCGGGCTGGGCCTTGTAAAGGGCTTTGGACTCAAGAAAGGCGCTCTGGCTTCGAGTGTTGCGCATGACGCGCATAATATTGTTATCGCGGGTGTGAACGATAGAGATATTATTCAGGCTGCGCGAGCATTGCAAGAGATGGGCGGTGGCTTCGCCTGTGTCGTCGATGGAGTTGTGCGCGCCAGTGTCCCTTTACCGTTGAGTGGCCTGGTTTCTCCACTGCCCGCCGTCGAACTGGTACAACTGTTGCGTTCTCTCGATGCCGCAACTGCTGAACTTGGGTGTAAATTGGAGCATCCCTGTATGACACTGAGTTTCCTCTCACTCTCCGTGATTCCATCACTCAAACTCACGGATCAGGGCCTGATCGATGTCGAAACATTTGAGCGCCTCCCACTCCAACCGTAGCGGCGTGCCTTGCGTGCGCCGTGGATGCCTTGCGTGCGCCGTGGATGCCTCGCGTGTGCTGCGTCTCGTAGAGGAAATGCTTCCATCAACTACACCGCGACCACTCGGCGCACGCAAGGCACGCCGCTACGGTTGGAGTGGGTACTTTGTCTTATCTTTCTGACCTTTGGTTTATTAATGTGTTAATATGTATCTTAAGAGTGCTTCCAGTATTTTTGTCCACTCGTTCCTGTCGGCGGCGGGATAATTTTCACCTGAAAGGGTCTGATTTGAAGGTAACTCTATGCTATTGAAGCTCGTTGAATATCATTGGGCGGAGAGTGTCGATGACGCACTTCTCCTGCTAACACGGCTCGACACCAAAACAGTCCCACTAGCTGGCGGTACCTATTTACTGGGTTTGCAAGATGATAGTATTCAGGCGGTCGTCGATCTGCGCGATCTTGAACTGGCGTATTTTTCTGAGGACACGCGCTTTTTGCATATAGGCTCGATGACGACCCTGCAAAACATCGCCGATGAGCCTCTGCTAAAAGAATTTGCGACCGGGTTGCTTGCGCATGCTGCTCTTGCTTCATCGTCTTCTCGCTTGATCCGTAACTGCGCTACTATCGGCGGCACTGTGGCAACTGGTATCCCTGCTCAGGCCGATCTATTGACCGCTCTCGTTGCTATGGAGGCGGAGGCCGTGGTGCGCTCTGGCTCAAAGACACAGGTGAATCTGAGTGCTGGTACTTCTGAACGTCCGGGCCTGGCGCTCTCTGGCGTTGTCTATAAAGGAAAGCAAGAGCGGCGCTTGCCCTGT
>WNFY01006004.1_pt1 | contig 10898 bp, 10 predicted proteins | sample 5400091 | NCBI WGS metagenome assembly WNFY01 (sample SAMN13153364, study PRJNA577476) | soil metagenome | isolation source: 60 cm soil or saprolite under grassland replicate 1 | place: USA:California | collected 2016-06-15
GCGCGGCGGAGGAGAGGCGCGTGCGTGAGCAGATGCTTGAGGCTGTGCGGGGCCCACCTAATCACTCAAATCGGCGCCAGCGAGCCCCGTAGGGCCGTGGCGGGCCATCCTGGCGGCGGTTCTGCGGACTTTTCGCGGACTTCCTGAAGTGGCCATACCGGGTTCCGCTATCCCATTGCACTACGTGGCGAATTTTCTGCCAGCCGCCGTGGACGCGTTGTTCGCGCGGCATCACGTGCGGGTCTATCGGTTCGTGCTCCGCCTCGTCCGCGACGAGAGCCTTGCGGAGGATCTGATCAGCGAGGTGTTTCTCGATGTATGGCGGCAGGCAGGCCGCTTCGAACGACGCTCGTCCGTCGGCACCTGGTTGCTGGCCATCGGACGCCACAAGGCGCTCTCGGCGCTGCGCAGGCGGCCGAGGGAGAAGCTCGATGAGGAGACGGCGGCGGCGGTCGCGGATCCCGCCGACGATCCGGAGGTCGCGGTGCAAAAGAAGGACAAGAGCGAGATCTTGCGAGGATGCCTGAACGGATTGTCGGCCGAGCATCGGGAGATCATCGACCTCGTCTATTATCACGAGAAATCCGTGGGCGAGGTCGCGGGGATCGTCGGCATTCCGCCGAACACGGTCAAGACGCGAATGTTCTACGCGCGCAAGCGCTTGTCGGAGTTGCTCAAGGCGGCGGGTTTGGATCGGGGCTGGCCATGATGGAAGCGCGGGAGCAAAGCGAGATCGAGGCGTTGCTGCCCTGGCATGCGGCGGGCACGCTGACGGAGGCGGACGCCGCGCGCGTCGATGCCGCGCTCGCCGGCGATGACGAGCTGGCGCGCCGCTATGCGCTCGTGCGCGACGAGCTCGCCGAGACCGTGCGCCTCAATGAGGCGTTGGGCGCGCCCTCGCCGAGACCGTTCGAGCGGCTCATGGCGCGGATCGATGCCGAGCCCGCGACCGGCCGCGCCGGGCGGGCCTCGCGCGCGCTCGCCCGCCGGTTGGAAGGGCTGCTGCTGCGGCTTTCGCCGCGCGCGCTCGCCTGGTCGGCCGCCGCCGCTGCCGCCGTGATCCTGGTGCAGGCGGGCTTGCTGGCGGCGCTCTTCGTCGGCTCGAAGGGTCCCACCTATCGGACCGCTTCGGTCGAGCAGGCGGTCGTGCCGGGCGCCTATGCGCTCGTCGGCTTCGTCCCGCAGGCGAGCGCCGCGGATATCGCCAAGTTCCTGGAGACGTACAAAGCTTCCATTGTCGACGGACCGCGGGCGGGCGGTCTTTACCGGATCAAGGTCGGGGAGGGCGGCGTCTCGCGCGACGAGCTCGTCAAGATCGTCGGGCGAATGCAGCAGGAGGGCGCCGTGGTCGGCTTCGCGGCGCCGACCGATTGAGCCCAAGCGCCCGACGCGGGGGCCGGCCTGCGGCTTCGGAATTGAAAATACCGCCGGAAAGCCGCAATTTGCTGATCAGTCGGGGGTGGGGACCACGATGGACTCAGCCGAAACACCTGAAATGAGCGCGAGGCGCTGGGCCCGCGAAATGACCGCGAGGCGCCGGCCCCGCGCGCTGCGGAAATTCATCCGGAGCCGGAGCGCGGCGCTGGCGCTCGCCGCGGGCCTGCTCCTCGGCTTCGCGGCGACGGGCTTTGCTGCCGGCCTGCTCGGCGGCTCGCAGGGCGGTTCGCTGCCCAATCTCGCTCCGCTTCCGAGCCCCGGCACCGGCTCGATCCCGGCCCCCGATTCGGGATCGGGCCTGGACACCGGGACGATTCTCGGCCCCAGTCTCGGCATTCCGCTTTCCTCTCCAACCCTGAGTCCCCTCAACGACCCGCTTGCGAGCCTTCCCGCGATCGGATCCGACCTGCCGTTGGGGGTCTCGCCGGACCTCAAGGATCTATCCAACAACGTCCGGCAAAGCGTGCAGGCGACCGGCAATGCCGGGCGGCCGATCCGGAACGGCTTCGTGCTGCCCGCCGCCGGCGAGCGCCGCTTGTAGCCAACGAGGTGGTGCTCGCTGTTCCCAGCATTCCCGCGCAAACCCTCGACGCGATCGCCAAGCGCCATCATCTGACTCTCGTCGGGTCGCGCAGCTTGGCGCTGACCGGGCACACGCTTTACCGCTGGCGCATCGACGACGGGCGTTCCGTTGCCGACGTGATCCGCGCGCTTGCCGGCGAGCAGCGTATTTCGGCGGCGCAGCCGAATTTCACCTTCACCCTGCAGCAGCAGCAGACCGGCGCATCGCCCAGTGCAGGCGACCCGGCGCAATATGCAGTCGGCAAGCTGCGGCTCGCCGAAGCCCATCGTTTGGCCAACGGCAACAACGTGCTGGTGGCTCTGATCGATTCCGGTATCGACGGCTCGCATCCGGAGCTCGCGGGGGTGGTCGCGGCAAGCTACGACGCGGTCTCCGAGGATGCCCGGCCGCATCCGCACGGCACGGCGATGGCGGGCGCGATCGCGGCGCACGGCAAGCTGATCGGCGTGGCGCCGCGGGTGCGGCTCTTGGCGATCCGGGCGTTCGGCGCGGGGCCGGAACAGGAAGGAACGACGTTCGGCATTCTCGCGGGGCTCGACTGGGCGGTGCAGCATGGTGCGCGCGTGGTCAACATGAGCTTCGCGGGCCCGGCCGACCCCGCGCTGCAGGACGCGCTCGCCAAGGCCCGCAAGAAGGGCCTGGTACTGATCGCCGCGGCCGGGAATGCCGGCCCGAAATCGCCTCCGCTCTATCCGGCCGCCGATCCCAACGTGATCGCGGTGACGGCAACCGACCGGAACGATCGTTTGTACGCGCAGGCCAACCGCGGCAGCTACATCGCGCTCGCCGCGCCCGGCGTCGATATCCTGGCTCCGGCGCCCAACGGATCGGTACAGCTTGCCACCGGGACCTCGATTGCCGCCGCGCATGTCAGCGGCATCGCCGCGCTGCTGATCGAGCGCAAGCCGTCGTTGCGGCCCGATGAGATCCGCAAGATCCTCGTTTCGACCGCCAGACACATCGGGGAAAAACCGCGCGACAACGAGTACGGCGCCGGCCTTGCCGACGCGCTCGACGCCGTCTCGGCGCTGCAGCCGAAATCGGCGGAGAAATAACTCGCAATCCTGCCGGTGTTTGCTCCGCGCTCGCGATAGCGACTTGCACCTCATTCAAAAACATCGCAGCGTTCATCAAAATCCAACAACAGCGTGCGGACTGATCGATGATCGGCCCAAGCCGAATTGAAGAATCGTCGCTGCGCTATCCCGGCTGGCGTGTCGTTCTCGCCTGTTTTCTGGTGGAGATGTTTCTTTTTGGCTTCGGCCTCTACGGGCATGCGGTCTACCTGGCGGAACTGCAGCATCTGCACGGCTGGCCGACTGCTCTCATCTCCGCGGCAAGCACGCTGTCATTCTTGCTCGGCTCGCTTCTGGCGGTGTTCGCCAACGACGCCATGGTGTGGATGGGGCCGAGGCGCTGCCTACTGGCCGGGATATCGGCTCTCGCCGCCTCGACGACGCTGCTGGCGTTCACGACGGCTCCTTGGCAGCTCTACATCGCCTACATGCTCATGGCTTTCGGCTGGATGGGCATGGGCACCGTTGTGATCGCCACGATCCTGAGCTCTTGGTTCGAGCATCGGCGGGGGCTCGCCATCAGCCTGGCGTTCAACGGCGCAACGTTCGGCGGCATCGTGATTGCGCCCGTGCTCGTGTTCCTCGTGAGCGCGATCGGCTTCACCTCGGCCATGTTGACGGCGAGCGTCGCCATGGTCGCTTTTCTGCTGCCGACGGTCGTTTGCTTGATCCATGTGCCGGTGCCCGCGAAGGAATGGTCCGAATCCCGCGCGCCGAACCCATCGACCTCGGACGTGAAAGCAAATCCGGCAGGTCGGTCGCGCTGGCTGCTGTTGCGCAGCTTTGCCTTCTGGTCGATCTCCGCACCGTTTGCGCTCGCGTTGCTGGCGCAAGTCGGCTTCATCGTGCATCAGATCGCGATCCTGGAGCCGGCGATGGGCCGCTCGCTTGCCGCGTTCGCCGTCGCGGTCACGACGACCATGGCCGTGATCGGGCGTCTCTGCCTGGGTGTTTTCGTCGACCGTCTCGACCCGCGCTTGGCCACCGCGGCATCGGTCGTGACCCAAGCGGCCGCCCTCTTTGCCATCGCGCAGACGGCCGACGCGACCCTCCTGTTCGTGGCGTGCGCCGTCTACGGCTTCTCGATCGGCAATCTCATTACGCTACCGCCGCTGATCATTCATCGCGAGTTCGAGCCGGCGGCATTCGGCACGGTGCTCGGCTTGTCGACCGGGATCGGCGGCATCATCAGCGCCTTCGGGCCCGGTCTGGTAGGCCTGATGCGTGGCGCAACCGGCAGCTACGCCGCGGCCCTCGTGCTCTGCCTGACATTGAATCTCGTCTCGGCGGCGATGATACTCCTGCGCCCCCGGAGAGCGGTTGGCTGACTCGGCCCCAGGGGATGCCGGACATCCACTTGAATACGAGCCGCCGACTGCAGAAGAACATCGTCCGACTAGAAAAGCGAACGCCGGAGCGGAGGGGTCGCGAAGGCGCCCCGCCCCTGGACCTTTTCCACAAAGCTTGCGAGAAAGGCGGGCTGCAGGGGAATTGGCGCGTTCGATGGCCAACGACATCGTCCTCGAAACCGAGGGCCTCACCAAGGAATTCGCGGGCTTCGTCGCGGTCCGTGACGTGAACCTGCGCGTCGAGCGCGGCACGATCCACGCCTTGATCGGTCCCAACGGCGCCGGCAAGACCACTTGCTTCAATCTCTTGACCAAGTTTCTCAGCCCCACCCAGGGCCGCATCACCTTCAAGGGCCGCGACATTTCGGGACTCGCCCCGGCCGACGTGGCGCGGCTGGGGCTCGTGCGCTCGTTCCAGATCTCGGCGGTGTTTCCGCACCTGACCGTGCTTGAGAACGTCCGCATCGCGCTCCAGCGCAAGCGCGGCGGCTCGTTCGATTTCTGGCGCTCCAAGCGCGTGCTCGACGCGCTCAACGGCCGCGCGCTCGGGCTCATCGCCGATGTCGGGCTCGCCACGTTCGCCGGCTGGAACGCGGTGGAATTGCCGTACGGCCGCAAGCGCGCGCTGGAGATCGCCACCACCTTGGCGCTCGACCCGGAGATGCTGCTGCTCGACGAGCCGACCGCCGGCATGGGCCACGAGGACATCGATCGCATCACCGCGCTGATCCGCTCGGTCTCGGCCGAGCGCACGGTGCTGATGGTCGAGCACAATCTCAGCGTCGTCGCCAATCTGTCCCACCGCATCACGGTGCTCACCCGCGGCCGCATCCTCGCCGAAGGCGATTACGAGACGGTCTCGGCCAACCCCGAGGTGCGCGAAGCCTACATGGGGGTCGGCCATGCTTGACGGCAAGGCCGCGCCGCCGCTGCTCGCGGTCGACGCATTGCAGGCCTGGTACGGCGAATCCCACATCCTGCACGGGGCGACGTTCGAGGTGCTCCCGGGCGAAGTGGTGACGCTGCTGGGCCGCAACGGCGCCGGCAAGACCACCACGCTCAAATCCATCATGGGCATCGTCGGCCAGCGTCAGGGCTCGGTGCGGTTCGAGGACCGCGAGCTGATCGGCCGCACCTCGGACCAGATCGCCCGCACGGGGATCGCGTTTTGCCCGGAGGAGCGCGGCATTTTCGCGAGCCTCGATGTGGAGGAGAATCTGCTGCTGCCGCCGCAGATCAAGCCGGGCGGACTTTCCGTCGAGGCGATCTTCACGCTGTTTCCCAATCTCAAGGAGCGCTTGCGCAGCCAGGGCACCAAGCTCTCGGGCGGCGAGCAGCAGATGCTGGCGATCGCCCGCATCCTGCGCACCGGCGCGCGGCTCTTGCTGCTCGACGAGCCGACCGAGGGTCTCGCGCCGGTCATCATCCAGCAGATCGGCAAGACCATCGGCACGCTCAAGGCCCGGGGCTTCACCATCCTTCTGGTCGAGCAGAATTTTCGCTTCGCCTCGACCGTGGCGGACCGCTATTACATCATGGAGCACGGAAAAATCGTGGATCGGTTCGCCAATTCCGAGCTGAACGCCAAGCTCGGGACGCTGCACGAATACCTCGGCGTATAACATGAGCACCAAACAGGGAGCAAACAGGATGAAAGGTCTTTTCAGCATTGCCGCCGTCGCCGGCGCGCTTGCCTGCGGCACCGCGTACGCCCAGACCGCCGACGACGTGACCAAGATCGGCGTCTTGAACGACATGTCGGGGCTGTATTCCGACATCACCGGCCCCGGCTCCGTCGTTGCCGCGAAGATGGCGGTCGAGGATTTCGGCGCCGCGCAGAAAGGCATGAAGGTCGAGATCGTCAGCGCCGACCATCAGAACAAGCCGGACGTCGGCACCAACATCGCGCGCACCTGGATCGACGTCGACAAGGTCGACGTCATCGTCGACGTGCCGACCTCTTCGGTCGCGCTCGCCATCAGCGAGGTCGTTCGCGAGAAGAACAAGGTGTTCCTGGTTTCGGGCGCCGCCGCCTCGGATCTGACCGGCGCGAAGTGCTCGCCCAATACGATACACTGGACCTACGATACCTGGGCGCTCGCCAACGGCACCGGCAAGGCGCTGGTGAAGACCGGCGGCGACAGCTGGTTCTTCCTGACCGCCGACTACGCCTTCGGGCACGCGCTCGAACGCGACACCGCGGCAACCGTCGAAGCCAGCGGCGGCAAGGTCCTGGGCAAGATCCGCCATCCGCTCAACACCAGCGATTTCTCCTCGTACCTGCTGCAGGCCCAATCTTCGAAGTCGAAGGTCATCGGGCTCGCCAACGCCGGGGGCGACACCATCAACTCGATCAAGCAGGGCGCCGAGTTCGGCATCGTCAAGGCCGGCCAGAACTTCGCCGGCCTGCTGGTGTTCATCAGCGACGTGCACGCGCTCGGGCTTGCGACCGCCCAGGGCCTGGTGCTGACCGAGTCGTGGTACTGGGACATGAACGACGCCAACCGCGAGTTCGCCAAGAAATTCGCCCCGGCGAACAAGGGCAAATATCCGACCATGGTCCAGGCCGGCGTCTACAGCGCGGTGACGCACTATCTCAAGTCGGTCGAGGCGCTGAAAAATGACGAGGACGGCAAGGCCGTCGTCGCCAAGATGAAGCAGACGCCGACCGACGACAAGCTGTTCGGCAAGGGCACGATCCGTGCCGACGGCCGCAAGATTCACGACATGTACCTGTTCGAGGTGAAGAAGCCCGAGGAATCCAAATATCCCTGGGACTATTACAAGGTGCGGGCGACCATTCCGGCCGCCGAAGCCTTCCGTCCGCTCAAGGACGGCGGCTGCCCCCTGGTGAGCGGCTGAGCGGCCCGCTCGCCGAATGAAAACAAGCGAGGCGCCGTCTTTCGCGGCGCCTCGCGGAGCCGATGCCGATGTTCGAGATCTTCGGGATTCCCTCGCAGGCGCTGTTCGGGCAATTGCTGCTCGGGCTGATCAACGGCTCGTTCTACGCGCTGCTGAGCCTGGGGCTTGCCGTCATCTTCGGCATGCTCAACATCATCAATTTTGCCCACGGCGCCCAATACATGATGGGCGCCTTCGCCGCTTATCTGCTGCTGCAGTATTTCGGCCTCGGCTACTGGTGGTCGCTCCTGATCGCGCCGCTCGCGGTCGGTTTCACCGGGATCGTGATCGAGCGCTTGTTCCTGCGCTGGCTCTACAAGCTCGATCACCTCTACGGCCTGCTGCTGACCTTCGGGATCGCGCTGATCATCCAGGGGGTGTTCCGAAACTACTATGGTTCCTCGGGTCTGCCCTATCGCGTTCCGGAGCAATTGCAGGGTGGCCAGGACCTCGGCTTCATGTTCCTTCCGAACTACCGCGGCTGGGTGATCGCGGTATCGTTGGTCGTGTGCTTCACCACCTGGTTCGTGATCGAGCGCACGCGGCTCGGGTCCTACCTGCGGGCCGCGACCGAGAACCCGGCGCTGGTGCGCGCCTTCGGCATCAACGTGCCGCGGATGATCACGCTCACCTACGGGCTCGGCGTGGCGCTGGCCGCGCTCGCCGGGGTGATGGCGGCCCCGATCTACAACGTCAGTCCGCTGATGGGCGCCGACCTCATCATCGTGGTGTTCGCCGTGGTGGTGATCGGCGGCATGGGCTCGATCATGGGCGCGATCCTCACCGGCTTCGGGCTGGGCGTGGTCGAAGGATTGACCAAGGTGTTCTTCTCGCAGGCCTCCGACACGGTGATTTTCGTCATCATGGCCATCGTGCTGCTGATCCGGCCCGCGGGGCTGTTCGGACGGAGCACCTGAGATGGAGCGCGTGGTCGAGCCCATCGCGACCTCGGAGCGGGCTCCCGCGAGCTGGAGCGAGCCCGTCGCCTTTGCGGTGATGACGCTCGCTTTCGTCGTCGCGCCCGCCTTCGTCTATCCGGTGTTTCTGATGAAGGCGCTGTGCTTTGCGCTGTTCGCCTGTGCCTTCAACCTGCTGATCGGCTATGTCGGCCTGCTGTCGTTCGGGCACGCGCTGTTCTTCGGCTGGGCGAGCTACGTCAGCGCTCACGCGGCCAAGGTGTGGGGGGTCGATCCGGTGCTGGCCATCCTGGCCGGCGCCGCGGTTGCCGCCGGCCTCGGGCTCGTCGCCGGCGCGATCGCCATCCGCCGCCAGGGCATCTATTTCGCCATGATCACGCTGGCGCTCGCGCAGATGATGTACTTCTTCGCGGTGCAGGCGCCGTTCACGGGCGGGGAGGACGGCATCCAGGCGGTCCCGCGCGGCCGCGCGTTGGGGTTCCTCGATCTTTCCCAGCAGATGACCATGTATTACTTCGTTCTGGCGGTGTTCCTGGCCTGTTTCCTGTTGATCTACCGCATCATTCATTCGCCCTTCGGCGAGGTGCTCAAGGCGATCCGCGAGAACGAGCCGCGCGCCGTCTCGCTCGGCTACAAGACCGATCGCTACAAGCTGGTCGCGTTCGTGCTCTCGGCCACGCTGGCGGGAGTCGCCGGCGCGACCAAGGCCATCGTGTTCCAGCTCGCCTCGCTCACCGACGTGCATTGGGGCATGTCGGGCGAAGTGGTGCTGATGACGCTCGTCGGCGGGCTTGGCACGGTGTTCGGGCCGGTTGTCGGCGCGCTCACCATGGTGGCGATGGAGAATTATCTGGCCCAATACGGCCAGTGGGTGACGGTGATTCAGGGCGTCGTCTTCGTGGTCGTCGTGCTGTTGTTCCGCCGCGGCATCATCGGCGAGCTTGCGAACGCGCTGAAGATTCCGCTGTAGCGGGGTCATCCTGCACGTGACCCGTTACTATGACACCAGCTCGGCTCAGCCAAGTACAGGCTCGGCCCTTCGGACTCCGCGAGAATGCCCTGTCCGCACGCGGCCCTTCGGGCATGTGTTGGGCAGCCGCGAGTGCGACCCGCGAGTGTCCGCTATCGAGCGCAATTCGGAAGAGATATGCTCAACCAGAGTTCTTCCTATTTTGACCCTTAGCTGACCTTCAGCAGGTCTGCTTGGGCGGCCAGTGTAGCTCCGCCGCTGGAGCGGCCGCTGATGACTTGCGTAGAAGTTCATAGAGTAACGCTGTCTGCCAGAGTCGAACGTCGCGACGACGTAACCTCGTTCCTCAAGACTTCGCCGTTGCGGGTATCTGACCGGGCTCGAACGGACCCGGCTCGAAGAAGCCCTCGATCGATTCGACCTTTGCGTAGTTCTCGGCGATGCTCTCGGGTGTCAGATGTGGATCATTGAAGCCAGGTCCCATGACGATAGCGATACGTTGGATTGCTCCAGCTTCCACGTTGTAGATGCGGTTCGTCTCTGAACAACCATCGCTTGCCAGCCAGACGATCGCTGGCGCAACAGCCTCAACCGGCATGGTGGCTTCGCTCTGCTTCAGCCAGGCGGGATCCGCAACCGCCGCCGGGTGCATCCTCGTATACCCGGCTGGCGAAATGGTGTTCACGAGAATCCCATGCTCGGCACCTTCAATTGCAAGAATGCGCATCAATCCGACGACTGCGCACTTCGCCGCCGCATAGGTGGCCTGGCCCCGTATTCCGAGCAGCCCGGCGACCGAAGTCGTGAGGATGATCTTCCCATAGTGCTGTGCGACCATGTACGGCCAGGCAGCCTTCACCGTGTTGACCGGCCCGCCGAGGTGCACGCGCCAATAGTGATCGAAATCATCAAGGGTGGCGTCCTCGAATAGCTGGCTTCCGCAGATACCAGCGTTGTTCACGAGAAGGTCTACTCTTCCGAAATGCTTGATGGTCGTCGCGATCAAGTCGCTGCCACCTTCAGGACTGGAGACATCGCTGTCATTCGCGATGGCCTCGCCTCCACGCGACCGAATGAGGTCGGCGACCTGTTCCGCTATCGTGGAGTCCTTCCCGAACCCCGATACGTCGGTCCCCAGGTCGTTCACCACGACCCGGGCCCCGCGTTCGGCGAGGAGTTCGACGTATGCCCGCCCCAGCCCGCGGCCTGCCCCAGTCACGACCGCGACCTTCCCCTCCAACGAAATTCGTTCCGTCATCTCGCTATCCTTTTCCGGCAAAGATTGAATGCGTCTGCGCGCAACCGTGACACCAACTGTCGCGGCGCTATGTCCCTTTGGCAAAGCCAGATTCACGTCCCCCGCAATCGACAATGCGTCCGCTTCCGGGAAGTTCCCTGATGTCCGCTAATGGGATGGCCCGGCCGCGCTCAGCGGCCTAATCTCCTGGACTGAGGTGGGAGGCGTGAAGCAAGGCTCAAGGAGCATGCGATGCGCACATCTCAGAAGGCAGCTGGAATTATCGCCACAATCGGTATCGACATCGGCAAGAACACGTTCCACCTCGTCGGTCTCGACAAGCGGGGTGCAATCGTTCTGCAGCAGAAGGTGTCCCGCGGTCAGCTTGAACGCCGTCTCGCCAACATTCCGCGTTGCCTGATCGGCAT
>WNFY01006005.1_pt1 | contig 10898 bp, 12 predicted proteins | sample 5400091 | NCBI WGS metagenome assembly WNFY01 (sample SAMN13153364, study PRJNA577476) | soil metagenome | isolation source: 60 cm soil or saprolite under grassland replicate 1 | place: USA:California | collected 2016-06-15
CCCAGGGTGAGCGCCTCGAACATCGCCGACTCGTCGTGGGTGCGGGTACCCCAGACCTCGTCGTGGTAGCGGCTGAAGGCGGTGTCGCCGGCGCCGGCCCAGGCGCGGCGCGGCTTCCCGTCGTGCCCGATGATCACGTCGCTGCTCATGGCGCCAGTGGTCTCACTGATCGCCGTGCATCCGCGCATACAGCTCCCTTGACGGCCAGCCCGTCCGCGCTCGGCGCGGTGCACCGGGCGGGATCGGCACCCGGCGCACCGCGTTCCTCGGGCCGCCCTTCGGTGTGCGGGTCTCATGCACCTCGCCGTCATCGGTCCATTCCCGCCCGGCCGCCGAACGCACCTCGCGGAACTCCAGCCGACCCCAGCCCTCGGCGGGCAGATGGCACTCATCCAGCAGCAGCGACACCGCCTCCGAGGGCCGCAGCATCCCGTAGTACATGCAGCCGTACAGCGCGACCAGCCGCGGCCCCTGGCTCAGCCCGGTCGAGCGGATCGCCTCCAGCAATGCCCGCATCTGGGCCGGATTGGGGACCCAGCGCCGGTCCACCGCGTGATCCACCTCGGGCGCCCGCCATTCCCGGTCCGCGAGACGGTCGAGCGGATTTGCCGAAAGACGGCCCTCCCGCACCGCGTACTTCAACGCGGCATAGAACACCCGCCGCCGACGCCGGTAGTACTGCGCGGCTGCCGCCGACCCGTCAAGAGCGGCTCCGCTGCGCTCCGCCGCTGGCCCGGCGCCAGCGCCGGCCTCCGGCCTTGGGGAGGCCCCGGCCGGCGCGCGCCGGGCCGCCCGGAGCAGGTCGCTGTCGATCAGCCAGGCTCACCCGGCACGCAGCCTGTGCTGGACACTCCGTGTTCCTCGCCGGGATCAGTGTCCAGCTCGCGGGCGATCAGCGGCCGGAAGGCGGCGCAGGGCAGCGGCGGCTAATGACCGACCTCCCAGACCCGGTAACCGGTCTTGAAGAGTGACACCAGGACCACGCCCTCCGACAGCGACGCGCTCGGCAGCATCTTCGGGAACAGCAGGTCCACCACGACGGTCCGCCTGCGCACCAGATTGCTGCACTGGAAGGGGGTAGACGCCCAGACCTGCAGCCGGAAGATCGCCCGCCAGGCCAGTTCCACCTCGGCTGGGCCGAACTTCGGGTAGAGGAACGGCGCCTGGATGAGCGCCTGATCCGCCGCCCGGTCTACGGCATCCGCGGGCAACGGAAGGGGCTGGCTCTTCGGGCAGCGGCAACACCCGACGGAAGGGACACCAGTAGACCGGCCGACGAGCACGGACGCGCTAGACCTCGACGGTGCCGTGGCCTGCGAGGCCCGCGGCATGAACGCCAGCATGCTGACCACGGCCCCGGTGAGGAAGACCGCTGCTACGACGCCGATGACGAGTACTCGCCTCATCGCACTCACCCCATATCGCTCGCGATGGGCAACGTCTACGAGTAAAGACTGCACATTGGAAGGGCAGGTTGCGAGCACGGGTTAGTGGACTTTCGATCTCAGGCGGGCATTCGTCATGCGGGGGCGCTGCCCCCGCATCCCCGGCCCTCCCTCGGGGATGGGGGGTGCAAAGGGCGAGCAGTCATCCCCTCGCCCGGGCAGGCAGAGCCCTGCCCCGAAACCCCCGAGACGGCAAGGGCTCGCTGCGCTCGGCCCTGCGGGCAGGCCCCTGCCGCCCCGGGAACCCGGGGTAGCCGCGAGGGTGCCCGACCGAGGGGATGACACACCTGCGAGTGTGATCGCGGCCGATCCCACGGCCCTGGTTCGCGGGTCCTGGCACCTGCGAGAAAAAACCGGAGCAGACTAGAAATCTAGTGGTCCGGCTGAGGTTTCGGTGGGCGGCGGGGAACCAGCGTCCAACGATAGGCGTCAAAGGATCATGGGGCGTGCTTCTTGGCTGATCGGGTTGATTCCCGTGCTGGCAGCTGCTGCCTGCGGCTCGGTCAGCGGGATCGCTCTGACCGGCAGCCAGCACAGGCCAGCCACGCCTATACCCGGCAAACCGGTACCGGCGGCCGCGGTCCATCGGCTGACGGCCATAGCCGACCGCGCCGTGAGGTTGAACAGCGGGCACGACGTGGCATGGGCGTCAGCAGTGGTCACGACGCACGCCAAAGCGCTGACCTCGGCTACTCCAGGTGACTTCGTCCCGAACGATGAAAAGACCGTCGTCTACCTTGTGACGATCAAGGGCCACTTCGCGGCAGTATCTGGTCCACGGCCAGCTGGTCTACGGCCGCCGGGAAAACGTGCGCGCACAGCCACATACATGTCGATAGTGATCAACGCTAAGACGTTTGTAGGAACCGACTTTGGCCTGGGCCCCAAGCCGCCGCCGGTCGCCCCGGCCAGCTTCGGGCCAGTGACCTACCTCAAGGTCCACCCGCTTACACGGAAATAACCCTGGATAAAGGAGCAAGGGGCCACTGACGGCAGCGGTGACAACAACGGCACCGCACAGCCAGCTCACCGGACTCACCTCCACTACCACGATGGCGAGGTCGAGGCCTCAGAACTCGGGCCGTCCCGGAACTGACACGGAAGAGGTTCACCTCGCCAGCCTGCGCAGCCAACAGCGCAGCCAAGCCGTTGGATGACAGCGAGCCTCGGCGCACGGTGACGACCAGCCCAAGCAGTACGGACGGCCTCCGGCCTGCGGCCCTCTGCAAACTTGTAAACGGCAGCTCACCGGCCAGACGAAGCCCGCGGGCTCGTGCCCGCTGCGTACTGGACCGGCCGATCGGATTCGACCACTGACCGTCACTCACAGACACCCAACGGCCCGCACACGTTAGTGCATGCTCCCGGCAATGACCAGCAGAGTGTCCGTCCCGTAAGTGCTGCTGTATGCCGATATCGACACCGTTCCGCCAGAAGTTGACAACCGCGGGGTTCGAATGCCTGGTGTTAGTGCCCGGCCAGATGACCAACGCGGGCCGCCCGTTCACCTGCCCGATCGCGGCGGTCACCCCGCCGTTCTTGTCCTTCTCGGCGACGAAGGCGTGGAAGTAGCGCAGAGCGCTCTGGTAGGTGGCGCGGTGCATCAGGATCTCGACCTTGCCCTTGTCGAAGACAAGGGCTACCTGACGTTCTTTACGAGGAATGTAACGACCCGCCGCGATGAGCGGCTTCCTGGCCACCCGCGGTCACTGGGATCAGTTCGCCGCCCTTCACCAGATCGCCCTCACCGCAGCGCGCCGGGCTGAAGACCGGCTCGGCGAGGCCGGCATGCTCGCCGACCTGGGCACCTTTCAGGTGTATACCGGGGACTACCCGGCCGCTGCCGCCAGCATGGCCCGGGCACTGGCGCTGTTCGGCGACCTCGGTGACCTGCCCGGCGAGGCCCATGCGCTCAACCAGATGGGCTTGCTTCGCGTGGTGACCGGGGACTACCCGGCCGCCGCCGCCAGCTACCAACAGGCCCTGGCGCTGTTCGGTGACCTCGGCAACCTGCTCGGCCAGGCCGAGGCACATAACAACCTCGGCCAGCTAGCGACCCGGACCGCTGAGACCCCGCAGGCCCGCGGGCACCACGCCCAGGCGCTGGCCATCGCCCGCGACCTCAGCGCGCCCCTGGAGGAAGCACGCGCCCTGGAAGGACTCGGCCAAAGCCACCTGCAGGACGGCAACCCCGGCCAGGCCACCGCGCACCTGCTGCAGGCACTCACGATCTACCAGCGCATTGGCGCCCCCGCCGCCCGGCGAGTCCAGCAAGCCCTCGATGACCACAGGCTGACATCCACCACCCCGGAGCCCGAGTCAGCGGCTCCCAACAGCGAAGGCCATCAGCCGCGCACGCCCACCGCACCCCAGCAAGCCGTTAGACAGGCAGCGGTCCTGGGGACACGCGCCAAGCCGGGAGTCCCACAGAATAGCCTGATCTGCATCGGCATCCCTCGGCCGGCACCGAGCAACTGCGAACGTACATAACGGCTCGGGGTGCGGCTGTCACCCGGCGAGTCGACCACGCTCTGCGATCAGCGTCAGACGCGGATCTGCAGGAGCGTCGGCACCGCGAGCATCCGCGACCGAATGCCTGGCGCTTAAGGCTGGCCCCCCTGCTCCTGGCAGCCGAGCCTCACCTCCCGGAGACCAGGCCGATCACGACGAACAGCGCATGCCCCACGCGCTCTCCAGAGCCACGCCGAGCGCCAGCCGACCAGGCTCGAAGGCGCCCATCCCGTTGGCGGCTCCCGCCAGGTTCTCCAGCACCGCCAGCGGGTTGCCACCCGTCAGTCATCGCGGTCACGGGAGTCACGTACGGCCTAACACCCTCCGAGGGCTGGACATGCCAGGAAACGGGGAGAACGATGGAAGTGCGCCTCGCGCGCGAGTATACGAGTTACCGATGAGGGTGGGGCAATGCTGCAAGGCCTACGTCGTCGATTCTGGCTTGAGTCCGTGTTTGGTTCGTTCACTGGTGCCCTCGCTATTGTAACGATCTTCTGGCATGACTGGATCGAAACCGTCTTCGGTGTAGATCCCGATAGGGGCAACGGAACTGCAGAGTGGCTTGTCGTCCTCATTCTCTTGATGATCACTCTGACGCTTGCCGCCGTTGCCCGCATTGAATGGCGGCGAGCCCGGCTTGCCGGAACGTGAAGACCAGCGCGACCTCCGACGAAGTGCGTGCTGGAAGCCAGGGCTGTGTAGTACCCGCCGCCTCATCGGCAGGAAGGGCGGCCGACTGCGCCAGAGTCACATGATCCGGGCGGGCAGAGCCGTCAATCATCGCATTCGCTGAAAGTACATATCGGTGGCTCGGCGTGCGTTCTTTCTGACCTTCTCCATCACTCAGCATGCAGTCTATCGACGCAGCTCGATGCCGACCGTCGACTCGGTGCGGTGTGACTGGTCTGGAGGTCGCCGTCGGGCGGGGAGCCCGTCGATGCTGCGAACGAACGGCCCGGCCGCTGGGTAGATCCCGCCTGACCTGGCGTGTGCTTCCTATGCGGCATGACAGTGCGCCGAGATCTCCTGCTCTGCTTCCATGATCTCGGCCGAGGTCCGCATGCCTTGGATGAAGATCTCGTGGCTGTTCAGCAGCGCGGGATGATCACCCAACATCCGGGCCAGCGTCGGCCGTTCCCAGTGGCAGACCCGGAAGGGCGGCCGACGGTTGCGCTCATAGTCGGTGAGCCCGTCCTTGGCGCCGTTGGACAAGTAGCCGAGGCGATCACCAGGGCAACGTCGGGCCGTTCAGCCTCAGCCCATGCCAACAGGTTCTGCAGAGGCTCCAGCGAAACGCCGGTCTTGTAGTGCTTGCAGTCGACGAATCAAGTCTCCAACCGGGTGTGGCCATCAACGTCGACGAGTTCCCGCTGCGCCACGAGGTCCCGACCCCGGTCCGAAGGGCTGGCGCGTTTCGGCGTGCCTTTGCGCCAGTCGACGTTCACCAACCCAAACTCGATCAATAGGTCGTGGCAAAATTCCTCGAAGTCAGTTGGATCGAGGTTATCGAGATGTTTTCGGGGTTGGTCGCCCGCCTGGGAGTGCATCGATGTGCTGCTCATCGTCTTCCGCCATAGCGCAACGTTACTGTTCAGTCATCAGCTGCGACGGTCCGCCGCAATGGTGTCCAACTGCCTCGACAGGCTGGCGGACCGCCCTTACGCTGGACGCCAGCGGTTCGCTTGCGGAGGTGGGTGACGATGCACGAACTGTTTCCTGTTCTCGGTGGTGTAGTGGTGGGGTTCCTGGCATCACTACTCCGCCCATTTCTGCGGCTTGGGTTCACCGTGCTGCTCTCCGTGGTCCTTGGACGGGCGGCGACCGTCCTGAGCGGAGAGTTCCGCATCGGCTGGGAATATCTTCTCCTCGACGTCCCGCTCGTTGCCGGAGCAGCCGTCGCCGCCGATGCTGTGATCCGCACCACGATTCCCGCCCGTCTTCGTACACCAGGCCATGTCCCGAGGTCCCGGGCCTCGCGACGTTGGCGCATGTGGGGCACTGGCACCGCTCCGACTCCGTTCTGGCGGCGAGGCTTCGGAATCCTGATCGCGTCGAGATGAGGGGACGCTAGGCATGCCAGAACCATCCGTCAAAGAGCTGTTGGCCTCCGCTGGCATGGCGTTCACCGGCACGGTGGAGGCCGTCCGGGCAACCACCGTGCCCGATATACCAGTGAATGACCGCACGGTTATTGTCGGGGTAGCAGAGACGTTGCACGCACCGGAGGAGATGCAGCTGCCGTCGGCATCTCGGGTCACGGTGCAGCTGTCCGCGGACCTTCCGCCACTGGACGTGGGCGACCAGGCTGCCTTCTTCGCCAACGGTCTGGTCTACGGCGAGAGCCTGGCGGTGACCGAGGTGGGCCGTACCGGGATCGAGCAAACGGCCGGGCCGGTGGCGCAGCTCGCCGGCGTTGAGATGCCGGTGACGCCGGTGCAGGCGGCGTTGGCCGAGCTTGCGGTGGATGAGGTGGTTGAACACGCTCGGGAAGCGGAGGGTATCGTTCGGGGCCAGGTAACCGCGCTCAGCGCGGCGCCGGGCTCGGGTGCGCCCCGGGAGCACGACCCCCAGTATTGGATCGCCACGCTGGCCGTCGATCTCGTCGTGAAGGGCGAGCTTCCCCGGCCTGCCGATACGGGCCAGGCCGTGCCGGTGCTGTACGCCAACAGCATCGACGTGCGCTGGCGCGAGTCGCCAAAGCCCAAGGCCGGACAGGCCGGCCTGTGGCTGCTGCACGCCACCGCGGGGCCGGATGCCGAGCTGGCGCCATTCCAGCTTCTTCATCGCATTGACCTGCAGCCCAGCATTCAGCTTAACCTGCTCCGCGAGCGTGGCATCTAGGAGGCTGTGGTGCTGAAGATAGTAAATATGATTCCGCAGAACGTGAGCGGAGAGGCTCGGCATGACGCCGAGCCAAATATCGCCGTCAACCCCGAGAACCCGCGCCAGATCATCGCCACCGCTTTCACCCGGGATCCGCTCAACGGGTCGCGGGCGCCGATATTTACGTCCAACGACGGTGGCGACACCTGGTCGCTGCGATCGATCGTTCCGGGCGGTCCGATCACCGCCGATATCAGCGTCGGGTACGGAGACCGGGGTGGCGCGCTTTACGCGGGCACCCTCAACGCGTCCAGTCACGACTTCAACGTGCTGCGAACCCTCGACCCCTTCTCGACCACACTCATGACGCTCCTGGTGGACCGAGCGCACGAAGACCAGCCTTGGGTCACCGCTGCTACCGCACGCACCGCCGATGCTGACCAAGACCGCGTCTTCATCGGCCACAACGACTTCGGCGCCGCACCGCAGACCGCGTCGGTCGAGCTCTCCCAGGACGCCCGCACCGGCGTGGCGCCCGCCGGGTTCTCCACCCGCGCGGTGGAGCGACATACCACCGGCGGCCAGGACGGTCCCGCCGTGCGGCTGGCTGTGCATCCGGACGGTACCGTCTATGCGGCCTTCCAGCGCTGGACCAACGTCACGGCGGTCGTGCCGAATGACATCTTCAACGTCCGTGCGGACATCGTTGTCGTACGCGACGACGCATGGGCGGCTGGTGCGAGCTCATTCTCCGACCTCGTCGACGCCGCTGACGGAACGGTCGGCGTTCGGGCCGCCACCGACCGCTTCATCCGGTTCACCATGCGCAGCGGACCACTGGGCCAGGACCGCATCGGCGGTGACGTCGCAGTCGCCGTCGACCCGACGGACTCGGCCAATGTCTGGCTCGCTTACTGCGACCGGGTCGGGCGCCCGGCGGACGGCATCCCCCCGGAGGACGGCACCGACTGGACCATGCATGTACGTCGCTCCACCGACCGCGGCCAGACCTGGTCAGACGATGTCCGCACAATCACCGACGCCAAAAATCCCGCGCTCGCCGTCAACGTCCAGGGGGTGCTCGGGTTCATGTTTCAACAGCTCGTCGGCACACCACCTGCCGCCCGCTGGGTCACCCGGCTGGAACTGACCGACGACGCCTTTGCCACCGAGGCCACCGGTCACATCCTGCACACCGCACTGGCCGACGACCCCCCTCGCATCGGCCTGCCTTACCTCGGTGACTACATCCGCATGCTCGCCAACGGCGCGGAGTTCTTCGGTGTGTTCGCTGGCTCGAACCTGCCAGATATGGCCAACTTCCCGTCCGGAGTCACCTACCAGCGCAACGCAGACTTTACGACTCATACACTGCTTTCCGTCGACAACGTAAGGCCCGTGCAGGTGTCCATCGACCCGTTCTTCGTTCATTTCGTGGAAGACCAGGACTAATCCAGCGATTAGCCGCCTGGACCATCATCGAGGCGCCGGGTGCCTGCGCCCGGGCCACCACGGCATCACCGGGTCGGCCCGTCGCTGACGGTTTGTCACTCGCCAAGGGGATCAGCAAGGGACCAGCGTGAAGGGTTCAGATTCAGGATTCCGCAACTCGGGGATCGGTGTCCACCCTCAACGCGAGGGATTGGGCGTCAGCGGTGATATGCCTGCGGCACCGCGTTGGACCACACCGTCACGGCACCTGTCCGGATGATCGGTACCGGCGTGTCCGGGTGACGCACCGGTTCCATGTGTCCGCTGCCAGGACACTCGCCGCACCCGGCTGGCTCGGATGGGCCTGGGGAAGTACTTCCCCATACGCTCCCCAGCCAGACGGGCCGTTGCCTGTTTTGCCAGGTGGCAGCCTTAAACAGGATTGCCCTCCGGAGCCCGTGTGCGCAGGTTTCGAATCCTGCTGGGGGCGCCATCCGACGACCAGCCAAAACAGCGGCCTGACCAGCCAGAACGGCCAAGCCCGCGGGTTGCCATCCGCCGCCACGATGCGACAGGAAATGCCGCATTCTGACGCCTTCCGCTCCCCATACTCCCCCAAGATGCCCGTCAGCGTTGCCGGGCATCGGGACGGCTGCGGGCGGCGGGCGGCATGGCGGTGGTGGCGGCGTAGCGTTGGTCATGGCGGCTCCGCGGCGGGTGTTTTAAGTCATACCTCTGAGCTGAGGCTGTTTCCGGGCGGGCGTTCGTTCGTGGCCGCGGCGGAGGCGGCGGTCAGCCGGGCGGGTGACGCGGTTACGGACATGGCGTACTTCGCCGCACGTGATGACAAGCCAGCCGATTATTGCCAGGACAAGGTCCGCGCCTGCGATGTCTATGTCGGGCTGATCGGCTTGCGGTAGGGCTCGCCGGGACCTGCGCGCCGACCGACTGCTCGACGAAGCCCACGCCAGCGGGGGCGACCCGCTGCAGCTGACCCTCCTGTTTGGGATCAGCGACCCCACCGCCATCGGCTCCTGCGCCGAGGTCGGCGCACTCGGACAGCAGGACCACGGTGGTGAGGTAGCAGGGCGTACCGTCAGGCGGTGAGGGGCGATGGCGCATCAACGGCTGACCACCTGCGAGGTCGAGGCCGCCACCCGCGGCCTGCCCGGGGGCGCGGGCCCGGCCCGGCTGCTGGAGGAAAAGGGCCGCAACCAGGTCTTCGCCGTCGGCGAGCAGGCGATCTTCAAGGCCTACCTGTCCGAAGGCAGCGCCAAGCAGGCACGCAAGATCGCCGCGCTTGAGTTCCTGGCCGGCCGTGGCCTGCCGGTGCCGCGGCTGCTCGGCTACGGCGTTCTTCCCAAGGGCGAGGCCAGCGTGCCATGGACGCTGGAGACCAGGGTCAGCGCCGGCCACGTCCGGCCTGCCCGCGCCGAGCTCGACACCCCGCAGGGCTGGGAACTGCACCGCGCGCTTGGCCGATGGCTGCCGCAGCTGCACGCCTTCGGCGGGTTTCCCAGCTTTGGCACCTGGCAAGCCGGCGGCCCCGCAACGCTGGCCGCGCACGTGGTCCCCAGGGCCAGCGCCATCCGCGCCCAGGCGGCCGGGCTCGACGGCGTCCCGCCAGCGCTGCTGCGCCGCGTCGGTCAGGAGCTGGACCGGCTCGAACCTGCCATCCGGGAAGCTGGCTGGCTGCGGCCCAGGCTGCTGCACGGCGACTACGGCACCAGCAACGTCGCGGCCGGCCCGGGCACCGACGGCCACATTGAGGTGGTGGCCGTGTTCGACTTCGAGTCGGCCGCCCCCGGCGACCCGGTGGAAGACTTCCTGTGGACCGCCGACCACGGCCTGCACTCGCCGATCTTCCGGTCGTTCCTGGCCGGCTACCTCGAACACGGCCAGCTGGACCCCGGCGCGCCCGCACGGTTCGCCTTCTACCAGCTTGAACACTGCCTGGGGGTCCTCGGCTGGACCTCCCAGGGCTGCTGGGAGTACTTCGCCCAGGCACTGTGGGTCATCGAGCAGGAGCTGGAGGGCGCCCGCCTGCGGCTGGCCTGATCCCGCGGCCACCGGGCACTGGCCCACCTGGGCCTGCGGCCAGCCCTCACCGGACGCTGACCAGCCCACGGCCCACGCCGATGGCACAAACGAAATTCGGTCGACGGCGGTGAGAAGACGGTGTGCAGTAGACCAGGAGGCTCCTGGTAGCTGCGGGTGTCCGGCGAGACGACGACACGGGCTGGTGCCCGCAGCGTGCTGCTGCGCCCGGCCCGGCGAGGCCGACGGACCCCGGGACTGCGGATCCGTTGCTGTGAGCGGGTGTCGGGCGGGCCCTGGCCGGGGACATCGCTGTCGTGTGTTCGGTTCCCGCTGGTCAGCAGTTCGTCTTTCCCGCGCATGAGGACAGGAGCATGGGATGACAACGAAGGCCGCCTTTTCGGCGGAGGAATGGAAGGCGGTGCTCGAAGGCCCGCCGACCGCTGGGATGATCGTGATCACGGCGGCCCGCGGCGGGATGTTCCGCGAGTCGATCGCGATGTCGAAGGCGTACGCCGAGGCGCGCGCCCAGCACGGCGAAAGCGAGCTTCTCGATGAGATCGTGGCGGCGAAGCCCGGGCTGGATCACACGAGGTATCACTCGGCCGGGGAACTCAGGGACCACGGACTCGGGCATCTGCGGGACGCGGT
>WNFY01018382.1_pt1 | contig 10895 bp, 12 predicted proteins | sample 5400091 | NCBI WGS metagenome assembly WNFY01 (sample SAMN13153364, study PRJNA577476) | soil metagenome | isolation source: 60 cm soil or saprolite under grassland replicate 1 | place: USA:California | collected 2016-06-15
TTACAAAGATCGCAATGGACAACTTCCATGTCCATGTCGAGAATCCATGGAAGCTCCAAGTTCCTCCCGAGCCACGAACCTGGCAACGCCTGTCCCAGATTCGGGTCCCGACACTCCTCATTATCGGCGATAGAGACGTGCTCCCGCAGATACTTATGGTGGACAACATTCACTCTCACATTCCCGGTTCCAAGAAAGTGCTGATCCGAGGGGCGGATCATATTGTCAACATGTCCAAACCTGACGAGTTCAATAGAACAGTTCTTGCATTCCTGAGACAACAGACTCAAGAGATACGAGCCTAACTCGACCGCAAGAATAAGATACCGAGAAGCCAGCGATATTGCCCGGTAGTGTTTCCTGATTGAAAGCGAACCTCAGCGCTTTAGGTGATGGTGTTATTGTCTTAGGCCTTGGTATCTTCATTCTCGTCCTAGCTTACGTCTACTACCAGTCAATTCAACCGAACAATTCTTCGTCGATAGCATTCGCCGTTGGATTTTTCGTACTTGGTGCAAGTATCTTAGTCGCCGGAGTATTGAAAATTGGTCACGCGGTCTCTTCTTCTCGGAATGAGAAGCAATCGTCTCTTAAGACTCCTGTCGCCGCCACAGTTGCGGCTTTGCTCATTGTCTACTACCTTATTCCCTTGATTTTCTTCAGAGTAAGATTCTAAAGGTTGGAGATGAGGGCCCGAATTCTGATACGTGCGGATTAATTCCCTCACGCTCCACATCTCATGCACACTCAGCCGACTCCAGCACCGACCGCTCCAAAACTAAGACAGACAGAAACCAATCAGTAAGACTGGGAGCCCACTCGCCCGGAAGCTTCACTGTCCGAGCGTCAGATGTGGCTAGGCACCCGAAAGATTATTCCCAGCCGTCCCAACAGTTCCGAGAGTGGATCCGGTCTTGGAAGCTGGCAATGTTGACATGACGGGCAAAGTATGCCTGATCACCGGAGGCAATTCGGGAATAGGCAAAGCCACAGCCTTGGGTCTGGCTAGGCTGAACGCTTCAGTTGTGATAGTTTCCCGGGATAAGGACAAAGGAGAAGCAGCGCTTATTGAGATCAGAGCCAAGAGTGGTAATCGAAACCTCGACGCGATGACAGGGGACCTGTCCTCTCAAGACTCTGTCCGTGAACTAGCGCACGACTTTACTGGTAGGTACAAGAAGCTGCACGTTCTCATCAACAACGCCGGCATCTTCTTGCCAAGGCGAGTCCAGACTGTCGATGGACTCGAGGCAACATTTGCAACAAACCACCTAGGACACTTTCTATTGACCAATCTGCTCTTGGACTTGTTGAAGGCCAGTGCACCGTCGCGAATCATCAACCTAACATCCTCAGCCCATTATGGAACCGAGATGGATTTCGAGGATCTACAGGCCGAGAAGAAGTACAGTGGATACCACGCCTACAGCCAGTCGAAACTAGCCAACGTTCTCTTCACGTATCAGCTGGCAAGACAGTTGGAGAGCACAGGGGTCACTGTCAACAGTCTCCACCCTGGGGTTGTTAGAACCGGTTTTGGAAAAGATCAGGGCGGCCTCATGTCGATTCTTGTCACGGTTGGTCGTCCTTTCATGATTAGTCCAGACAGGGCTGCTAGAGCTGCAATTTATCTCGCTACGTCGCCTGAATCGGAAGGCGTTACTGGAAAATTCTTCTCAAGAGGGAAAGAAAAGAGATCATCTAGAGAATCCTACGACGAGACCTCCGCTGAGAGACTATGGAAGGTAAGCGAAGAACTCACCAAACTCGATGTCTAAACCAGTTCTGACCCTAGTCCAGAATCACTCGCAACACATAGGCCACCTTTGAGGATAGATAGAAGGGTCGAAGGATGGAAGACAAATCTTCCCCTTACGAGGCTTTGAAGGCGTGGATACTCCGGCTACCCAGAGTGACTGAGGCACCCCACAGGCTCGGAGGGACAGAATTCCAAGTGAACGGGGCCGAATTCATGCACTTCCACGGACTCTCATGGCTCGACATTCGGCTCTCGAAAGAGGACCAGGCATCAGTATTGAAGACGGGACAGGCTCTTCCCCACCGGGCACAGGTGCACGCCCAAGATGGATGGGTTAGCTCCCGAATCGAGAACTCGCAAGATCTCGCGAACGCAAAGAATGTCATACAGCTGGCTTACAAGAACGCAAAGAAGAATCCGGGAGATCTCAAGTCTAGCTGAAAGCAGGAGGGTCTCGGCGGCAAACACTGTAGTGAATATCTCTGCGAAGTCCAATTAATTCAATAGCACTGAGTTTCAGAACCTAGTCGAGTTAGAGTTTGAATTAATTGAAAGCTATTCCTCCTACCTATACTCCACCTCGTCTACCGCCAGGTGGAAAACCACTTACCAACCACCAGAAAGTAGAGCTTGCGGCTACGATCTTAATCACGATCTTGATCGTCGTGTTGATAGGATTATTCTTACAACATCGTATCTAGCCTCGATCTTCTAGACAGTGGTAAGCTTGGCGTTGAGAGAATCCTACTCTCTTCGCATTTGGGCAGCCTTTGCGATTTTGTCGAGTGCTTCTCTGGTACCTTCTTCGAGGCGAGATCTCACAAAGCCTTGAGCAAAAACAGGGATTGCTGAGAATTGAATATCCCATGAAACATCAATCTTCGTCCTCTTCGCTCCCAACGGAATCAGCTTGATCTCTCTTGACCCTCTTAACGGACCGTCGATCATAGTTAGTTGTATGGAATGTTTCGCGACTAATTCGATTCTTTGTGTCCCCTTTCTTCCCATAAATCCGACGACGACTTCCCGTTCGATCAGATTTCCCTCCTTCCGAATGTTACGAATCGAGGTCAGTCCGCTCCAGTATTCCGGGTCCTTGTCCACGTCAGACACTATGTCCCATACTTCATCCGATGAAGCGTCCACTTCACGGACCTCTGCGATTGTTACCATAGAGTTTTCTCCACTTCCGAAACGGGTGAGAAACATGGGATAGGGTGGACCATAGAGGGCGACTCAATCCTGGACAGCCTTTGAAACTAAGATACTGGCTTGCCAGCTCACGAAACTACTTTGTGACGTTTGTTCCTAAGCCAATCCCCAACGACTCCCGCGTTTTTGGACAGTTTATAGGAAGGAGAGGAGGAACAGAAACAGGTATTCTCTGAGGGGAATATTTTGTCGCTCCGGGACAAGGCTTACTCGGATCTCATGAGAGAGCTCTGGGGCTCACCGGACATCTGGAACACGAAGAAATCATACATTGAAATTGCTGCGAAGCTAGGCGTCGACGAGGAGACAGTAAGGAACAGGGTCAAGCATCTAAGAGACGTCGGATTCCTACTCGGGTATCGCGTCGTTCCCAATCCTACGTTGCTGGGACGCGTGTTTGCTTCTCTTCGCATCGAGTTCCGAGACAGAGAGTCGAAGCAGGCGGCAATCCCACGACTCGCCCAGATGGACGGTGTCATTAACATCGGCAGCGCCTACGACACGAGCCTGCTGGTCACGGTGCTAGCTGATCAAGATCAGGACTTCCCGAAGCTGATAGTTGGACTAGGAGTTGATGGTGAAGTATCATTAGTTCCAGGACTCGGCCTTAGGACGACTAGCTTTCGCATGACCAAACTTGACTGGGAAATAGTCAGACTCGTATTGAGAGACGCTGAACGGAAGCTGGATGAAATCGCCAAGCAACTCAAGGTCTCGACAAGGACGGTCAAACGGAGACTCAACATGATGATGAAGGAAGGCGCAATCTTCACCATGCCAGTGGTCGATCTGAGAAAGACAGAGGGCATATCCTACCAGCTAAGGGTGCAGATCGAACAGGGCAAGAAATTGGAAGTCGAGAAATCTGTCGTCGCGAAAATAGGTAACGTAGTCTTCAGAGCCTCCGACTCGGAGAACGGCTCCGTTTTCGGTTTTACGGGAGCCAATGTTGCCGAGGGAAGCGATATTCTCGAATGGGTCAAACAGCAACCGGGCGTAAAATCTGCCAGCATGACCATCGCAGAGAGAGTAGTGCAGGTCTTCGACTGGATCGAAAGTGAAGTCGAGAGACGCCCGAAGACGATGCCAGTCCGCGAGCCGAGCCCCGAGAGGAAGATGCAGGAGACAATAGGGATACGTAGATGAGAGGCTAGGTGTGAGGCCCAACGCTCGGAACAGATTGCTCTCTTGAGCGATAGTCCAGCCTCATTGACATGAAGGTTCCCGCAATCGCCATCCCGTAAATGGCCATAGCGACCAACAGATGCACCCAAGCAATCACATCATTGCTAGTTGCTAGAGTAGCGAATCCTAGAATAATCTGCACTACGATCAGCAAGACCAATCCGACGGAGAGACCCTGGAGCGGTCTGAACGGCGGCTTCAACGTCTGAGCCATCACTAGGGTAGCTATTGCGAAGGCGAGCACCACGAACCCAGTAATGATGTGCGGCAAAGCCGTGATGAAGCTGAACGTTAACAGTCCTCCGAGTGCGATCTGTAGAAACACCAGAAGCGAGGTTACGCGAAACCAGAGTTGAATCTTCACTTCCACGAACCCCTTCAGCATGTTGAGTAGCTCTTCTGATTCTTAACAAATCCCCCAATCTTGTTCGCGTTCTTGGACAGAACCCTCATTATGGATTGTCCGAAACCGCGACAAGTCTTAGGAGCGCTCTTAGATAATCCGAGCCAAGATTAACTCCACGGGAACAGAAATGGAGACAAGCGAATATCGAAGGAATGGGCAAAGATCGGCCCTCATCTGGGTCACCGTCTTTCTCGGCGTCATCGGAATAATGGTGTCCGCCAATCTAGTATTCCGCCCGTCAGGATACTATCCCTGGTATCCGTTCGGCTTCGGCTGGATCTGGATACTCTTCGGATTCCTCTTCCTCTTCTTTGTGCTCCGATGGTTCTTCTGGCCCTGGGGATGGGGCTACAAGCGTGGATACTGGGCCGGTGATAATGCCTACTACGTACTGAGGGAGAGGTTCGCCCAGGGGGAGATCACCAAGGAGCAGTTCGAACAGATGTCACGCAACTTACAGGAGCACAAACGGATATGAGCGCAAATCGCAGTATCAGGGTATTACTCCTAGCAGTACTAGAATTCATTGTTGGCGGAGTCGTTGTACTCGGTGGTGCGGCGCTGGTCTACTTTTCGACTGACGCGACAGGCATGTCCCTAGGTATCGTTCACGCGATCCTCGGACTAATGGCCTTTTCCGCAGGCTACTTGATTTTGACGGGCAAGGCTGGAGCAAGGAAACTAACTCTCGGTGTCGACGCGGCAATCATCACATTTAGCCTAGTATCAGAAATCATCCTATCTACCACAGGTTCTCTTCCGAGCGGACCCTTGGCTGATTCTATTGTTGGAACAGCTGTGGCAGTTCTGATCGCCGCCATAGTCGTGTATCAACTGATGAGTCCAGGCCTTAGGCCATTACGAGCTACTCAGATGCAATCTGCTGGATAAGGCTTTCAGAGTTTCTACTAGTCCCTAGTGATGGATTCTAGACGGCCCTAGCTTCGGCTTGACGTCTTCTTGGGGCCTGGAGCCTCTCTTGTCGGCTCTTCGGGGAAGAGATCTTTGGGCATCCCCGACATTACATCAGCGAACGAGTCTCTGCCAGGTCCCGGAATACCTGGATTGTGAGTCCTGATTCTGTTGAAGAGGTCGTCAATCTTATCGCCTATCTTGCTCTTCTCCTTGATCGTCTCATCATCCTTTCGCCGTCTGAATAAGCTTCTCGCGAAGAGTTACCCTCTCTATCACATCATCAAGAACTTCACGTATGTTGTAGGACTCGTCGAACATCGTTTCGCGCATTAGGAACCGAGTAATCCGCATTCGAGCGGGAGCCTTAAGAAATCCGTCACCATCGGCCCAGCTTCCCGGTATCTTCGCGGTCCTCAAGTTGGAGCCGCTTAAATTTGTCCGACGACTAGTCCTCTTTTCAACGTGTGCGTGGCGGTAACAGTGTGAGGCGAGTCGTCCTTGTTCTTCCACTGGACAAACCATCCGAGGTGGACGGTCACGTTGAATGGTAGGAAGTTCTTGGCACTATCAATCGAGACTCCAGACGGAATGTCTACACAGGCCGCGGTCAGGCTCGGACAGACGATGGGCTTGGGTTTAGCGGGAAAGACAAGTACATAGAACATAGAGCCGCCGAGGACAAGCCCGACAAGGAGTAAGGCTGATAGGACGACGGTGTCCGGCTGGTACGAAGAGGTCGTCAATCTTCTCACCTAGTGACCTATCGAGCCCAACGCAAGAACCACGGCAAGTACAGCGAAGAAGAGAGAAGCAGCAGCAAGCCCAACGATTCCACGGGGCTCATACTTGAGGCGCAGGAATACCATGGCTACGGCAAGGATCTGGCTGGCAGCGAGTGCGGCTATGACTATGTTCGTATAGACTGTAGTTGGGCTCAGAAAGTTTTTCGCCAATGCCCATTCAAAGAGAGTTGCAACAACTAGGTAGGACCAGACCGCTATCGGGGTTGTGTTTTTCATCTTTCTCACAACAAATAGAAGAGGGGAAAGACGACGAGCCAGACACAGTTCACGAATGACCAGTATAGGTTGAAGTTCTCTACTGAGCCGTAGTGTTCGGCTGAGAAGCCCCCAGTGGCAGCCCTCTTCATGAGATAGATCATTATCAAGAGTCCGGCGAGGACATGAGCGCCGTGTATCCCCGTCGTGACGAGGTAGCTGCTCACAGGCAGCCCAATTGGGGAGCCGGGCACCAAGTTCGTTATGAGACCATACCACTCGGTTCCCTTTACCCCTAGAGAAATGATCCCGAGCAGAAGAGGTTGGCCAGTAGGGGAAGTTGACTCGTATGAACGCGTAGCTTCCCAAGAGGACGCCGAAAAGCACCGCTTCAGACCCCAGGAAGGTCCACATGGCCAGCTTGTCCTTCGGTACCTTGCTGAAGGGCCAGCGCTCGCCCTCCTCTTCTTCAGGAAGTCTGAATCTACCTCTATAGTCGTCCCAGGCCCAGCCGAAGACTCCCCCGGCGAGAATGACAAGACCGACGATAATTACCGGTAGGCCGAAGGCTAGCCCCGCCATGCTCACCGCGAAGCCGAGGCAGAGAATTATCGGCCTCGTACTGAGAGGACTTGCCTCATGAGCGGATTCGGACATTGCGTGAGAAACCCCATTTCCAAGACCATTCCCGATACCATGACTTGAAGCTCCGACAGGATGGGGCATACTTGTGCCGCTAACCCATTCCCTATCTGTCGAATTCCAAGGATTCATAGGGGCACGCGGACCTCGCAGGGTCATTCCCATATTATAGACGAGGAGAAGCTGAGATGGGATGAAGATGAATGCCCCAACGGTTGCGACAAAGTTGGCCGGGCCCCACCCCGTCGACGCGACATAGGTGACGATGCGCCTCGGCATATCTTCGAGGAAGAACATTGGGAAAAAGATGAGGTTGAATCCGACGAAGGAGAGTATGAAATGGGTCTTTCCAAGGGTCTCATTATACATCCTCCCAGTCATCTTGGGCAGCCAGTAGTATATTCCCGCGAACAGCCCGAACTCCGAGGCTCCAACCATCACGTAGTGAAAGTGCGCCACAACAAAATATGTGCCTCTTAGGGCGATGTCAAGAGCCAGTGACGAGTTGAAGACGCCTGACAGTCCACCGATCACAAAGATGACGACGGAGCCCAGCGCGAAGAGCATAGGAGTAGTGAGCTTGACCGCTCCTTTGTACATGGTTCCTATGAAAGATAGCATCAGAACCCCGAAGGGAATTGAGATCATCTCTGTGTTGATCGTAAACACCTCACGCTCCGTCAAACTGATCCCCGTCAAGAACATGTGATGACCGTACACCATGTAGCTCAGCAGAACGACAATTCCGACCGCGGCGAACAGCGGCTTCCTTGCATAGACTGGTCTCCCGGAGAAAGTCGCGATTATTCCGGCTACGATTCCGAACGCGGGCAATAAGACGATGTAGACTTCAGGGTGACCGAAGAACCACCAGACATGGTCCCAGAGGATAGAACCACCGGCAGAGGAGGTGAAGAAGGAGGTCCCGAGAAGCCTGTCAGCCTCGAGCATAATGAGACCTGCGATGAGAGAGGGGAAGGCCCATAGAAACTGGAGCATTGTCCAGAAAGTGAACATCGTAAACATGGGCAGCTTGACAAAGCTGACACCCCGTGCTCTATGCCAGAGGATCGTGACGAGTATGTTTATGGTGCCGACGGTGTTCGAGGCGGCTAGAACGATGAGGGCTGCAGCTCCCAACGTCTCGCCGGAGCCAGGGCTAAACTGGAGCGACGTAAGTGGAGAATAGTTCGTCCACCCCGATGCGGGAGATCCTCCCGGAACGAAGAAACTTGCGAAAGCGGTTATTCCACTGAATACGTACATCCAGTAGCTCGTGGCGTTGAGCCTGGCAAACGCCACGTCGGCGGCTCCTATCTGGAGGGGAACGAAATAGTTTGCAAAAGCGATTCCCAGCGGCGAGAGGAACCAGAGTACCATGATCAGACCATGCATCGTAACCGCCTCGTTGTACTGTGGAGGCTGAAGGAATGTCTCAGAGGGGAATGCGAGCTGTGTACGCATGAGAAATGCGAGAATCCCAGCCAAGAAGGCGAAGTAGAACGATGTTACCAGATAGAGAATACCGACCTCCTTATGGTTGGTTGTAAACAACCACCTCTTCAGCCATGCAGTATTCACGCATACCCACTCCTAGGTGACCACGAGCTTTGCTCTCATGAAAGCGTGCCCAGCCCCACACAATTCGTAACATATGCCCGGGATCGCGTCTGCTTTTACTCGAAGGTCTGGGATGCCGAACGAGTGAAACACGTCGATCGAGGTTATGTTCAGAATCACGATCTTGTTGTGGGGTACAGTCAATACGGCAGGTACACCGCAGCCGCTTGTACAGTTGAAGCTCCAAGAGAAGCGCTGGCCAGTGACATTGACGTGTAACGCATTTGGATCATTCCAGCCATTCGGCGGGTTGTTATAGACGCCTATGGCATGGAAGCTAGCATAGCCGGCGCCTGCAAGCACGGAGGCCATGACTATCACGATTATGAGAACGGTCCGGATCGGAATCTTCCCATCCTCCCCATGCTGCGCTGGACCGGAACCAGGTCTAGCCCGGAACTTTGTTACGAAAAACACGAGGGATCCTATCGTGATTGTACCGGCCGCGACAGCCAAAACCCAGTACAGGTTGTATAGAGACTGCCAAGTATCCGCTGTGGGCGCTGATATCGCCAGCAGACCGCGCCTCAGAAGAGACCTTCGTCCCCTCCGATCGAGATTTAAGCTTAGTGGACACACCGGGGCCCGAGCGCAAGCGCTAGTTCGAGTGGTCAGTGCGAGACTCTAGGCTCTTCAATATGGCATCTCTCACACTGCAGAGCGCTTGTTCCGTCTTCTATGATGGTCTTGTAGGGTTGGGTAAATCATGCTGACCAGCAGGACCCTGGCGATTCTCGCAATATCAATTACTGCGTTATCCGGATTCATCACCATCCAATACTTCCATTTGCCTAGCCCGGCCTTCAACGTGTCCTTTGCTCAGAGCTGTGAAAGACCCCCAGGCTACGTCCTGGTTATTCTAGACGACAACGGATTCAACGACAGCATCCATAGAGGCCAGCCAACCATCGAGTTTCAACGAGGCGACACCGTCAACATTCTAGTCTGCAACCTGGACTCAGTCCAGTCCCACGGCTTTGCCATCGACCACTATTTTCCCGCCGGCGTCACTTTGAGACCGGGCGAAGCATACAAGGTAGCCTTTGTCGTTAAGGAACCAGGTAGCTTCACGATCTACTGCAACGTCTTCTGCACGGTCCACACGTTCATGAAGGGCAGACTGATAGTGAATTAACAGAAGCCCTTCAGGTCTCGAATGTGAACTACTATTATATACTCTGTGAGGTTGCTCTCGTCGAGGAAGATGTCACAATCCCAATCAGCATCGTCAACTGGACGCACAGCATTAACATTAGGAGTCGTCGCCCTTATCATCGGTGCATCGGCCTTAGGCTATGCCGTGTATCTTGGTCTCAGCCAGCTGCCATCCGAGCTATCGGCAGTTACAGTAAATGTACCATGCTCGACAAGTCAGCCATGCGCGAACAAGACAATCAGAATCGATTGGACCCTCGACGACAGTGGTCAGGATAGATACAACCCGCAGTACATCACTGTTATCCAAGGCGACAATCTGACTATTATATTCAACACCAACGACACTACAGACGCTCACACCTTCACCATCAATTTGGGACTGAGGGGCTTTTCCAGCAGCACCTTCTTCCAGCTGAACAACAGCTGGACGGGCCTGTCAAGTGGTGACTTCATCACGCCTGGGACTCCTGGGTACAACCTCAATTTCACAGGAAAGCCCGACGGATGTCAGGACAATAATGGCAGCACAGTCGCCTGCAACACGCAAAAGCAGGACGACACCGCAAACGGGGGCACGGGTCCCACTGGGGCCTGCAACAATTATGCCTCAACGCCTCCTCCATGTAATCTCTGGTCTATCGGCTACCTTGGCGTAGTCAATACTCCAGGCGTCTACGAGTTCCACTGTTTCTACCACCAGAAAGGAGGCATGGTCGGTTACATCACAGTGCTTCCAAACAAGGGATTCACTGCCTAACCCCCTTATCCAATTTTTTCTTACTCTGTTCAGAATAATCTATCGAAGAGGACGACGCGAAGAACCCTACCGTTCAGTATTATCACAGTGGCGAAGGAGGGGAGGAAAAGTATAGCGAGTATTTATTAGACCGATTTCTCGGCCGCGCTTTCACGGTGCAGAATGTGCATCATACTAGGGTCGTACACTTTGAGATACCGGCCGACAACGAGGAACGCGCAAAGACCTTCTACCAGAAAGCCT
>WNFY01006009.1_pt1 | contig 10891 bp, 9 predicted proteins | sample 5400091 | NCBI WGS metagenome assembly WNFY01 (sample SAMN13153364, study PRJNA577476) | soil metagenome | isolation source: 60 cm soil or saprolite under grassland replicate 1 | place: USA:California | collected 2016-06-15
TATTCGCGATGAAGACAGTGGAAGTTTTTGGACACCCACGCCGTTGCCGAAGCGGGAACTCGACGCCTATCGTGCCCGGCACGGGCAGGGATACACAGAATTCGAGCACAACAGTCACGCACTGGAACAAACCCTTCTAACCTTTGTGCCGGTACATACCGAGGGAGCTGATCCGGTTCGCATACAGCGCCTGCGGATCAAGAACACATCCTCGCGCCGTCGTCGTCTGTCCGTGACGTCATATTCGGAGCTCGTGCTCGGCACACATCATGAAGTAACGCAGACGCATATCATTTCCTCCTGGGATGAGGCCGCAAAAGCTCTGTTCGCGCGCAATACCTATCATCCGGACTATGGAGGGCGGGTGGCGTTCGCTGCCATGGCGCCCGAAGCGGTTTCGCATACCGGCGACCGCACTTTTTTTCTGGGCCGCAACGGCTCGGCTGACATTCCAGAGGCCCTGCTGCGGGGGTCCCTTTCCAATCGCACGGGTCCCGGCCTTGATCCTTGCGCTGCGCTGCAAACCAAATTCGAGCTCGGTCCAGGGGAAGAAAAGGTAGTGATACTTGTGCTTGGACAAGCGGATGATGCCGAACATGCTCGGCGTTTGATTTCCAGTTACTGTTCCGCGGAAACCGTCGAACAAGAGCTCGCACAAACACGGGAGTGGTGGGATGGGCTTTTGACTACGATTCAGGTCAAGACGCCAGTGCTTTCCGTAGACCTCCTGATGAATCGCTGGCTGCTCTACCAAACCCTGAGCTGCCGTATCTGGGGACGTTCTGCTTTGTATCAATCGAGCGGCGCGTATGGCTTTCGGGATCAGTTGCAGGATGCGCTGGCGGTTGTCTATTCAGCGCCAGAAATTGCGCGCGAGATGATTCTGCGTGCCGCTTCGCGGCAGTTCGTTGAGGGAGACGTGCAGCATTGGTGGCATCCGCCTTCCGGGGAGGGTATTCGCAGCCGGTGCTCGGACGATCTGCTGTGGCTTCCGTTCGCAGTATGCCACTACGTGGACGTCACGAGCGACACGGGCATTCTGGACGCCACCACAACTTATATCGAGGGGCCGCAGTTGAAAGAGGACGAGCGCGAAGCCTATTTTCAGCCTGCGGTCTCGATCGAGTATGCGACACTGTTCGAGCACTGTCGCCGGGCGATTGAGAAGGGCACGACCCGGGGGCCGCATGGACTTCCTTTGATCGGCACCGGCGATTGGAACGACGGATTGAACAGCGTCGGCGATGAAGGCAAAGGCGAGAGCGTCTGGCTGGCTTGGTTCCTCGTGGACGTCTTGAAGAAGTTCGGCGGTTTGTGCGATAGCCGTAACGAAGAGGAGTTGGCCCGCAGGTACCGCGAGAGCGCGCGCAGTCTGAGCGAAACGGTCGAGCGCACGAGCTGGGATGGCAAATGGTATCGTCGCGCTTATTTCGACGATGGTACGCCTTTGGGCTCGCGACAGAATGAGGAAGCTTGCATCGATTCGCTGCCGCAGTCGTGGTCGGTAATCAGCGGCGCAGGCAATGCGGAGCGGGCGGAACAGGCTATGCGTTCTGTCGACGAACGTTTGATTCGCAGGAAGGAAAAGCTCGTGCTTCTCTGCACACCGCCATTCGACCACTCAACTCCACACCCTGGCTACATCATGGGCTATCCGCCGGGCGTACGCGAGAACGGCGGCCAGTATACGCACGCGGCCGTATGGGTCGCGATGGCTTTTGCGCGAATGGGTGACGGCGGGAGCGCTGTGGAAGTCCTGCAGATGCTGAACCCCATAGAGCATTCACGCACACCAGAGGATTGCGCAACGTATCGAACAGAGCCTTACGTGGTAGCCGCAGACATTTACTCGCTGGAAACCCAGATGGGGCGCGGCGGTTGGACTTGGTACACGGGCTCGGCAGGCTGGATGTACCGGGTTTGGCTGGAGGAAGTATTAGGTTTCAAACTGCGAGGCGACCGATTGTCGATCGAACCTGTCCTACCGGAGAACTGGCCAGGCTACGTCCTCACCTTCCGCTATGGCCGAACCGAGTATCGTATTGAGGTAGAGAACGGCGGCGAACCTTCTAAACAGGAGATCCGGTTGCAAGACGACCGTAGCAGCCACACGATCCATATTTATACAGGCCGGCAGACTTCTCGGAACAAGGGGCTCACTTCCAGTCCACCGTCGGTTGGCGTGTAATTCAAAGCCTAGAGCGTGTTTCATAAACAGTGCCTCAGCGTAATCCAGAAGCAAGCGATGTAGAAGAAGGCACGATAGGCCCTCGACTACGCGGCGCAGAACTTCGCGTTGACGCCGTCTGCCCCGGCTATATCGACACCCCGATGATAGCTCGCTTCACCGGCGGGACCCCCGAGGGGCGAGGGTGATCTCGGAGGAGCCAATCGGAAGGATGGGGCGTCCGCTGCCCGCCTTGGGATAATGCGGCTCCACCAGCGAGCACAACTCGCTCCATGGGTCGACCTGTTCCCTTCCAGAAACAACGCCCGCTTGGTCTTCTTGCTGTACCGCTCGAAACCCGTCACCATCGCCAGTGTCCTCTGCTTCATCACGCTCAGCCGCACTCTAATCTGAGTGGCTGTGGAAAGCAGAGAACTTAATCAGAGTCTCCTTAGTCGCTGGAGCTTAATCCCCTCAGCTGTCGGAAGCCCGCAGTGAACAAGTCAAGCATGGGACAACTTTCTCAGGTTTAGTCTCATCAATTGCAACACCTCTGATCGCACGAGGGTGTTGCGGGCTTGCAACCTGTCTAAAGCAACACGAAGACGGATGGTTCCTGGATATTGCAAGGCAACGATTTGCGTACGTCGGTCCGACCTCGACTTAACTGGACGATGAACAAGAGTTTCACGCAAGACTCACGAAGCTCTGCCGGCCTCGCCTTGGCTCAGGAGTTTGCGATGCACTTGTCTTCTTTCCGTTCATCCTTGCGCACTCTTAATCTGGCTGTTTGCCTGGCGACGTTTGCAACCGCCCAAGTCAGTGTCACGACGTATCACTATGACAACTCCCGCACCGGGCAGAACGTCCACGAAACTGTCCTGAACCCCGCTATTGTCAATGTCAATCAGTTCGGCAAACTGTTTTCTACCACAGTGGACGGATCGGTCTATGCCCAGCCGCTCTATGTTCCGAATGTGCAAAATATTGCGGGCGGTACGCACAACGTGCTCTACGTAGCCACCGAACACGACAGCCTTTATGCCATTGATGCTGATTCAGGCGCGCTCCTATGGCGGAAAAGCTTCATCAATCCCACTGCGGGCATCACCACAGTTCCTAGCAGCGATGTTGCCTGCGACGACCTTGTGCCGGAGATCGGCATCACCAGCACTCCAGTCATTGACCCCGCCACGAACACTCTCTATCTGATGACGAAGACGAAGGAGACCGGAGTTTATTTTCAGCGCCTGCACGCGATTGACATTGTTACCAACGCCGAGAAGTTTGGTGGTCCGATAGCGATTGCGGCGACGGTAAACGGCACTGGCGACGGCAGTAGCGGTGGCAAGCTCTCATTCGACCCATTGATGCAGAACAATCGTCTCTCGCTGCTGCTGGAGAACGGTCACGTGGTGATCGGCTGGGGGGCCCACTGTGACAACGGTCCCTTTCACGGCTGGCTGATGTCCTACAACGCTTCGACGCTGGCGCAAGAAGCCGTGTTCAACACTTCGCCGAATAGCGGGCTTTCCGGAGTCTGGATGGGGGGTAATGGACCCGCCGCCGATTCGGGCGGGAACATCTATTTTGCGACCGGCAATGGCACTTACGACGGGGCCGCCAAGGGAGACTATGGCGACAGCATTATGAAATTGAGCGGACCGACCGGCGGCCAATTCACGGTGGCGGACTGGTTCACTCCCTCCGATCAGGGCGCCCTGAACAACGGTGACACCGACGTGGCTTCCGGAGGCGTGCTTCTTCTTCCGGACTTACCTGCTGGGTCATCCCACCCCCACTTACTGGTGGAGATGGGGAAAGAAGGCGAGATATTTTTGGTCGATCGCGACAACATGGGCAAGTACTGCTCGGGCTGTTCCAGCGACACGCAGATCGTGCAGGAAATTCCCGCTGCGGCTCCCGGAGTTTGGGGATCTCCCGCCTATTGGAACGGATGGGTCTATTGGGGCGGAGCAGCCGAGTATACTGCCGACCACGTGAAAGCGTTCTCCCTTAATGCCAACAACAGCGGGATGCTCTCCACGTCGCCTACTTCGCAGAGCAGTCAGCTGTTCAACTTCTCCACCACCTCTCCGGTGGTCTCGTCGAATGGAAACAGCAACGGCATCTTGTGGATTCTCGACAACAGCAGCTATGCCTCGGGCTGTTGCCAGGCGCTGTATGCGTTTGATGCGACCAACCTCGCCAATATGCTGTACAACAGCAACCAGGCACCGAACAGTCGCGATCGTTCCGGTGGGGCGGTCAAGTTCACTTCACCGATCGTGGCGAATGGGAAAGTATACGCAGGCAGCCAGACACAAGTCACAGCGTGGGGGGTGATGAGCGGGACGCCCACGGCGGCCACGCCGACGTTCAACCCGGCCACTGGTGTGTACACGTCGTCGCAGTCAGTGACGCTGAGCGATACGACGCCGAACGCGACCATCTACTACACGACGGACAACTCGACCCCAACCACATCGTCGAACGTCTACTCGACCCCAATTTCCGTCACCGCGACCACGACCATCAAGGCCTTCGCCGTAGCGACCGGCTACAACAACAGTTCGGTTGCCTCGGCTACGTACACCATCAGCCCAGGCTCTAGCGGAATCAACTTCGGCGGCGGTTTCACGGCCACGGGACTGACGCTCAATGGCAGCGCAGCCTTGAGCGGAAACCGGTTGCGACTGACCAATGCAAACAGTGGCGGCCAGGCGGGCAGCGCATTTTTCAACACGCCGATCGCTATCTCCAGCTTCACCACTGACTTCAGCTTTCAGATGACCTCCGCGGCAGCCGACGGCATGACATTCACCATCCAAAATACCTCCCCGACCGCGCTGGGGCCTTTCGGCGGCGGGCTCGGTTACGGACCGGATACTCCGGGAGGAACACCTGGCATCGCGAAGAGCATCGCGGTGAAGTTCGATATCTACGACAACAACGGCGAAGGGACGGATTCGACCGGACTCTACTTGAACGGAGCTTCTCCCACGACGCCGGCGATTGACATGACCAGCTCAGGGGTGATCCTCGTCAGCGGCGACGTCTTTAACGTGCACATGACGTACGACGGGACGACTCTAACGATGACCATCACCGACGCGGCCAATGCCGCCCAGACTTTCACGACAAGTTGGGCGGTGAACATCCCTTCGACCGTGGGATCCAGCAACGCTTATATTGGCTTCACGGGAGGCACCGGCGGGCTCACCGCCATACAGGACATCATTGACTGGACCTACGCGACTACAACGTCGCAATCGACTGTCGCTACGCCGACGTTCTCGCCCGCGTCTCCCTACACGGGCGGCGCTACCACGGTCACGATCTCGGACTCGACCAGCGGCGCAGCGATCTTCTACTGCCAGGACACCACGAACAACTGCACGCCCTCTACGGCAGGGTCCAGCGTCTCGTTCTCTTCCACGGGATATATTCGAGCACAAGCGACGAAGTCCGGCTTCACGTCGAGCGCAATAGCGAGTTGGAGCGGGACCTACGCAGCCTCGACTTATGCATTGTCGTTGAGCACGCAATCCAACCGCAGCGGCGCCGTCGCGTTGAATGGCTCTACGCTTTCCGGCAGTGTGTATATCTTCACCAGTTACGCGTCGCAGTTGACTAACTATAATCCGAGTGGCATCAGCAACGTCTGCTACTGGCTGGATAACACGACGATGAGCGGCTCGTCTACCCATTGCGAATCCGTGGTTCCCTACGACTTTGCCGGCACCTCGTCCAACACCGCCTATGCTAACCCCTGGAACACGACGAGTGTGGCCAATGGAACACATACCATCACGCAGAAAGTGACGCTGACTACTGGCGCGACCGAGGTGGATACGGCAACGTTCACGATTAGCAACGGCACCTATGTGGCCACGCCAACCTTCTCGCCCGCGTCTCCCTACACGGGCGGCGCTACGACGGTCACGATTTCCGACTCGACCAGCGGCGCAACGATCTTCTACTGTGAGGACACCACGAACACCTGCACACCCTCTACGGCGGGGTCGAGCGTTTCGTTCTCTTCCACAGGATATATTCGAGCTCAAGCGACCAAGTCAGGCTACACCTCGAGCGCAATAGCGAGTTGGAGCGGGACCTACGTGCCACCGGCCGCGGACACGCCAACATTCAGCCCGGCTCCCGGCAAGTACAGTTCGCCGCAGTCAGTAACTCTGAGTGACACGACGCCCGGAGCAACCATCTACTACACAACGGACAACTCGACCCCGACCACATCATCGCAGGTCTACTCAAACCCGATATCCCTCAGCTCGAATACCACCATCAAGGCCATCGCCACAGTGCCCGGATACAGCAACAGCCCAGTGGCAACAGGCAGATACCTCATCCAAAAAATGCATTGACGTGCCCGGCCCGCCAGTGCCAAGACGGGTAGCTTAAGTGGCTGCTGGCCTGCCTTTTGTCTGTGCTCGTGCTTGGCTGACTTTCCCATTGACGCAATCCAGCAACTTTGCAGTCCTAAGGAAGCTCTGTACAGGTGGTGAAGTTTAAGAGGCGAGTGGCTTTGGTTCGAGGAGTGATCCCCATTGCAGGCGTTGTGGGGCGGTTTCCTTGCTGGCCGGAGTTTTATGTGTATCCCTGGCCGATGTCCAGAGACACTTTAGGATCGTCAGCAGCCCCAGCCTGCCGGCATCGATGATCGTAGGGCATCGAAGCGTCACCACAATCAGGTCGTGCTCATACCCTTTCAGCAGGCGTTCGCCCTCGAGCTTGGAGCGGCCATAAGGCTCAATGGGCGCCGGCGGCTCGTCTTCGGCAATCGCATGATCGATGCTGCTGCCCCACAGGCAATTGCTGGAGGTGTAGACCAGCCGCGGCACCCTGTAACGGCGGGACATCTCGGCCACTTCCGCGTCCCGTCCACGTTGGAGGTCCACGGGAAATCACGGTTCACGCTTTCATGCGCCAGCACTGCCGCGCAGTGGAATACCGCGTGGAACTGTTGCGCGGAAAACAGCGCCTCCAGAGCGGTCACATCGCGAATATCTCCGCGCACGGAGTGCAGATTCGGATGGCTATCGGGGTCGGGCTGCAGATCGATGCTGGTGCACCTGGCGTTAAGTTCCAGCAACCTGCGTTTGAGCACGCTTCCGAAAAACCCTGCTCCGCCGGTAACAAGGATCGAGAGTTCTTTGCCAGAGGGCGGCATAGGAGGTTGAGCGGCCATCGTCGTTGCCCAGGGATTTTGAATCAGGGCCCCGCCACTTTGGGACTTGGGGGCTGCACTTCGGCAGTATAGCAAAGCCAGAATGGGCGCGGGCGGATTTCAAGAGTGACCGGGTGTGAATGACCCTCGCATTAAGGCCCCAGGTTTGTCCCGTCGTGCACGAGCAGGCCAAGCTCCGGCTGAAATTCGACAACCCTCATTGACGATAGGGCTTAACTAAGCGAAAGCGGAAGCGCATTGCCCCGTGTTACCAAGCACTCTCACTCCTGGACTCACTTTTCATTAGCACTGAGACTCGCTCGCCGCCGGGTCCTGAAATCGGCCCCAGCGGCTCACGTCATAGACAACAACAGCGCGGAACGGTGGCTTCGATACGACATCCTGAAGGAGCTGCCGTAGGCCAGGACGGTGAGCTAGCTCCAGACCGCTGCAGCCCGGATCGCTGTACGTCCTGATGATCTCCATCTTGTGTTCGCTGGCGTATCGAGCGAGAGCTACCCGTTGGTGATCGAGCGAATATTTTTGGTGGGTGGTGGACATTCGCAGATATTGCGCAACGGGAATCAGCGGTTGATCGTCCATAATCGCCCTCCATCGAGCGGCCCGCGATTTGCTTCATTGCAGCCATTCAGAATTCGACTGTCGCTCACAGGTTGGCAACAAAATAGCGAAGCTTGCGTCGTCCAGCGACAGGGGGACCTATGAAAAACATGCGTTTGATAGCTCTGCTCTCCCGGAGCTGCAAGAACCTGCCGTCATCGTCCGTACGGGAAGAGCCCAGAGCGTATTAACTGTCTAGTTATGCTCAGCACCGCTTCCAGGCCGACCCCAAACAGCTAAATCTACGGAAATGACACGGGATCGTTATACTATGGATCATCCCTCCTAATGGATCTACTTACCTTCGCGCAAGTGCCCATGTTCGATCCAAAACATCCCTTTTTTAACGCTCGCGCCCGGTTTTCGTCGGGTCAGGATTTTCAGGATTTGTAGTGTCAGATCAGTTAACTCGAACCAGGTAAGCTCGAGTCGTCCCGGTCGGCCAGCGGTTGTTTCTTGTTCTTGGGTCTTGTTATTGTCTGCTCGTAGCCGATGACCCTGCTCAAGCTTTCCTTCCCGACGACGCCGCAACGAGCGTCGCGCTAATCTAATCACACCGGCTGATCTCGACCCCCACACGTCCAAGGGCCGATCACCCCCCGGGTCCCCAGGACGTCGCCGTCCACCGCCAGAACGACGGCAACCACTACGGCTGCGGTGGACCACATCGGCACTGCTGCCATCACCTCACCAGCCAGCCTTCCCACAGATCCGCGGCGGCGAATCGACGCACAGGCAGGGCACCCAAGGCGTCAGCGGCGCCCGTGCGCCGCCGTCGACTCCCACCCGCGCGACACCGTTTTACTTCTTCGCCGCGAAGCACCCTCCGCCGGCTTCGCCCCTGCTATTCAATCTTGACTTACCGCGCTGCCGTCGACGGCGATCCTCGCCGTCATCTCCGGCCAGAAACAGAATCGATTTCGTTGGGTTCCGGTCGAATGCCGCCGCCAGGGGCGGCGGGGCGGAGAAAGCCAACCCAGTCTCCCTATCTCCTTTACCTGCATCCCTCACAAGCACGGAGCTCCTGATCACCCAATTAGCTCAGAGCAGTCCATCCTCTACCTTCCGGCTGGGACAACAACCAGCATCGCCCTCCTTCAGCGTCTGCCCTGATCGAGTCAGCCGATAGCGGTTCGAATCCGATCCCGCACCAGACCATCACCACTCCCGCCACACAACTCTCATATCGACCACCCCCTCTGACCTTAATGCGCGACTATCAGCGACAGCTGATCGATGCACTGACCTCGGCGGCGCTCGTCTCCTCCGGCCGCGAAGCACATGCTGCAGGGCGCCCGCGCACCGCCCTCGGCCGCCGTGTCGGGATGCCAGACCGGCACACCGAAGTTGCGATGGGCGGCGCCGTCGTCGACTCTCGCCCGCGCGAGGACCGTTTTGGTCTCCGCCGCGAAGCACTAGGTCTTGTAGCACCGGAGCGACCATCTCCTTCATCGACAGCGGAGCAAGCGGCGTGAAGTCGGCGCAGACGTAGCTGATGGTCTGTTCGCTGAAGGCGTCGTTGATCGAGTAGACCGTACCGTCGGTGACGAACTCGACGCCCAGCAGGCGGCGGAAGCTGGCGTAGCCGTACTCGTTGGAGAAGATGCAGGTGATGTTGAAGGGCGGGAGCTGATCGACCTTGGTGTAGGTCGAGTCTTTGCTCTTGTCGCGCAGGGCGAAGGCGGAGAGGAACTCGAAGAGGACATCCTGCATGCCCTGGGTGAGAACGAGGGTGCCGGCAACCGTGCGGCTGCCGCGGGAGTAACCCTTTGCTCCGATGTATCCGCAGGCGCGCGCCGGGTCTTTCACGCGATGCACGGAGACCGTGAGGGTCGTGCATTCCATGAGCTGCTTTGCCCATCGCTCTGATCCCATCGGATCGGCAACTTCGATCATCAGGCGGATACCGGATCCGAACCCTTTGGCAGGTATGCTCAGTCGAGCTAATCTGCCTTGACAGATCGACGGTACTCCGTCGATACTACGAATCCCTTGAAGCTGGACCATTCAACAAGGAGAATCCGCCTATGAAACAGCGCCGTCGCCGTCGCCACCTTCGCCCCCGCCCCAGCCGCAGACAGATCAACCAGCAGATCGGCCGAGTTCGCTCGGCAATCCAGCTCTTCCAGGTGGAAGCCCTGCTCGAAGCAGGTAAGGCTCAGCCCAGCAGCCCCCGCCTCCAGTTGCTCGACGCAGCCGTCGGCCAGATGAAGAACGAGATTCTGGCCTTGGAGCAGTGTTAATGAAACGCGCCGCGATCTACATGCGGGTCTCAACCCTCGATCAGCACCCCGAGACCCAGATGTATGATCTGCGCGGCCTGGCCGGCCAGCGCGGCTTTGAGATCGTGCAGGAATACACTGACCGGATCAGCGGCGCCAAAGCGCGCCGCCCCGGCCTGGACGCAATGATGAAAGACGCTCGCCACCGCCGCTTCGACGTCGTGCTTGTCTGGGCGTCGGACCGGATCGCTCGCTCGGTCCGCCACTTCCTCGAGGTGCTCGATGAGCTCAATCATCTCGGCATCGAGTTCGTCTCCTTCCGAGAAAACATCGACACCGGCGGCCCGCTGGGCCGCGCGATCGTCATCATCATCGGCGCGATCGCCGAGCTGGAACGCAACCTCATCATTGAACGAGTCCGCGCCGGCATGCGCCGCGCCAAGCTCGAAGGCCGCCACATCGGCCGCACTCCACTCGACTTCGATCGCAGCGCCGTTCTTCGTGATCGTGACCGCGGCATGAGCCTCACCGAGATCGCCAAGGCCCACCGCATCAGCCGCGCTACCGTCAGCCGGGTAATAAAAGAAGCCAAGAAAGCTGATGGCCCAAAAGGGTGCGTTCCAGCACCCCTCCAACCCCATGAAAACAGGCCGCCGAGTTCGGCGGCCTGAGATAGCCCACAAGGAGTGGGTT
>WNFY01006013.1_pt1 | contig 10886 bp, 8 predicted proteins | sample 5400091 | NCBI WGS metagenome assembly WNFY01 (sample SAMN13153364, study PRJNA577476) | soil metagenome | isolation source: 60 cm soil or saprolite under grassland replicate 1 | place: USA:California | collected 2016-06-15
CAGAGAGTGGTAAGTATATCCCCCCATTGCTGCGTGAGCAAGTCAAGATCGACAGGAAAGCCGCCGATCTCCCTTTCAGTAAGGTGGTAGCAATCTGAGTAAATCAGCCACCGCCAGAAAAACAGGGAGCTATTGATGATGCAAGCGGCGGCATCGCGCAGCTGTTCATGCTGGAAGTTAAGTTGGCGAACCTGGGTGGAGACCCTTGCATCATCCCTGTCGCTGCGGAAAGCCGGTATAAAAGTGGTGGCACGGATCCAGTTCACCGGACAGTTGTGGTAATAGAGCGCCTTGTCGCCAAACCCTGTGAAATTGCATAAAGGAGGCCGACCGGTCATTTTCTCCAGTATCGCCAGTTCGATCTCCCGCCCAATTTTCGGCAAGCTGCCCTTGATAATTGCCTCCGTACTGTTGCAATATTGCAGCGAACTGAAGAGGACTTTTCGTTCCCCGGCATACCAGCGCACATATCTTGTTGAGTAATAAGTACATTCACCTGCCCCTACTTTCGCCAGTCCAATACATAAACGGAACTTGACGCCTTCAAACAGGCGTGAAGGGTTGGCATCACCCGACAAGAAGCTGAGATAGAGGCACGAGGAATGCTCCATGACGAGTCGTTGTAAACTGTGCATCCGTTCGGTTGCAAAAGCGCTCAGAGGTACGATCATACCCCATCTTCCATACTGGTTGAGCAGGGCTATCGAACGTTCTGCAAAATAAGCATAGAGGTTCCTGCACGCGCTGGTATTATAAATGCCGGGGAGCAACTGGTAGACTCTCTTGATCTCGGCATACTCGACATAAGGTGGGTTGCCGATAATCACATCGAAGCCGCCATGCTGCATGACTTTATCGAACTCGACGCACCAATGAAATGGCTGGTGACTCTGTCGCCACTGCTTGAAAGCCGTAGTATCATTCACGTCTACCCCATACTCCTGAGCTAGGAAGCGATCGAGCCTGTCTCGTTCTTCCTCTAGTCTAATGCCCCCATCTAATGGAAGGGCTGGCGTTTCGCTTCCTTTGTCTTGTCTAACATTCATAGGAAGGGAGGTCGTAGGGGCCGATTTATCGTGCCCCGGGGAGGAGGCGGGAGATCCTTCCCCGTTGGCAACCCCGACCAATACATTCCCCGTACGAACATTGAAATCTACTTGAGATACCTCCTCAACATCATCCCTTCCCTTGGCACGAGCCAGCAACTTGAGAAGAAGGCGCAACCTGCACACCTCGGTCGCCTCCTCTGCGATATCCACCCCATAGAGATTGTTACTGATGATCCCTTTAACGATATGTAGGGGCGACCCTTGCGGTCGCTCAAGTGTTTCCAGCACATCTAGCGCGGCCAGTAGAAATGCGCCGGAACCGCAACTAAGGTCCAGGATTGTTACCCGCTTTATACTCGTGTAGAAAGCCTGCAGTAGTTCCGGCTCCTTACAGCGTTCGATCACATCCTGTGCCAATCGGCATAGATCGAGATTATAAGTGATGCAGTCATTAACGGACATGATGCGTCCCGAGGCTAGCCTGGATTTAATCTGGCTGTAGCGCTCGCGCCGCGCTGCATATTCTCGCCCTGTCTCCCCCGGCAGGTGATCCCCCCGGCGGACAGCCTCATAGATATAGCGATCAGGACGATCGGACAGCAGCTGCCAGTTAGAGCCTCCTGGCACAAATGCCGCAGGACACTGCTTCTCGACGCTATCAAAAATAAAGAGGACGATCGTATTCACAGCAATATACCTGCAGATGTCCTCACTGGTATAGTGCGCTCCTACCTGCTTTTGGTAAATGTATTGCTCGAAAATGTGACCCAACACGTCAGGATTGATCTCGTTCTCTGTATGTAATGAATGCTCATCCATGCGCCACTGATACTCATCGAAGAAGGCGAAGAGCCTTGCGAATGCCTCGTCAGGGATATGGATTCCTGCGTTATCGCGCTCCAGTTCATGCGCTCCAAACAAGTTGTTATGCAGGTAAGGTACGTTGCCTAATACTGTCACCAGTTCCGGTGAGCGTTCCCGCTTGCTCAGCCCCTCGTAGAAGAAACGCAACAAGCAGGAACGATAGAAGGTCTCTGATCCTTGACGCTCTTGCGTGATCCGCAGCCGCTTGGTCAGGTAATGCAGGTCGTTGTCAAGCAGACCTTTATGTTGGAGAAAATAGACGAACATCAAACGATTAAAGAACAGAGAGGCATACCGTTCCACGGGGGCGGTGGCAGCAATGCCCTGCATGGATTGTGAGAAGACGGTATGTTCAACCTTGAAGCGATGATAGAAGCGCTTTCGTTGCTGTGTATTCATAGATCCCACCCGGTGTTTCCCGTGTCATCGTTTCATGCAACGGCGTACTGCCTCATACGGTACTTTATGTCATAGTTAATGATAAACGCCAGTTCCTCCTCGGTGAAACCGTAATGCTCCGCTAGCACGCGATCAATCTCGTCAATGATGGCTTTGGATGCCCCCTGCCGGTAGAAGGGCACTCTACACTCCCCGATGGAACCAGTGTAATTGCACCTGCGCCATTCCAGGTTATCAGTATACGAATGCATGAGCGCTCTGCCCAGCCTGCTCAGCCTTTCTGCCGCAATACTTGAGAGTCGAGCGTAGTCAAACTGGAATGCCGCGAAGTCTGTCATATTCACATGGCGGAAATCGGAAAAGACGCTATAGTGGAAGTAAAACAGACCGCTGCTGAGTAACGCTATCACCAGGTAGCGATCAATGCACGGCTGCAACGACAGGGTTTTAACGTCTTGCTGCCGCCGGGTAGAGCCACCTGGCAGTTCGATATCTTTGATGCTATCCGCAAAGAGGAGAAAGTACGACCAGCGTCTCTTATATAACAGTGTGTTACCGGAGTCTCGTTCGATATAACTTGTAAGCGCCACCTCTTGCGCTCGTATCCTGTCCAGAATGCTCAGTTCTATGGGAGTGCTTACTTTGGGTATCAATTCCTCGGCGGATCGTGGATAGACGCGGATATAGGGAACCGCATCGAAGAGCCAGGGCCTTTCAGCAATGTATCGCTTCTGATTTTTAGTCGTGTATACACTGCATCCTGGTGCGCTCGCACTTTTTGCCGCCAGCACGATGGTGTTTCGCTGCACAATGCCGGCAAATAACGCGCTGGGAATTGTGTCATAATTGTTCAGCCAGAGATGCGCGTAAGCCAGGTACAGGATGTGCCGCAGGGGAGCCATGCGGCCAGTGCACACAAGACTGAGCGGGACGATCAGTCCGGTGGTTGAAGTGGAGTTGCCGAGTGCAACAAAGCGTTCCATGCATAGAGCGTATAAGTTGCCGCATGCTTCTGTTTGATACACGTGTTGGGGTAGCGAGTATTGCCGCTTGACCGCATTGTACTCTATGTACGGTGGGTTGCCGATAATAACATCGAATCCACCACCTCTCATAATTCGTTCGAATTCGAGGCACCAGTGAAAGGGTTGGTGACTCCGCTGCCACTGCTCGAAAGCCACTGCTATCTCAAGGTCGATATCGTATTTCTCCGCGAGATAGCGATCAAGCTGGATACCTGTCAGGCTCTCCTGATGTGTGACTTTTGCTTCATCGGGAGTAATGAATCCAACCAGCGCATTGCCTGTACGAATATTGCAGTCGATGCCGGGAAGGACCTCGATATCCTCTACGCGTTCAACGTGCACCAGCAGCTTGAGAAAGAGACTCAGCTTGCAAATCTCTACTGCCTCCTGCATGATATCCACACCATACAGGTTGTTTGAAATTATCGACCTGAGGATGCGATAACGGCTCCTGCATTTGCGGGAAACAGTATTTTCCGTGGGGACGAGATTTATCACCCCCACTCCGGCACAACCTATCGCGCTTGTCTCGCTACCTTGATTAGCATCTTCCTCCATAGACTCCATACGCTCGAGGCAAGCCGCGTAGAGAGGTTCCAGCACGTCTAGAGCAGCGAGCAAGAATGCGCCGGAGCCGCACGTCGGGTCGAGAACTGTAATATGCTGGATGCCATTATAGAAGGCTCGCAGCAGATCTGGTTCCTCGCAATGCTCTATGACATCCTGGGCAAAGCGTCGTATATCCAGGTTGTAAGTTATCAAATGCTCAATGGATGTTACCTCACCGGTGAGGAGTTTCCTCTTGATCTCGGTGTAGCGAGTGCGCCGGGCAGCGTCTTCTTGTTCTGTCTCGACTGGTAGGCGACTGGTATACCTGGTGGATGCAAAAATATAGCGATCAGGGCGTTCTCGTAGAATCTGCCAGCAATATCTCGCAGCTCCGAGTGCGCCGGGTAGGTTTTTTTCGATGGCAGAGAAGAGGTGAAGGATGATGCTATTGCGGGCGATATACTCGGTAATATCCTTTTTCGTAAAGTAAGCCCCCATCTGCCTCTGGTTAATATATTGTTCAAAAATATAGCCAAGGATGTCGGGTGTGATCTCATTGACAGCACCTGGTGGACCTGCATCAAGCTGCCAGCGATATCCGTTGAAAAATGCAAAGAGTCTTACAAAAGCGGCATTGGTGATGCTAATCTCTGCATTAGTGTGCTCAAACTCATGGGCATCGAACAGGCTGCAATACAGAGCAGGTATGTTGCCGGAAACGCTGTCCACGTTGAGTGCCTGGGTATCTTGACGTGTACGCGTGCCCAGTTTTCGCTGGAACAAAGGCAGCAGGAAGTCGCGGTAAAAAGAAGCACATTGACCGTTTTGCTCCAATGTCATATCCAGGCGGTTGGAGAGATAACTGTCATCGCCGTCGAGAAAGCCCCGCTGCTGCATAAAGTAGAGAACTATCAGGCGGTTGAGCATAAGCAGCGAGTAGGCTTCACGATCGCTTTGAGAGGGGATGCCCTGGATGGAAGACTGGAAAATGGCCTGTTCGCTTCTGAAGCGGCTATAGAAACGCCTGACAACGCGGTCTGGGTCCAGGACTTGCCGTTGTACATCGAGCGCCATAATTCGAGCCTCTTCCCTGCAACCTGTTGTTTTGCTGCTATTGTAGCAAGCTCGTCAAGTTCCTACACCTTCTCAACTCGCATTCTGCTTGCGATACGCAGCTTCGGAGGCGCGTTTGAGACGCTGCAAGGAATCTTCGATACTGGCCTCGAATCTTTTCGAGCCGAACTTTTCAAGAAACCAGCCCCACCAGCCTGGCGGGAAGATGAAGTCTCAGCCATATTGGAGTCGGGACGTAGTCGCGTCAATAGCTGTACATGAAATGTGTGGTCTCTCTCTCAGGCCCAATGGGAGTACTGTATACAGGCCAAGCTGGTGCTTTTCAGCATTGACCTTTTCAACTTTGAAGACAATCGGCCATTTGATGCCAAACTCCTTCGAAGTAAAATGAATGGTCTGTCCTACGACAGCAGGCCCTTCTGGCTCAATACATTGTATCTGCGCGTCAGCCCACTCCGGATAATGTGCTGGGTGGGTCAGAATCTCCCATACCACCTCCACAGGTGCCTCGACGGTGGCTGCTGGACAAACGGTCAGCCCCATCTTTCTGCTCCTTTCCATACTCTGGAGAGTGCATACTTCTCATCTCTCCCCGCTTGCTTCTCGTTTCTTGAATATAAACCTACTAGTTAGACTAGCTAGTCTAATAATAAATTATCCATGGAGACGATGTCAAGCAGTGATCCTGAAAAGCTTTTCTCTCGTACAACTCCTTCAGAACAGAAAACTAAGATTGCAAGGAGATGAGCGTGGCAAGTAACGACTATCATTTCATCACACATTGGTGTGTGCAGGGTGCCTTAAAAGAAGTGAGCGATATCATTGGTGATGCCAGGGAATTGACCCGCTGGTGGCCTTCCGTATATCTCGATGTACGCGTACTGGAGCCCGGCGATGAGCATGGCCTGGGCAAAGTCGTCAGCCTGTACACCAAGGGCTGGTTGCCCTACACGCTGCGCTGGGACTTTCGCGTCACCTCTGTACAGCGAGACGGTTTCGCTCTTGTAGCCTCGGGCGATTTTGACGGGCGCGGTATCTGGATATTTGAGCAGGATGGGCCCTGGGTAAACATCACCTATGATTGGAAGATCAGCGCCGAGAAACCGCTGCTGCGCTACTTCTCTGTCCTGGTCAAACCCATCTTCTCAGCTAATCACCGCTGGGCAATGGCGAGAGGGGAAGAAAGCCTGCGGCTGGAACTGGCCCGCCGCCACGCTAAAACATCTGAAGAACGCGCGCTCATTCCTGCTCCGCCTCGGCCCACCACCACTTCCCCTGTACCGCTGCTCCTTGGCACGACCGCCGTCGTAACTATCATGGGAAGTCTGTGCTACCTGGTGCTGAGATCATTATCCAGAAATTTATCCCTGCTCCTTGTGGTGGTATAATGGTCAAAAATCCGTCGGCTGCTAAATAGCCAGGTGATGACATGCACGACCGGTTACAAGAGTTGCAGGAAACACTCGCTCGGGAAATCCCCATTACGCGGAATCTAGGAATAACCGTAGAGAGCTACAATGATGCAGGCCTCACCTTAAAAGCGCCGCTGCAACAAAACATTAATCACAAGTCCACCGCTTTCGCTGGCAGCCTCAATGCCCTGCTGACACTTGCCGGGTGGGGGCTGCTCTGGCTTCTACTCAAAGAACGCGACATGCATGCACAGATCGTCATACAGGAGAGCACGAGCAGCTACCTGCGGCCTGTGACGCGCGATTTTTCAGCCTGGTGCCACAAACCCGACTCCGCTTATATCACTCGCCTTGAAACTACATTGAGAAAGAAAGGGAAAGCCAGGCTGGAGTTGCAGTCGGAAATAAGAGAAGGAGACATTGTAGCTGTGTCTTTCAGCGGGCGCTATGTGGTGTTCCTCATAAACGGAGAAGCATCATGATCTTCTTCGTCATTGTGCGTAAGGAATAACATTTACCTACTGGAGAGCCTCCCCAAGGGGCTCCAGTAGACTCCCCTGGTACAACTCCTGTTGTGGCTCATTGTATCCCGCTGGGCTATAAATGCCGTGTCTACAGTGAGTATCATTATCCAACCAATCTACATTATGGAGGGTGGCCATGAAGAATACAACCAATCCTGACAGCATACAGGCGCAAACTGCTGCAACCACAGCCGGGGGTGAAAACCAGCGGGTCGCTCATAATAGACATGTAGTTGAAACTATACTATGGTGTATTGGTTTCGTCGTCCTGGTGGCAGCTTCCATTATTGTTCATTCTCATCCTGGTCCCTGGCCCTTCGATCTGCAGACCACAATATTTGTCCAGCATCTCCATCTCTGGCCCTGGGTGCTTGCCTGTATCACCTTTGTCGACCTGTTTAATGATCCCATTCCGGCAACTATAGCATTGGTGCTCTGGCTCATTGTACTATCGCTCTTCCGCTGGTTCCAGGCAGCAATCTTTATCTCGTTCGGAACAGCAATAGCAGATGGTATCGACGGTCTGCTCAGCACCATCGTAGGACGACCACGCCCGAGTTCACCACTTATTCACGTCTACATACCAGAGCCATTTCACAGTTTCCCTTCAGGTCATACTGAGCATTGCGTTGTCTATTACGGCTTCCTGTTGTACCTGAGCCTTACAAAATCAGTACGCGAGTGGCGTTATCACTGGATATTGTTGCCATTCCAGGTCTTCGCTGTTCTGAATATCCTCATCGTTGGCTATGCCCGTGTGCTGGCCGGTTCGCACTGGATCACCGATGCCCTTGCGGGCTACCTCTCCGGCGCACTCTTGCTCTACCTGCTCATTGCCCTGTATCGCTGGACGACGGGATACCTGGCTCGCCGCCGCGCCCAGAAACAGCAAGAGTATCCTGCTCAAGCACATAGCGTCCGCTAATGCCGGCCTTTTGAATACAAAAGTGCGAGTCCTCCGTGTCATTAGTAGCTTGATAATACTCGAGGTTCGATGCGAATGAATCGCACTCAAATAGGTTTCCAGAGGAGGCTATGAAACTGTGACTATCACATTAACTCAATTGATCATATGGGTCATCATCGCGGCACTGGTTGGCTTCGTCGGCGAATTGCTGGCACGCAGGCGTGCACCGGATGGCTTCATCGGCGCTATCATTCTGGGATTGCTGGCAATCTTTCTGGTCGTGGGCATCCTGCACTTCCATATTGCAGGTGAGCCAATCCTTGGCGGTGTCCCGTTAATCAGTTCTATCATCGCGGCAGCCATTCTGGTTGCCATCTGGAGCGGCTTCGCCTACCACCGCTACTATCGCCCCTATGCTTCACGCTACTACTACCGCCGTGGAACCTATGCCCGTCGCCCACGCCGCCGCTGGTGGTAATTGACCGCCGTGTTTTCACAGGTCATCTGATTGGTTGCAAGATAGCATCGGCCCTTATCCCAGCCCGGCTTGCTTAGCGCGGAGCACAGCCTGGGTACGGTCAACGACCTGTAGCTTGCTGAAGATATTGGACACGTGGTTGCTGACGGTCTTCGGGCTGAGCACCAATTCCACGGCAATCTCTGCATTGCTTTCTCCCAACGCGATCAATCCGAGGATTTCCCGCTCGCGCTCCGTCAGGTCCGGGAAGGCGCTCGACGGCAAGATGGGCTGCATATTGGCGAAATACTGCATCAGCCGCCGGGCAATGGGTGGGCTGAAGATCGCCTCACCGTGGGCTGCGACGCCGATGGCCCGCAGCACATCTGCTTGATCAGCTCCCTTGAGCAGGTAGCCCCGCGCGCCTGCCCGCATGGCTGCAAATACCGAGGCGTCATCTTCGAGCATGGTGAGTACCAGAATGCCGATGTGTGGATGGGCCTGCACGTCATCGCCCTTGTCCTGCCCGTTTTGATGGGTGGAGAGTACCAGAATGCCGATGTGTGGATGGGCCTGCACGATGCGGCGCGTTGCCTCAATACCATTGAGTCCTGACATGTGCAGATCCATCAGGATGAAGTCCGGTTGCAGTTCGGCAGCCTGTGTGATCGCTTCCTCGCCGTTGCTGGCCTCGCTCACCACAGTCATATCCGCTACAGAGGCGACCAGCGCTCGCAAACCGTTGCGGACGAGCGGGTGATCATCGACCAGCAGAATGCGCAGGGGCTCACTCGGCATAAGTTCCTCACTCTTTCAATAAAGGCAACCGGGCATACACCCGTGTTCCGCCAGTCGCGACGTCTTCTATCACGCACGATCCCCCCAGTTCGGCAGCGCGTTCGCGCATTGCGCTGATGCCAACCCCAGCGTGATAATCTGATGGCAACCCTTTCCCATTATCCTGAACTTCCACCGCCAGCGCATCATCACACACGGCAAGGCAAATCGTACATCTCGTAGCTTGAGCGTGCCGGATGACGTTTGCCAGCGCTTCCAGGGCAATGCGATATGCCGCAACCTCGACCGCGGCAGGAAGCGGTGGCAACGACTCCGGTGCGTCAACGATCACCCGCACGTTGTTCAATTGATACTGCGCCACCTGCTCGCGCAGTGCCGCCACCAGTCCCCACTCATCGAGGATGGGGGGACGTAGGTTGTAGACCAGCCGCCGGATGTCGGCAATGGATGCCTGAGTCTGCGCCTTTAAATCCTTCAACAGCATCTTGACGGCAGCAGGGTCGCGGTCCAGCAAGTTGTTAGCAGCGTCGAGTTGAAAGGTGACACTGGTCAAGGCCGACCCCAGGCCATCGTGCAAGTCGCGACGCAGGCGGCGGCGCTCCTCTTCTCGCGTTGTGACGAGTTGCGTGCGCGAGTGTTGTAGTTCGCCCGCCAGGCGCTGCAGGTCGGTGGTGAGTCGCACCGCGTGGAGAGCGACCCCAATGTGACGCGTCAGGTCTTGGAGCAACACGCGATCGGCAGGGGTGAACGGTGCGCTCAGCCCGCGTGGAGCGAGCAGCAGTTCACCCATGTGCTCGCTTTGAGAGATGAGCGGCAAGCGCAGGAGGGTCTCGTTCTCCCTACAGACCCCATAGGACGCGGGGATGGTGAACTGTTCATCCCGCTTTAAGCTAATCGCCACATAGGGGAGTTTGAGCGCCTGGGCAACGGTCTCCACGATGACTGGCAACACGGCATCAGGAGAGAGCGTCGCTTCCAGACGCCTTCCCAGGCGCACGAACACCGAGTGCGGATCGTCGCGTTCACCGTACATCAAGTGGTTGACGGCCCGTTGCAAGCGGTCGCGTAACGGCTGAAAAAGCACGGCGACCAGACCCGTTGCCAGCAAGGAGACGAGGAAGTTGCCGCTTGCCTGGAACACGACGCCGAAGGATACGACAACCAGGACATACACGCCGATGACGATAGCGGTGAGCGCCCCATAGGCCAGGGTGCGGTTGGTGATGAGATCAATATCGTAGAGGCGATACTTAAGGATGGCGAGACCGGCAGCGAGCGGAAGAGCGGCCAACGCGATGTACGAGGCGATAGGCCATAACACCTCGAAAGCGGGGCTTGAAATGTGCAACATATGACGGACGAGTCCCTGGAGCACAAACAGCCCCGCCAGTATCGCGCCAATGAAGACGAACCACTTGATCTGCAGGCGTTCTTCCCCTCTTGCACGACGCCATCTCAAGAGTAAAGAGGTCACGGAAACCAGCATGGTGATGAGCAGGAGTACAAACAGGAGGCCTCCAATGGTCGTGGGGAGGCCGCCGAGGGCTTCGATGCCCAGCGGATTGTTGACTAGAGGAAGGTAATTGAAAAGTGGGCCTGGATGAAAAGCAGCCCCAAAAGCCAGCAGGGCCACCACCATCATCGATGTTGCTATGGCAGTACACAAAGAGATGGGTGCGGCCTGTCGTGGTGCGCACCTCTGGGGTCCTTCAGCACGCTTTGAAGGTCAACAGGTTGGACGCGAACACCACGTTCAGGATGGCGATACTGTCGAAATCATCACATGAGTATCAAATCTTCCTCTTGCATACTATCCTCCTGAAACGAT
>WNFY01006454.1_pt1 | contig 10885 bp, 14 predicted proteins | sample 5400091 | NCBI WGS metagenome assembly WNFY01 (sample SAMN13153364, study PRJNA577476) | soil metagenome | isolation source: 60 cm soil or saprolite under grassland replicate 1 | place: USA:California | collected 2016-06-15
GCGGCAACAGCGGTAACACGACCGAGCCGCACCTCCATTTCCATCTGCAGAACGGCGCGAAGTTCGGTTCCGCGGAGGGCCTTCCCGCGTTTTTCACCGACTACGTCGCGGACGGCGAACGCGTTGCACGCGGCGAACCGTTGCGCGGTCAGACCGTTGCCAACGCTCCCGACGGGGCCGCTCAGTAGCGTATGCCGAGCTTGCGATAAAGGTCGGACAGGAGCCAGGCGGGTCCGACGAGCAGGAATTTCACGTCCTCGAAAAACGACGGCTTCCTGCCCTCGATCGCGTGACCGATGAATTGGCCGATCCAGGCGGCGACGAACACCGCCGCGGCGACGAGCCACACCTGGCCGCCGAGTGCTGCGAGCGGATAGACCATCGCCGCCAGCACCACGAGCATGCCGATGGCGAGCGGCAGCGAGAGCCAGAGGTAGAACACGATCGCCACGCCGATGCCAACGTACGCCGCGATGGGTGCGGCCCCCCATAGCGCTGCGAGCACGCTCCAGGTGATCAGCGGCACGCACACCCAGTGGATGGCCTTGTTCGCCGGATTGCGGTGCGATTCCCCGTAACGCGCCAGGAGCTCGTCGACTTTGCGCATGGGCGTCCCTTTCCCGGCCGGCGGCGAGAGAGTCCGCCGGCGGCCTTCCGCTATAATCGCCGGCAGAGACCTCCCGGCGCAAGCACGGCGCCAAAGGGTGGCACAGTCCGGCCGCGGCTCCACCGCCGGCCGCATCGCCTCCAAGGCGATGCCCGCGGTGAAGACATCGGTCCAGGCGACCAAAGCCTCGGTCGAGAACCTGAACCTGCTGCAGGCGGGACGCGGCGAAGTTGCGTTCACGCTGGGCGACTCGCTGTCCGATGCCTGGAAGGGCAACGAGGAAGCGGGGTTCAAGACGCCGCTGAAAAAGCTGCGCGGCATCGCGGCGATCTATCCCAACTACATCCAGATCGTCGCGCGCGCCGACGCCGGCATCAAGACCCTCGCCGATCTCAAGGGCAAGAAGATTTCCGTGGGCGCCCCGAAGTCCGGCACCGAGCTCAACGCGCGCACGATCCTCGCGGCGGCCGGCATCACGTACAAGGATTTCGCGAAGGTCGAATACCTGCCATTCGGTGAATCCGTCGAGCTGATGAAGAATCGCCAGCTCGACGTCACGCTGCAGTCGGCGGGACTCGGCGTGTCGGCGCTGCGCGACCTCGCGACCTCGGTCGACATCGTCGTCGTTCCTATCCCGGCCGACGTTATCAAGAAGACGAACGACCCCGCCTATCTGCCGGCGACGATCCCGGCCAACACATATCGCGGGCAGACCGCCGACGTGCCCGCCGCCGCTGTGCAGAACTACCTAGTCACGCAGGAAGGCGTTTCGACGGAGACGGTCTATGGGATCACCAAGGCACTGTGGACGGGACTCGACCAGCTGACGGCCGCGCACTCGGCCGCGAAGGGCATCGACCCCAAGCATGCGCTCGACGGGATGCCGTTGCCGCTGCATCCGGGCGCCGAAAAGTACTACAAGGAAATCGGGCTCGTGAAGTGACGCGGACGTCCAAGAGCACGGCGCGCAGCATCGCAGCGATTGGATTGAGCCGCGTCATCCCCGCGCACGCGGGGATCCAGTGACGTGATGTCAGAACGCTAATGGCCACCACATCCGGAGTGCCGACGGCTCCCGCACAAGCTGCCGAAGCCGCCTTCGACGAAACCGGCATCAAGCGCGAGCTCGTCGGCACGCCATGGAAAGTCGTAGCCGCCGTCGCGCTCGGGTTCTCCACCTACCAGTTGCTGATCGCGGCGTTCAGTCCGCTATCGAGCCTCGTCACGCGCTCGCTGCACGTCGGCTTCCTGCTGCTGCTCGTGTTCCTGATGCACCCGGTCTCGGCGAAAGCGGACCGTCAGCGCATCGCCTGGTACGACGCGGTGCTCGGCGCGCTCGCGTTCGCGCTGGCGTTCTACCACTGGGTGTTCGAGGCGGACCTGATCCAGCGCTCGGGCGACGCTTCGACCGCCGATCTCGCCGTCGGCACGGTGGTGATCGTGCTGCTGTTCGAGGCCGCGCGACGCGTGCTCGGCCCGGCGCTGCCGATCATCTGCGCGACATTCCTCGCCTATGGCCTGTTCGGGCAGTATCTGCCCGCGGCGATCGCGCATCGTGGCTATGGTTTCGACCAGATCGTCGGCGCGCTCTATCTCGGCACCGAGGGGATCTACGGAATTCCGACGCTGGTGTCGGCGACCTACATCTTCCTTTTCATCCTGTTCGGGAGCTTCCTCGAGCACGCGGGGATGATCAACCTGTTCAACACGATCGCGCTCGGCTTCGTCGGCCACGCGCGCGGCGGTCCGGCGAAGGTCGCGGTGATCTCGTCGGGAATGATGGGAACGATCTCGGGTTCGGGCGTCGCCAACGTGCTCACCGTCGGCCAATTCACGATCCCGCTGATGAAGCGCTTCGGCTACTCGCCGGTTTTCGCCGGCGCCGTCGAGGCGACCTCGAGCATGGGCGGCCAGATCATGCCGCCGGTGATGGGGGCGGTTGCGTTCATCATGGCCGAAACGCTGAACGTCCCGTACGTGACGATCGTCAAGGCCGCGGTGATCCCCGCAATCCTGTATTACGCGACCGCCTTTTGGATGGTGCATCTGGAAGCGGGGCGCTCGGGCCTCACCGGACTGCCGAAGGACCAGTGCCCGAACCCGTGGGAAGCGATCCGCCGCAAGTGGTATCTCATGCTGCCGCTCGCGGTGCTGGTGTTCATGCTCTTCGACGGCTTCACGCCGATGTATTCGGGCATTGTCGGTCTCGCGCTGACCGCGGTGCTGATCCTCGGCGCCGGCATCGCGTCGGGTTTCGGCTCGACGCCGTTCCGGATCGTGTTCTGGATCGTCCTGGGTTTCGGCACGGCAAGCTTCTTCGGCTACGGGATCTGGCCGATCATCATCATGATCTCGCTGCTCGTCGTCGTGAATTTTGTGATCAAGGGCGGACGCGAAACGCTCGCGATCATGCGCAGCAGCCTGATCGATGGGGCGAAGCAGGCGGTTTCCGTCGGTGTCGCCTGCGCGATCGTCGGCGTCATCATCGGCGTGCTGACGCTCACCGGCGCAGCGTCGAATTTCGCGGGCTTCGTGCTCGACATCGGGGCGAAGAGCCTCTTCCTGTCGCTCGCGCTGACGATGGCGGTGTGCCTCGTCCTGGGCATGGGAATACCGACGATCCCCAATTACATCATCACCAGCGCGATCGCGGCGCCTGCGCTGCTTAAGCTCGGCGTGCCGCTGATCGTCTCGCACATGTTCGTGTTCTACTTCGGCATCATGGCCGACTTGACGCCCCCGGTGGCGCTCGCGGCGTTCGCGGCGGCATCGATCTCCAAGGCATCACCGATGCGCACGGGCTGGAAGGCGACGCACATTGCCATTGCGGGTTTCGTGATCCCCTACATGGCCGTGTACGACCCGGCGCTGATGCTCCAGGGCGGCACGCTCCTCGACACCGCCTACGTCGTCGTCAAGGCGATCATCGCCATCGGCTTGTGGGGTGGCGCCGCGGTCGGCTACTTGCGCGGTCCGCTCAACATTTTCGAGCGCGTGTTCGCGTTCGCCGCCGCGTCGCTGCTCGTCGCTGCGGTTCCGTGGACGGACGAGGCCGGCTTTGTCGCCAGCGCAGCATTCGTCGCGTGGCACTGGTATCGCACGCGCACGCGGCCCACGACCGCGCCGGCGTGAGCGTTTGGACTGCGCCGGTACCGCGTGGAAGCCATTTGCCTTCTCGTCGCCGGCGTCGTCCGCGCGACGTTGCCGACGGCGGATTTCACGCTCGCGTGGGACCATTCGGTCGAGAAGACCCGCTGGGAAGAGCGCTACCGCATCGATGGCGATGCACTGCTGCTCGTTGAGGCGCGCGTCCAGGGGATGGGCGCTGGAATGGAGCCGCCGCCTTCCGCCACCTTCTCCGCCGGCTGGTGGACGTGGCATCCGCGCACCCGGGTGCAAGCGCTGCGGCTGACGCGATCGCCCTACACCGCCGACTATACGTTGTGCTGGCGCGACCGTTGCAGCGACCTCGCGTCGCTCGTGGGTACGGACGAGCGCTCGGTGGTCGGAATCGAGCGCTGCGCGCCTTCGTGACCGAAGTCACCGACGGAGCTCGCCGGATCAGGCACGATCCGCATCAAAGGATTGGAGCGTGCCATGGAAAACAGCTATGGATTCGGCAAGACCGTCGCGCTGCCGTTCGACGCAGCGCTCATCAAGGTGACGGAGGAGCTCTCGAAGGAAGGCTTCGGGGTCCTCACCGAAATCGACGTCGCCGCGACCATGAAGAAAAAGCTCGGCAAGGAGATGCCGCCGTATCGAATCCTCGGCGCATGCAATCCGCCTTTTGCGGCGCAGGCGCTCGCCGCGGAGCCGTCGATCGGGCTGTTGATGCCGTGCAACGTAGTCGTCCGCGAGGATGCTCGCGGCACCGTGCAAGTAGAGTTCCTCGACCCCAAGCCGTTGTTCGAGCTGACCGGCAGGCCGGAGGTCGAGCCGCTCGCGACCGAAGTTCGCGCGCGGCTGCAGCGGGTGCTGCGCGCCCTCTGACGTCTATCGGCCGGAGTGACTGCGGGCCGCGGAAACCCGCCCGCGAAGCGCGAGCGTTCAAGCGGGCGAGATGGCATCCTGGCGCGAGGTTCTGCGCACGAGCGTGCTGACGCGCGCGGGAAAGTCTCCCTGCTTGCGATCCAGGAAATAGTTGCGCAGCGTTCGCCCGATCGTGCGAAACGCGAGCTCTTCCCACGGTATTTCGTCTTCGCCGAACAGCCGCACCTCGAGGCTTTCGGGGCCGGGGCTGAAGTCGAGATCGAGGAGCCGCGCCCGGAACATCATGTAGAGCTGGCTGATCTGCGGCAGGCTGATGACGGTGTAGAGCTCGCCGATCTCGACTCGCGCGCTCGCCTCCTCCAGCGTTTCGCGGGCGGCGCCGGCGAAGATCGTTTCGCCGTTTTCGAGGAAGCCCGCGGGCAATGTCCAGAGGCCATAGCGCGGCTCGATCGCGCGCCGGCACAGGAGGATCCGACTCTCCCATTCCGGCAGGCAGCCGACGACGACCTTGGGATTCTGGTAATGAACCGTGGCGCAGTCGCTGCAGATGAAGCGCGATACGTGATCGCCTTCCGGGACGCGGAGCACGATGCGGTCGGACCCGCAATGACTGCAGAATTTCATCTGCTCATTATGCGGTCGGCCCTCCACAATCTCAACCGTGCGTGACAGCGTGTGGACGTGCACCGGCCGCTTCGATCCTGCTCGCGCTGCGTGAAATGGTGCTGAGTTCTCCGGCGGACCCGAATGCGGCATACTTCGGCGATCATGGCCAATCGCTCGTTCCTCCCCGCCGCAGTCGACCGTTACCTGCAGACCGTCGCCGTGCAGGAGTCCCCGGTCCAGGCGCGGCTGCGCGCCGAGACGTCGAAGCTTCGGCAAGGCGGCATGCAGATCGGCGCCGACCAGGGCGCGCTGCTCGCGTTCCTGGTGCGCCTCGTCGGCGCGCGCAAGGCGATCGAGATCGGCACGTTCACCGGCTACAGCGCGTTGTGCGTAGCAAGCGCGTTGCCCGCCGACGGTCGCCTCGTCTGTTGCGACATCAACGAGGAATGGACGCGCATCGCGCGCCGCTATTGGACCGAGGCCGGCGTCGCGGACAAGATCGATCTCCACCTTCAGCCCGCGCAAGCCACGCTGGAAAAGCTCCGGCGCGACGGCGGCGCGGGCACGTTCGATTTCGCCTTCATCGACGCCGACAAGACCGGGTATGACGCGTATTACGAGCTTTGCTTGTCGCTGCTGCGTACGGGGGGATTGATCACGATCGACAACGTGCTCTGGGGCGGCGCTGTCGCGGACGCGACCGACGAGAGCGAAGACACGCAGGCACTGCGCGCGCTCAATCTGAAGATCCGCGACGACCGGCGCGTCGACGCCTGCCTCGTTTCGATCGGTGACGGCGTGATGCTCGCGCGCAAGCTCTAGAACAAAGCGGCGCTGCCGCGCTCAGGGCTTGATGAAGTTCTCGCGGTAGTAGCGCAATTCCCGGATCGACTCGTAGACGTCGGCGAGCGCCTCGTGCTTGCCTTCCTTCGGGATGCCCTTCATCAGGTCGGGCTTCCAGCGGCGCGCGAGCTCCTTCAGCGTCGACACGTCCAGATTGCGATAGTGGAAATAATCCTCGAAGGCCGGCATCCAGCGCGCGAGGAAGCGCCGGTCCTGGCAGATCGAATTGCCGCACATCGGCGAGATCCTCGCGGGAACGAGCTCGCGCAGGAATGCGAGCGCCGCCGCTTCGACGTCGGCTTCGGACGTCACCGCCGCCTTCACCTTGTCGATCAGGCCGGAGCGTCCGTGCGTCCCCTTGTTCCACGAATCCATTGCGTCGAGCGCTGCGTCGTCCTGGCGCACGACCCACACCGGTGCTTCGGCAACCGTATTGAGATCGCCATCGGTGACGACCAGGGCCACCTCGATGATGCGGTCGGTGTCGGGCTTGAGGCCCGTCATTTCCATGTCGATCCAGATGAGGCGGCCGGCGTCTTGGGGCATGGCGATTTCGCGTAGAATTGAGCGCTCATTCTCGCACACCGCGGAACCGCTCGAGCCCGCTGTCGCTTCGACTGCCGATGACCGCTGCCTTCTTCACCACGCTCTTCGCCGTCGCGCTCGCGCTTTTTACTGCCTTGCGCTTGTGGCTCGCGCGTCGGCATATGACCTACGTTGCCGCACACCGGGCGAGCGTGCCGCCGGCATTCGTCGAGCGCATCGGACTCACCGCCCATCAAAAGGCCGCCGATTACACGATTGCGCGCACGCGCCTTTCCGTCGTCGAGACGCTGGTCGAAGTCCTGACGCTCGTCGTGCTCACGTTCGGCGGCGGCGTCGCTGCGCTCGTCGCGTGGACTGGGTCCCTGTCGTTGGGCGTGCTGTGGCAGGATCTTGCGCTCCTCGTCGCGTTCGCGGTGATCATGGGCGTGTTGGGCTTGCCGTTTTCTTATGTGCAGACGTTCGGCATCGAGGCAAAGTTCGGCTTCAACCGCACGACGCGTGCCCTGTGGGTGATCGATCTCGCGAAAGGCGTCCTGATCGGCGCGGCGCTCGGCCTCCCTCTCGCAGTGCTCGTCCTGTGGCTGATGCGCGCGGCCGGACCGCTGTGGTGGCTGTGGGCGTGGGCGGCATGGATGGCATTCCAGTTCCTGGTCCTCGCGCTTTATCCCACGGTCATCGCGCCGCTGTTCAACAAGTTCTCGCCGCTGCCTCCGGGGCCCGCGCGCGCGACCATCGAGGCGCTGCTCGCGCGTTGCGGCTTCGAGAACCGCGGCCTCTATGTGATGGACGGCTCGCGTCGCTCGAGCCACGGCAACGCCTTCTTCACGGGCTTCGGCCGCGCGAAGCGCATCGTGTTCTTCGACACGTTGCTCGCGCGCCTTGCACCGGACGAGGTCGAAGCGGTGCTCGCTCACGAGCTCGGGCATTTCCGGTTGAAGCACGTGATGAAGCGCATGGCGTGGACCGCTGTGCTCTCCCTCGTGTTCTTGGCGCTTCTCGCGTGGCTTGCCCGGTCTTCATGGTTCTACGAGGGCCTTGGCGTGCCAACCGCCCCAGACCGGCCGGGTGTCGCGCTACTGCTGTTCTTTCTCGTGCTGCCCGTGTTCACGTTCGTGTTCGGCCCGCTTTCGTCGCTGTACTCGCGCAAGCACGAGTTCGAGGCCGATGCCTTCGCCGCGCGGAACGCATCCGCCACCGCGATGGTGCGGGCATTGGTCAAGCTTTACGAGGATAACGCGGCAACGCTGACGCCGGACCCGCTGCATTCGGCGTTCTATGATTCGCACCCGCCTGCGGCTGCGCGCATCGCCCGGCTGCAGACGTCCTGAACGATAACCATCCCGAGGAGGCTCCATGCCACGACTCGCTACCCTGCTGCTGACAGCGCTGCTGGTGGCCGGCACCGCAATCGCGCAGACACAGCCGGCGCCTTTCAAGTCCGGCGATCCCAAGGCGGGCAAGGCGCTCGTCGACCGCGATTGCGTGGGCTGCCATGCGCAGAAATTCGCGGATCCAGATCAGATGTATCGCCGCGCTGATCATCGCGTCAAGACACCGGCCCAGCTCCTCGCGCAAGTGCAGGCGTGCAACACGAACCTCGGCAAGAACTACTTCCCCGAGGAAGAGGAGCACATCGCCGCGTATCTCAACCTCGAGTTCTACAAATTCAAGCCATGACCGGCGGCAACGCCTCCGCCGGCGGACTCGCCGCGCTTGCAGCGCAGCATTGCCAGGCCGGCGCGACGCGGCTTTCCGATGCCGAGCTCCGCTCCCGACTGGCTTCCCTTGCCGGCTGGGCGCAGAAGGCCACTGCGATCGAAAAGACGTTCACCTTCGCCAACTACTACGAGACGATCGCGTTCGTGAACGCGGTCGCCTTCATCGCGCATCGCGAAGACCACCATCCGGATCTCGACGTGCATTACAACCGCTGCACTGTCGCGTACTCGACGCACAGCGCCGGCGGCGTCACGCTGAACGATCTCATCTGCGCCGCTCGGGTGGAGAGCCTCGTCCCGTGATGCGCGAGGCGGGGCGCGTGGAAACTCACGGCGCCGCGGCGAAGGATTTGCACGAAGGACTGGTCATCTCGTGTCACCGGCGCCACTTCGTCGTGCGCCAGGACGACGGAGACACCGTCGAGTGCGTGCTGAAGGGACGCAGCCTGACGCTTGCCTGCGGCGACCGCGTTCGCGTCGCCCGGGCCGCCGGCGGCAGTGCGATCGAAGCGATCGGGCCGCGCACTTCGCTCTTCTATCGCTCCGACGCGTTCAAGGAAAAGCTGATCGCTGCCAACGTGACGCAGGTCATCGGGGTCGTGGCGCCCGGCCTCTCGCTCGACCTGGAGCTCGTCGATCGCTGGACCGTCGCCGCCGAGAGCGAACGCTGCCGCTTCGTGCTGGCGGCCAACAAGTCCGACCTCGCGGGTTTCGACGCGCTTCTGACGCGTCTGGAGAGTTATGTGCGACTCGGCTACCCGGTCGTCGCGCTCTCGGCGAAGCGCACCGCGGACCCGCTCGTGCCCTGGCTCGAAAGCCAGCACACGGTGCTGATCGGCCAGTCGGGAATGGGCAAGTCGACGATCCTCAACGCCGTGGCGCCGGATGCGGGCGCCAGGACCGCCGACGTTTCGGCCGCGCTGGCAACCGGCCGCCACACGACTTCGCATTCGACACTGCACGTGCTGCCGGGGAACCGCGGCGGCTGGATCGTGGATTCGCCGGGCATCAAGGCGTTCGGACTCGCGCACTTGCCGCCCGAGGCGATCGCGCAGGCGTTCGTCGAGCTGCGGCCCCTGCTCGGGCAATGCCGGTTCCGCGATTGCCGCCACGACCGGGAGCCGGGTTGCGCGATCTCCGCGGCGGTTGCTGCGGGACGCGTGGCGCCGCATCGCGTTGCGCTGCTGCACGCGCTCGTCGCGGCAAGCGCGTTGGTGCGCACACCAGGACGGTAGCGCGCGCATCTCCATTCATGCTTACCCTCCGCCCGGCGCCCAGTAGGCGAGGGTCAGCAGCAGTACTAGGAGCAGCCACAGAACCAGCGCGCGCCACACGAGGCCCACGGCACTCGGCAGGAAATCCGCTTCGGCGGGCTCGCCCATGCCGAGCTCGGGCCGATACTCGGGTTCGCCGATAGCGACCGGAAGCGGACCCCCAACGACGACGCCGAGCGCGCCGGCGCCGCTCGCGAGCACGAGTCCGACATGCTCGCCACCTTCTTCGTCAGCCCAGCTCTTGGCTTGCGTGCGCCAGCAATACACAGCGTCCTCGAAATCGCCGACGATGGCGAACGACAGCGCGGTCAGGCGTACGGGGACCCAATCGAGTAGCCACAGGAGCCGCCGGGCCGGCGCGCCGAATGCGGCACGCGCACTGGCGATCGGCGTCCCTTCGGTGCCGCGCACGTCGCCGCGCCACTCGTCGGCGACCAACACGCAGGCGCGGTACAGGACGGCCCCGACGGGGCCGGGAAGCACGGTAAACCAGAACAGCACGGCGAACACCTGGCGGTAGGAATCGACGAGGCCGCGCTCGATCGCGAGCTTCGCCACATCCGCGCTCGACAATTCGGCGCTCTCGATTCCCCGCCAGCTCGCGAGCCAGCGTCGCGCACCGGTGAGATCGCCCGCTTTCAGCGCTGCCGCAACACCCGAATACGCGTGGCTGAAGCGACGGAAGCCCATCAGAAGATAGAGAAGCGCGATGTTCCACGCGAGGCCGAGCAGCGGATGCAGCGCGTGCAGCGACCAGAACACCGAAGCCGCGACCGCGACCGGCGGCGCGAGCGCGAGGATTGCCGCGACGACACCCTGCTGCCGGGTTCCGCCGTTGAGCTTCTCCTCGATGCGGCGCACATAGAGAACGAACGCGCGTTCCAGCGCGCCGCGCCAGCGAAACGCACGCCATTGCTCGAGCCCCAGCGCCGCCAGTACGGCAATGAAGTTCATTGAGGAGACTCCCCCAGGCTTGCCCACTGCGCGGGCAGCGCCTCCCCCCTCCGCCGGAGGGCGGTTGTTGGCAACTCCACACGACTCGCCTTCGGGCGGCCGTGCGGCCAGTCGTGGGCTCCTTCGGGCGGCCGTGTGGTGCTCATGTCGCTCATGCGCGGAGGAACTCCTTGCTGACTTCGTCGAACAGTGGGGTCGCGGCTTCGCCCAGCCACTCGAACACGACCATTTCCCGCGAGACGATCCGTGCGCCCTCCTGGCGCAGCCGGGCGAGCGCGACATCGCGGTCGAATTCGCGGCGCGAGCCCACGCAGTCGGCGACGACGTAGATCTCCTTGCCTTCCTCG
>WNFY01006015.1_pt1 | contig 10884 bp, 3 predicted proteins | sample 5400091 | NCBI WGS metagenome assembly WNFY01 (sample SAMN13153364, study PRJNA577476) | soil metagenome | isolation source: 60 cm soil or saprolite under grassland replicate 1 | place: USA:California | collected 2016-06-15
GCAACTATCCGGCGATGGTCCTGATTCGTTGCCGCAGCTCTTCAATGTGTATCCGCTTGATTACAAATCCTGTAGTCAATCCGGGCTCGGTATACGGTGATGTCGAAAATCCCAAACGTGTCGCCGCATCATCCAGAAATGTGCGCAGCTCAGTGATATGGACCGCTTTGATTGTATTGCCCGCAACCAAAGACGGATCACTCCATGACGCGCCACTCAGACCCGCCACTGCGCGCATGGCATCCACCGCCTGTCGCAACTCCAGTATATGCTGCGCCTTCGCCGTCGTCTGGCCCACCGTAATCGTGTCGTCAGTAAAGACCGTCGGCAGATAGGCGAAAGCATTTGTCTTCGTTAAAGCACCGCCGACCGATGGGGTAAGCACGATGTCGACAGCGCCGACTGCGTGTGCTGGAGTCGTCACGGTAATCATACTCGTATCACCGCCACCGTTAGTATAAAAAAAAGAAGCCGGAGATCCGCCCATCTTTACCGATGACAGGTTAGCGAATGAGCCAGTTAGTATGATCTGTTGTCCCCCTGACGTCCGTCCGGCCAGCGGAGCCATGCTGTCGATTCTTACTGCTGGGGTGCATACCGGCGTCGAAGTGTTAATCGTGACGTCATCGACCCTGACACCTGCCGCACCTGATGCTGCGACGCTCACGTCGCTGGCCGCACGCCACTTGAGCTGGATGTTCTGGCCGTTGGCTGCCGCCGGCAGATGGACTGTCGTGGTGATGTAGGCCGGCGTTGTGGTCGTGCCGGCGGAAAGACCGCTCCACGCCGCCCTGTTGGCGATCGGACTGCTTGAGCCGAACAAGATCGTCGCGTTGTAGCCACCAGCAGCAAAGCTCCCGCCCGCGGTGATGATGTCCTGGAACGCGCCGGCGTTGACGGTCGGGATGCTGATCTCCAGCACCATGCCGTCGAAATCGCTCTCCGTGTTGTAGAGGTTCTTGAACGTCACCTGTCCACCGGCGGCCGGAATCGCAAGCGGCGGACTGACCAACTGGTCGTCAGCAACCTTGGTCAGATCGGGTGCGAACGCGTCGTTTGGTGCACTGTTGGGCGTAGTGGTTGAAGTAACCCAAAGCGTAGCTGAAGGCCCGGTCGCCGTAGTCGTCCAACCCGCTGGAAGTACTGGCGCGCTCACACCGTCGAAGTTCTCAGTGAAAGTCGTCGTCGTGTTGGTCGTGCCAAGTTGGAAGTTATAAGTTGCGTTCCCCAGATCATTTGTACCGTCCTGCAGGTGCAACGTCGCCGTGATCGTCCCGCCGCACGTTCCGTCAGCACTGAACACAAAAGGCATTGAAACTGGAGCGCCGTTCGCGGCAAGAGCGCCGTAGTTCTGATTTTCTCCCGTGGGGATTGCGGTGATCCCGCCGGAGTTTTGCAGAGTGGCCACAACGTTTGTCGTGGGACCCGTACCGACGTTCTTCAGCGGGAAGTTTGCCGTAAGCTGCTCGCCCGGATCCGGGACGCCGTTAGGTGGACTGAAACTCTCAGACGTAATTACCGCCGCCCCGGCCGACGCCAATAGAGGCTGAGGCGCCGGCGCACTGCCCGCGCATCCCGGAAACTTGAACGAGCCGATACGCGTCTTCCAGTTAACGGAAGCAGTAGTGAGGTAATATTCCTGGGTGTACCAGAAGGTGCAGTCGTCCAGTGGGTCGATCGTCATATCAGAATAGTCACCCCAACGATTGCGGCTGCTGGTCTGAACGCCGGCACCTGTCACGAGTGTTGCCTCTCCCTGTCCAAGCGTGTTTGCCGGATCGCCGGCAAGACGACCGGCATAGCTCACGCCCGGAAAAACTGTTCCGGAAGAGACGCTGAAACCGAGACCTAAGTTACCGGCGGCGTCCATCGCCGCGCTGCCCATCCAACGCCAGGTAGTGTCGGGCTGATAGGTGCTTTGCTGCACAAAGGTTGGAGTGCCGGAAGTGGCATTGTTTATCTCAAACCAACGAATGCCGGACACACCGCCCGCACTCACCGTCTTGTTGCCGGCGAGCGCCTCGTGACCATCCACGAAGCGCCGGTATGCAAGGCGAAACATCGGACGGTCGCCGATACCGTCTAAACCGACTGGCGTATTTGGTTGAGGTATACAAGAGCGGGTGGTTGGGCAGAGCTCCGTATATGCTGCACCGGTCAACGTGTTAAAGGTGAACGTGCTGTTGGCCGGAGTGATAAAGTCTGCGTGGAACCGATACAGCCGCCAGGTCAACCCGTCATCCATATCCATGAGGAACGGATCGGGCGCGCCCGCCGGCGGAAAAGTTGAGCCGTCAAGATCGGCAGGTAACATCCCGCCGAGAGTATCGCCGAGCACGCCAGTGGTCACAAACGTCGCGGTGTTGCCGGCGAGCATCGCGGTGCGATCGAAGGCGAACGCCTGCGGACCGAGAAAGGTATCGCCCGCCGTGTTGAAGACATTCATGCTCATGTAATAACCGTCAGGCCAAACGCTTAGATGAGGATAGTCGAAAAAGTTGGTGCCGAGGTTAAAGTCATAGCGGTTGTAACTGCCTGTGGCATCAGAAGTCGTAGAAACTGCAATGCACTCGTCCGTTGGAACCGATGTTCCGGCGAACTGGCTGATGATCCAGCGATTGGTGAATTGGTCAAAGAGCGCGATAGGGTCACCTTGACCATTGTTTTGGCATACCCCACCGAAGCCTGCCCAGAGTGAGACAATACTTGAAGGTCCCAATACCGACGCGCCGGTGCTCTTGTTAAATACCTGGTAGCCCTCGTTGACAATCTGCACGTACTGCGTCGTTCCCACTTCACCATTAGTGTCGGGCGGAGAGCAGTTGCAAGCGACGCCCGGAAAGGGAATACCGTCGAAGTTGAGAATCGGAGTCGGCATCGCGTTAGGACTGGCCTTGGTTTGGATAACCCGATCCTGGTAGTCCAAATGACGTCGCGAAATCTTCGGGTTTTCATTGGCCTCGTGTTCTTGCATTGGTCTTGGCGGCAGTTGTTTCATATTGCGAAGCGGCGGTGACACGTCATTCTTGACTGAAACGCCCGAGGTAATCTTCACCGCCTCTTTATCCTGGGTATGGCTGGAAATCCGATCTGTCGTTCTTCGCCAGTCAATGAAATCGTCGTCAGCCGAATACCGGGAACCACCTGTCGGCGAAAGGGCTCTGACTTGCCGGCCATACGGTTCATAAAATTGCTGCGCGCCACCTGTTTGATCGCTGGGTCGAGGCGCGCCTGGCATCACGCCGACAGAAAAAACTACCATCGAAATTATTAGTAAAAGCGCTGCGGGAAGGATGTATCTGAGCGGATAAGACTTCATGATCTATTCAAATGATTAAGACTCTGCGAAACCAGGCACGCAGATTGTTTTCCAACATGGACAATGGTAAATCATAGGATGAACTTACCGATTCGTTTTGCCGATCCATGTGCAAGCAAGCCCTTCAGGCAATTTAGTCCGAAGACTCCCGCCCTCGCCACTTATCTGGGTTGATTTGAGTTCCGCGAGGCATAGGTCTGAGGCGATCAGATAGAACGGATCGTAGAACGTGGACTAAATGAAACTAGTGGCTGCTGAATCATGGTAATCCGTTGGGAACGCTCGCCTGGGGATTCAGCCGACCACGCAAACGCCTTTCTACAACGCTCCTTATAAATCAAAAGCTGAAGGGAAATCAAACTGACGATTCGTCGGCACATCTACCCCGCGATGGTCCTGATTCGTTGCCGCAACTCTTCAATATGTATTCGCTTGATCACGAATCCCGTAGTCAATCCGGGATCAGTATACGGTGAAGTCGAAAATCCCAAACGTGTCGCCGCATCATCCAGAAAAGTTCTGAGATCAGTTATGTGAACCGCTCTGATGATGTTGCCTGCGGCCAGGGCCGGATCATTCCAGGGCGCCCCACTCAAACCGGCTACGGCGCGCATCGCATCCACCGCTTGTCGCAACTCGAGGATGTGCTGCGCCTTTGCCGTCGTCTCTTCCACCGTAATCGTGTCGTCGGTAAAGACGGTCGGTAAGTAAGCGAACGCATTGGCTTTCGTCAACGTCCCGCCGGATGTTGGCGTAAGCACAATATCAACCGCGCCCACGCTGTGTGCCGGAGTGGTTATTGTAATCATGCTCGTATCACCGCTGCCGTTAGTGTAAAAGAATGAAGCGGGAGAGACGCCCATCGTCACCGATGACAGGCCGGCAAATTCACCCGTTAGTTTGATTTGCTGGCCACCTGAGGTACGGCCCGCCGGTGGCGCCACGCTGTCGATTCTTAAGAAAGCACATGGCGAGAACTCGGAGGTATTACCCGCGGAATCTCTGGCGGTTGCAGTAACAAAATGGCCACTCGGGACGAGCGGGGCCGCGACATTAAAGGCCGCATCGCCGTTTGCATTCGTGCTAACGCCAAAGGAGCTAGCAAGGAACGCAGCACCTTCGCCGTTGCGGGAAGGATCGCAAGCCGCGTTCGAATAGAAGCTGAGGGTGAAAGTTGCGTTAGGCGTGCTATTCAGCGTTCCGGCAATCATCGACTGATTGCCGTTATTCTTAACCGAAGAAATGACAGGAAAATTCTGCAATTTGTTGGGCCCTGGATCACCATCCCCCTGATCATTAGGCGTAACACCATCAGCGCCAAGATCAATTCCGAGCCCTCCGTTTGAGAAGATCGAATTACTCTGGATATACCCGGCGGTACTATTGCCTTCCACCGCGACTCCCGACAGCTGGTTGAAAGCGATGACATTGCCGCTTCCCGCCGGGATATCGCCTATGCGATTGAACTGAACCACGGGTGTGTTCGAGATATCAACCCCCGACCCCGCATTTCCAAGCGGCGCAGTGCCGGTAGCGTCCGTTCCGATGTAATTACCAAAAACTTTATTGTTTTGAGCAAAATCGCCCGTGATAAACAGGCCGTGCGATCGATTTCCTGAGATCAGATTCCGGGCGGAGGTAGTTTGTCCACCCACGGTGTTATTGGAAGCGAAGTTCAATCATACCCCAATAGAATTACCAACGGCGACGGTGCCGGTCAGGTCGGTGCCGATAAAATTCCCCTGAATCGTGTCACCAGGCAAACTCGTCGACGCACTCGACACAAAGATGCCCGCATTGTCCCGGTTGCCGGAAATGATGTTACGCGCCCCGTCCGCGGTTCCACCGATGGTGTTATTCCCGTTTCCGTCGCTGAAGATTCCGCCGCTGTTGTTTGGAAGCGCCGCCGTACCGGCGAAGTTTGTGCCGATGAAGTTACCCTGAATCAGGCTACCGGATGACTGTGTGCTGAGGAAGATCCCTCGTCCCCCATTTCCGGAAATCACATTGCGGGCGGCTGTTGTGGTTCCTCCAATGGTATTGTTAGAGCAGAAGCTTATGTTGATTCCGTCGGCGTTTCCGATGTCGGTCGCTCCGGCGGCGTTAGTCCCAATAATATTTCCAGTGATTACATTGCCTCCATTCAGCGACAATCGAATACCCGAGTCAGAAAACGTATTGATGATCAGACCACGGACGATGCTGTTCCCCGCCTGAATCAAGAGCCCGGCTGAGCTGAACATAAAGGTGCCGCGCAGCTCGATTAGGATCACTGCGTCATTCCCATTCATCTGTGTGTTCGGCGCGGAACCTGGCTGGGTATAGCCGTCGATGGTCACCGAATCTGTGATCGTGGGGAGCGCTGAAGTGACGGTAATTGTTTGAACACCGGTACCCGGTATATTGAAAGCAATCGTGTCCAAGCCCGCGTTCCCGTTTGCGTCCAGAATAGCCTGCCGCAGAGAGCCAGGGCCGCTGTCATTCGTGTTTGTAACAGTGAATGTGTTGATCTTTGCTGGGGCAGCCGGCTCTGAACCCATGATCCGGTCCGGGAGTGCGAAGCAGAATCCCAGCGAGCCAAGCATGACAAGGAGCACCCACACTTTCAGGACTTGAAGTCCAGGACCGCGCGCGGATCTGAAGAAGTTTTCTAAGAAGGGCATAAGACTCCTATACCCACGCGGGAGATACGTCAACCCGCAATTGTTCTGATTCTCTGCCGCAACTCTTCAATATGTATTCGCTTGATCACGAATCCCGTAGTCAATCCGGGATCGGTATACGGTGATGTCGAAAATCCCAAACGTGTCGCCGCATCATCCAGAAAAGTTCTGAGATCAGTTATGTGAACCGCTCTGATGGTGTTGCCTGCGGCCAGGGCCGGATCATTCCAGGGCGCCCCACTCAAGCCGGCTACGGCGCGCATCGCATCCACCGCTTGTCGCAACTCGAGGATGTGCTGCGCCTTTGCCGTTGTCTGACCTACCATGATCGTGTCGTCGGTAAAGACCGTCGGCAGGTATGCAAAGGCGTTGGTTTTGGTTAGCATGCTGCCAGAGGTAGGTGTAAGCACAATATCTACTGCTCCCACTGCATGCGGTGGCGTAGTCACAGTAATTTTTGTCGTGTCATTACTGCCGTTGGTGTAAACAAACGAGGCCGATGCCCCACCCATTGTCATCGTTGACAAGCCGGCGAACGAACCAGTCAATATGATCTGTTGTCCGCCTGATGTCCGGCCCGCCGGCGACATTACGTTATCTATCCGCAGCGGCGTCGGCGTTGCAGCTATAGAAATCTCCCACATGCCGCGCCCATGCGTGGCAATCCGTAAGATTCGATTCGTATTCTGAATCTTCATGTCAAAAACGGCGACGCGCGGCAAGCCGGTGCCGAACGGAACCCAGTTCGCGCCGGCGTCAGTCGAGCTGTAGACGCCGATGTCCGTCCCCGCGAAAAGATTGCTGGAGTTTAGCGGATCAACCGCGAAAGCATTGATAGGAATGCTTGGAATGCCATTTCCCACAGGGGTCCAGTTTGCCGCTACCGGCGATGAACCTGCCGCCGCGCCAAGATTCGTGATCTTCCACACGCCCTGTCCTGCGGGAGCGTAGAAGGAAAACGTTACGTAAGCCACGTCTTTGTTATTGGGATCGATTATCGCGCGTCCGACAAACCTGTTAGTGCTGCCACTGGGATTCGTGGGAAACGATCCGCTGGTAATCTCCACCAGATTGGAAGAACCCGTAGAAGTAGCAAACACCCGGCCCGTTTGCATCCCGACAACGCGATAGTTGTCATCCTGCGGCGAGATCCCAATCGTGCTGATCGGAGTGCCCACTGAAGCCGGTGTACTCGGGGGACAGGTCTGGCCCACAAGACATCTGGTCTGTCCCGTGGAAACCAGAGGCGAGGTGGTAGTTCCGCCCACGATGGTCATGCTGTCGCCTTTGTCAGTCGAACGATAGAGGCGGTCGGTTCCAAAATACATCGCATTCGGCGTTCCCGGCCCGAGCGCCATCGGCGCATAAAAGAGTACATTATCCGTTAATTGAATGCCGTTATTCTTGAAAAACGGAAGATTGTCACACTGCGTTGCCGGCGAATTATTATCCGGGCATGGTGCCAGAGGAGTGCCACAGGCAAATGTGCCGCGCGTCGGCCATGAGTTTATAGAAGCAAGGCAAGTGGTCAGAGTGGCCCGATCAAACAAGATCTGACTATTAGGTTGATTGAAGAACGTCAGGTACATATTAACGTTCGTGGTGTCGGTCGCGCTCTGGTCGATCAGAGTGTAGCCGCCGTCTCCTCCTTCGGCATTTTTCCAGTTGCCGCTGGAATTCTGTTGCGCCTCAGTGCCATTGTCCTGCGTGCCGCCAATCGTCAGGAATTGATCGATGGGGTGCACAGACACACTCTCAAACTGCAAAGTGTTTAGCGGCGCATTGTTGAGGTTGGTCCAGGCGCTTCCGGTCGCGGAACTTACCACTTTTTTCCAAACACCACCGTCGTTTCCGGTGTAGATATTGCCCGCGCCGTCAAAGAAAAGCGAGTGATCGTCGGCATGCAAACCGTTGCTGTCCGCAGCGAACGAGCTACCGCCATCAGTGGATTTTCCTACCAGACGACCGCATTGACCCGAAGTCTGCCCACCGATATAGACGACATTCGCATTGTTAGGATCGACGGCGATCGGCATGTCGTAGAAGCATTGGCCGCTGCAGTATCCACCGCCTCCCGTGAGTTGCCCCGTCCACGTCGCGCCACCGTCAGTCGATTTGTGCACCGCGCCAGAACCAGTTGAAGTACAGCCGGAAGTGTTCGTCGGAGTTTCACTTGTGCCTGCATAAGCGGTGACGGTAGAGCCGATCTTATTGATTGCTAGTTGAACTCGAATACCCGCTCCATTTAATAAAGGCAATGCTAAAGTCTGTGTGAAACTAGCAGTCGTCAAAGCGTTTGTTGTTTGATAGACGCCCGAACTGGAGCCGTTGATACCAATTACTCCAACCAGAACGTGGTCGGGATTTCCGGGCTCCATGACCATGTCTGAGATCGTGTCATTGCCGGTCTGGGGACTGTCGAAGCTATTGTCCGTAGTTACTGTAAGCTTTTGAAAAGTCACTGACCCGGCGGCCGCGGTCGCATTGGTGGAACGATAGACCCCGCGCGTTGCCATTGGGGGAACGGTGCTGAACGCATTAGCGCCGCTGCCGCCAACACCTGAGCCGGTAGCGACAAAGATTGTATTCGGATCCGTAGGATGGACGAGAATCTTGCTGATCGAGCGCCCGTTGAAAACATTGTAAGTAAGATTTCCGATCGTTTGCGACGGATTGATTGGCCCAACCAGAGTGGCCGACGTGTCGGCATTATCGATACGGTACAAGCCGGCGCCAAAAAAACAATCGGCGCATCCATTAAACTCTCCCGTTCCCACGTACAGGATGGTGTGATCGGATGGCGCCAGCGCCAAGGCTCCGATTGCCTGCGACTGCGCGTTATCGAAGATCGATGTCCAGGTTGCGCCGGCGTCAAGCGAGCGCCAGACGCCACCTTGCGCCGCGCCCAGATAAACAATGTTCGAATTTGTCGGATCAACCACGATGGCTGTGACGCGCCCACTGAAGGCAGGGACAGGATTCCCCGAGCCATTTAGAAACAGCGGAGCTGGACCAATCGCCGTCCATGTTGGAACGGCAGGCACCTGGATTCCGAGAGCGCTAGTAATTCTTCCAAGAAGCGAATCCTTACCAATTGCCCGTGACTCTTGATCTTCCATTTGACGAATCGCTCGACCGCGCGCTGCCGGGTCGAAGGCTCGGCCGGGCTCGATTCCGCGCCGCAACGCTATGTATTCATCGCGCAAGCGAAGATAAGTTTCATGATCAATTCTCCCGTGTACCTTGGGCGACATATCGGGATTGACGCCTTCGTCCTTATCCAGGTTCTTTTTGTTTACCTGCGTCGGTTTGCCCGGTGGGGTTCGATTTTCTGAGACAGGTTTTGGCTTGTTTACTTGTGTTGGCAGCTGAGGGGCTGCGCTCTGTTCAGGCTGCGCACTCTTGTCCTTGTTTCCTGCCACGGAACCAAAGCTCCACAGCACGAAAAACAAAAAAAGCGTCGTTGAGGTAATGATGATTAGGGTGGTGCGTTTCATCTCTGGTCGGCATCAGCGTAACGAACTCAACGGTTTTCAACAATTAGGAATTGATTCACTTCTATTTCGAGATATCGTTCGGCTGAGAGCTTCCAAATGTCTGCGCGCTTCCGCGACTTCAGGACTGTTGGCAAAGCTCGACAAGAATCTCACGCCAACCGCCACCGTCATAAGAAAACTTATTCGTCGTCCGATCGAACAAGAAAGTAATGCCTTCGCGGTTGAATTCGGCAAGCCGTCTTTATACTTTGACTATCTCAACCCGCGATGGCTCTGATGCGTTGCCGCAACTCTTCAATATGTATTCGCTTGATCACGAATCCCGTAGTCAATCCGGGATCGGTATACGGTGATGTCGAAAATCCCAGCCGCGTCGCCGCGTCATCCAGAAAAGTTCTGAGATCAGTTATGTGAACCGCTCTGATGGTGTTGCCTGCGGCAAGGGCCGGATCATTCCAGGGCGCCCCACTCAAACCGGCTACGGCGCGCATCGCATCCACCGTTTGTCGCAATTCGAGTATGTGCTGCGCCTTCGCCGTTGTCTGACCTACCATGATCGTGTTGTCGGTAAAGACCGTCGGCAAATATGCAAATGCGTTCGTTTTGGTTAGCGTGCTGCCGGAGGTAGGCGTAAGCACGATATTGACGGCGCCCACTGCGTGCGCTGGAGTGGTTACGGTGATCATGCTCGTATCGCTGCTTCCATTCGTATAAAACCACGACGCTGACGATCCCCCCATCGTGACCGTCGAAAGTCCGGCAAACTCTCCCGTAAGCTTGATCTGCTGGCCGCCGGAAGTTCGGCCGGCTGGAGGTGCGACGCTATCGATTCTTAGCGTTGCTGTCGTTGTCACCAGATCGTATCCAATGACATCCAGGTTAATGCCTTCGGGTGACGTCGCGGTCACGTCTGAAAACTGGCCGGCGCAACCGAAGGCATTTTGTACGTATGGATTGGCTTGCGGACAGGACGAGCTTAGCCAGTCCCCGAAATCACCGTTCGAGTCCTGACTGAAATTGACGATGTTGGTAGTTCCGCTGTTGATCGAAAAATAGCGAGTGCCGCTCGAAGTCAGGTTTCGCGTGCCCGGCGAAGACCAGCTAAATAGATCCTGCGGCTTGAGGCTGCTAAAGGTAGTGTTAAGAAAAGATCCAAACCCGAGAACCTCATCCATCTCATGCTCCGTCGTTCGCAAGGCGTCGAAACTGCCTCCCGGTGGGCGAGTGAACGAGAACGCTACGTTGGAATTTAGTGTGACGATTCCGTCGAAGGTTCCACCGGTGTTTACATTACCAGTTGCATCCAGGCCTCCCGGAGTATTTAGACCGATGGCTCGCCCATCAGCGCTTGAAAAACGCATATTCGTCGACAAGGGGCTAACGGGCAAAGTTGAATTTGCGGCCG
>WNFY01011226.1_pt1 | contig 10883 bp, 9 predicted proteins | sample 5400091 | NCBI WGS metagenome assembly WNFY01 (sample SAMN13153364, study PRJNA577476) | soil metagenome | isolation source: 60 cm soil or saprolite under grassland replicate 1 | place: USA:California | collected 2016-06-15
GAACAGCAGCAGCAGGAACGCGATCCACGGCACGCCCGGCTGGCGCGAGCTCGAATCGAGCATCGCGAAGGGCGACATAACCAGGCTCTTCACCGTGCGCCAGAATAGCCCGACGCCAAGCCGGAGCAGACCCCAGATCCAGCCGACGAACACCAGGAGGAACCGCGCCAGGCCGAACCAGTAGAACCACGCCATGCGGACCGCGTCCCACCAGGACATGAGCAGCGCGGCCAGAAACCGTCCGCGACCGGAACGGAACGGAATGGTGTAGAGCGAGACCATCGTGCCCCACACGCCCGCGACGAGCACCGTCGCCGGGAAGAAGAGCAACAAGAACTTCCCGACGACCTGCCAGAAGGAATCACCGTACAACACCCATCGGAACACGAGCGCCTGCCAATCGACGATCCAGGACAGGCCCGCCCAGACCCAACCCGTGACGGTCTGGAGGATCCAGCTCCATTGCTCGGTCTGGCCGGTACCTAGTGGGCCTTGCATGGCTGTGCTCCCTCACGGGGATGCGGAGTCGGAAGTGCGGTCGCCGACGAGTGGCGCCGCCGTGGGTGGCGCCGCGGCGACGCCGCGGCAGGCTTGCAATACAGGCGCGCATTAATAGTGCGGCGCCCAGCCCTGTCAAGCGGTGCGCGTGATCCACATCACGTTTCCGGCACGTGGACCCGAGCGCGCCCCCGTCCGGGGTCCCCGGTCGAGCCGGGGAAGTGGTATACTGAGCCCCATGCCGGACAAGGCGCCGAAGCGGTTGATCGTCGTCGGTGACCGTGTGCTGATCGCCCCCGAGGAGGGGGAGGAGCGCACCAACGTCGGGCTGTACCTGCCGCCGACGGCGGTCGAGACCCGCCAGGTGCAGGGGGGCCGAATTCTCGCCACGGGACCCGGCACGCCCATGACCGAGCCGGCGAGCATGGACGACGAGCCGTGGAAGATTCACGGACCCGACGTCAAGTACCTGCCGATGCAGGCCGGCGTGGGCGATTACGCCTTGTTCTTCCGCAAAGCAGCGGTGGAAATCACGTTCGAGGGCTCCAAGTATCTGGTCGTCCCGCAGGCGGCCATCCTTGTGCTGGTGCGGGACCGGACAACCGAGGAAGCGGAGTGACGCACATGGGCGATAAGGGATGGGCTCGCAGCCGAGGGGATCGCGCAGAAAAGGAAGGCCTGCGGCGGGGGGCGTGGTACCGGGTGGTGGAAGAGCCCGGCCAGCCCTGGGTAGTGCTCGATGTCAACCGTGTCGAGATCCGCGTGCCGAAGGATACCCTGGAAATCCGCAACGACCGGCCCAAGGCGTGGAGCGTCGTGCACGAGCCCCATCTCGTGTGCCCGGGGTGTCACAAGCGCCAGCACGTCACGGGGCGTCCCGGCGAGGTGGCGTGCCAGGAATGCGGCAGTAGCTACGGCGTGGACTGGAGCGACAAGGCCTGAGCGCCCCCCCCGTCGCCGCATAGTTTCGCCGCCGCTCGCATGCTTCGGGCCCCGCACATCGCGGGGCCCGCTTTAGTTCGTAGCCCATGTCTCCGACGGCCTCTCCGTTTCGGGGCGGGCTGGCCACGGCCCGCGTGCTCTTGCGGGACCGCTTCGGCCATCCGGCGCTCCGGATCCACCAGCTGAAGGTGCTCGGCCCGCTGCTCGCGGGGCGGAGCGTGCTTGCCGTCCTGCCCACCGGGGCGGGAAAGTCGCTCTGCTTTCAGCTCCCCGCCCTCATGACCGCCGGGTTGACGCTCGTGGTGTCGCCGCTTATCTCGCTGATGCAGGACCAGGTCGGGGCGCTGCGCCGCCGCGGCATTGCGGCCGCCTACCTGAACAGCCTGCTCTCGGCCGACCAGCGGCGTCTCATCCTGGACGGGGCCGTGAGCGGCTGCGTGAGCATTCTCTACTGTGCACCCGAGCGACTCGCGGCTCTGGTGCGACCGCTGTCGCGGGCGGGCCGCGAGGTAGCGCTCCTGGCCGTCGATGAGGCTCACTGCATCGTCGAGTGGGGCAATGAGTTCCGGCCGGTGTACCGCCGCCTCGATCGGTTCCGCTACCTGCTTGGCGACCCCGTGACCATCGCGCTCACCGGCAGCGCGACGCCGGGCACGCGGGCGGAGATCCTCCAGGTGTTGCGCATCCCGCACGCGGAGACCGTGCTCACCTCGTTCGACCGGCCCAATCTCGTGTTCCAGGTCGAGCACGTGCGAGACGATCGCGAGCGCTTCGCCCGGGTGCGCGAGCTGGTGCGCGTCGCGGAGGGATCGAGCATCGTGTACACTCCGACGCGCCGCCTCACGGAGCTCGTGACCCGAGCGCTGTTGCGCATGGGAGTCCGTGCGGCCCCGTATCACGCCGGGCTCACTCCGAGCATGCGCCGGCGGGTGCTGCGAGCCTTCCTCAGCGGTCAGGCACCGATCGTCGTCGCGACGAGCGCGTTCGGGATGGGCATCGACAAGGCGGATGTGCGGCGCGTGGTGCATTGGGGGCCGCCCCGCACGCTGGAGGGCTACTATCAGGAAGCGGGGCGCGCCGGTCGCGACGGGCGCCGCTCCGAGTGCGTGCTGGTGTGGCACGCGTCCGACTGCGCGTGGAGCGACGCCACAGCGGAGGTGCGACGCTACGTGGCTGCGCGCACATGCCGCCGCGGCATGCTGCTCGCATACTTCGGAGAGCGCGCGGCGACCTGTTCCGGATGCGATGTCTGTGGTGTAGGAAGTTACCGCCCCTCAACTTAGGCGGTGCGCTCCTACCCATCCGTGTGGTTGCGGTGCGGGGGTGGTTGGGTAAGCTTAGCCCAATCGACAAGCGAGAGCCGCCGGTTCTCGCTTTGTTTTTCCCCTCTCGTCGAGGACGACGCTATGCCCGGCCGTAATTTTCTCTTCGTCCCGGGACCGACCAACGTGCCCGAACGGATCCTGCGCGCGATGGACCGCGCCATGGAGGATCACCGCTCGTCCGCGTTCCCCGACCTGGCGACCGGCCTGTTCCGCGACCTGAAGCAGGTGTTCCAGACCACCACCGGCCAGCCGTTTCTTTTTCCGGCGACCGGCACCGGCGGGTGGGAAGCGGCCCTCGTCAACACGCTGTCGCCCGGCGACCGACTGCTTGCGCCCCGCTACGGACAGTTCAGCCACCTGTGGATCGACCTGGCGCAGCGGCACGGGATGCGGGTGGATATCATCGACGTGGAGTGGGGCGAGGGCGCGCCGGTCGACCGCATCGAGGCGATCCTGTCCCAGGACCGTCAGCACGAGATCAAGGGCGTGTTGATCGTCCACAACGAAACCGCCACCGGCGTGACGAGCGACCTGGGAGCGGTGCGCCGCGCCATCGACGCCGCCCAGCACCCCGCGCTGCTCTACGTCGACGGCGTCAGCTCGATCGGATCGATCGATTTCCGGATGGACGAGTGGCAGGTGGACCTCGCCGTGACCGGCTCGCAGAAAGGCCTGATGCTGCCGGCGGGTCTTGGGATCGTGTGCGCCAGCCCCAAGGCGCTCGCTGCCCAAGAGCAGGCCCGGTGCCCGCGCGTGTTCTTCGATTTCGGCGACATGATCAGGGCGAACGCGACGGGATACTTCCCGTACACGCCGTCGATTCCGATGCTGTATGGCCTGCGCGAGTCGCTCGCGATCATCCGGGAAGAGGGCCTCGAAGCGATCTTCGCGCGCCATGCCCGTCTCGCCGAGGGCGTGCGTGCGGCGGTGCGCGCCTGGGGCCTGACGCTGTGCGCCAAAGCGCCCCAGTGGTACTCGAACACGGTGAGCGCCATCATGGTGCCCGAAGGCAAGAATGCCACGGACGTGATCGACGTGGCGTTCCGCCGCTACAACCTGGCGCTGGGCGCGGGGCTCGCTCGCCTGGCGGGGAAGCTGTTCCGCATCGGCCACCTGGGCGACGTGAACGAGCTGATGCTGTTGGGCGCGATCGCCGGCGCCGAGATGGCCCTGCGCGACGTCGGGATCCAGGTCACGCCGGGCTCGGGCGTCGCGGCGGCGGCCGAGCACTACCGCCACACGGCGGCTCCATTGCCGCCGGGCCCCGCCGCGCCGCCAGCAGCGGACGCCGTGCAGGCGTCTCACGGGAGGTCGTCGCCCCGGACTGCCGTCCGGACATGAGTCTCACTCGGTACGAGCCGGCCGGCGCCCGGTTGCAGAGGAGCGAGCTCGCCGTTCCCGGCTCGCAGCCCGCGCTGTTCCGGAAGGCGCTCGACGGTGACGCGGATGGCGTGTTTCTCGACCTCGAGGACGCGGTCGCCCCAGCCGACAAAGAGCAGGCCCGCCAGCATGTGGTCGCGGGCCTGCTCGAGCACGACTGGAAGGGGCGGGGCAAGACCGTGTCCGTGCGCGTCAACGGCATCGACACGCACTACATGTATCGCGACGTCGTGGACGTCGTGGAGCAGGCGGGTCACCGGCTCGACGCGGTGCTCGTCCCCAAAGTGGGCGTCCCCGCCGACGTGTACCTCGTGGACGCCCTGCTCACTCAGATCGAAGCGGCTCGGAGTATCCCGCATCGCATCGGGATCGAGGTCCTGATCGAGACGGCGCTGGGGCTCGCGAACGTGGAGGCGATCGCGCAGGCCAGCCGGCGGCTCGAGGCGATGCACTTCGGCGTCGCGGATCTCGCCGCGAGCCTGCGGGCACGCACCATGAGCATCGGAGGCCCCAATCCCGACTACCCGGGCGATCAGTGGCATGCGGCCCTGGCCCGCATGGTGACCGCGTGCCGGGCCTACGGGCTCCGCCCCATCGACGGACCGTTTGGCGATTTCAAGGATCCCGAGGGATACCTCGCGGCGGCCCGGCGAGCGGCGGCGCTCGGCTACGAGGGGAAATGGGCGATTCATCCGTCACAGGTCGCGCTCGCGAACGACGTGTTCACGCCGCCTGCGGCCGACGTCGAGCGCGCCCGCCGTATCTTGAGTGCCCTCGACGAGGCGGCGCGCTTGGGCCGCGGCGCCGCCCAGCTCGACGGCCGGATGATCGACGCCGCCTCCGCTCGCATGGCACACAACGTCGTCGACATCGCGGCCGCCATTGCCGCCCGCAAGACGGTCGCTCCCTCCCTCCCCCTGGCCGGGACGCGGGCCTGAGCAGTGGACATCCACGAGTACCAGGCGAAAGAGCTGCTCGCGGGCTTCGGCGTGCCGGTGCCCAAGGGCGGCGTCGCGTACAGCGCGGAGCAGGCGGTGTACCGGACGACCGAAATCGGCGGCAGCCGTTGGGTGGTGAAGGCCCAGATCCACTCGGGGGCTCGCGGCAAGGCGGGGGGCGTGCGGCTGTGCGCCACCGACGCCGACGTACGGCAGGCCGCCAAGGACCTGCTCGGCAAGGTCCTCGTGACCACACAGACCGGCCCCGAAGGACTGCCGGTGCATCGCGTGCTCGTGGAGCAGGCGCTTCCGATCGAGCGCGAGCTGTACGTCGGCCTCGTGCTGGACCGCAAGCACGAGCGCATCGTGGTGGTGGCCCATCCGCACGGCGGCATGGAGATCGAGGAGATCGCGCAGCGTGAGCCCGCCGCGATCCTCCGGGAGGTCGTCGAGCCGGCGGTGGGCATGCGGTCGTTCCAGGCGCGCGAGCTCGCGTTCGGCCTCGGCCTCGGCGCCCAACAGGCGAACCAGGCGATGGCCGCCGTGCTCGGCGCCTATCGCGCGTTCCGCGACCTGGACGCCACGATGGTGGAGTTCAATCCGCTCGTGGTCACCAGCGACGGCCAGGTCCTCGCCCTCGACGTGAAGATGAGCTTCGACGACAACGCGATGTTCCGCCGGCCCAACGTGGCCGAGCTGCGCGACTTCGCCCAGGAGGACCCGCGCGAGGCGGACGCCGCGGAGCACGGGCTGAACTACGTCGCCCTGGACGGCGATATCGGGTGCATCATCAACGGGGCGGGCCTCGCCATGGCCACGATGGACATGATCCAGCACGCCGGGGGCGAGCCGGCCAATTTTCTCGACATCGGCGGCGGCGCGAGTCCCGATCGCGTGGCGGCGGCGTTCCGGTTGGTGCTCTCCGACCGCAAGGTCAAAGCGATCCTGGTGAATGTGTTCGCCGGCATCAACCGCTGCGACTGGGTAGCCGCGGGAGTCGTCCAGGCCATTCACGAGGTCCGGGTCCCGGTGCCCCTGGTGGTCCGCCTCGCAGGCACCAACGTGGAGGAAGGCCGCCGCATCCTCACCGACAGCGGCCTGCCGATTCTCACCGCCGATACTCTCTCGGAGGCCGCCGGGCGCGTGGTTGCGGCCCGCCGGACGGTATGAGCATCCTGCTCGACGAAGCGACGCGCGTCATCGTCCAGGGCTTCACCGGCGACAAGGGGACGTTCCACGCCAAGGAGATGATTGCCTACGGCACCAACGTCGTGGGCGGCGTCACGCCGGGCAAAGGCGGCACCACGCACCTCGGCCGGCCCGTGTTCAACACGGTGAAGGAAGCGGTTGCGAACACGGGAGCGGCCGCGAGCCTCGTCCTCGTCCCCGCACCGTTCTGCGCCGACGCGATCATGGAAGCGGCGGACGCTGGTGTCCGCCTCGTCGTCGCCATCACCGACGGCGTGCCCGCCCAGGACATGATGACCGTCAAACGGTACCTGTGGCGCTACCCGAAGGAGCGACGCACCCGCCTGATCGGACCGAACTGCGCCGGGCTGATCAGCGCCGGCAAGGCGATGATGGGCATCATGCCCGGTCACATCTACGCGCGCGGCGCCATGGGCGTCGTGACCCGGTCCGGGACGCTCGGCTACGAAGCGGCCTCCCAGATGAAGGCGCTGGGCGTCGGCGTGACGACGAGCGTCGGCATCGGCGGCGATCCGATCAACGGCAGCTCCTTCGTGGACATCCTGGCGCTGTTCGAGGCCGATCCGGAGACCGCGGCGGTGATGATGATCGGTGAGATCGGCGGACCGCAGGAAGCCGACGCCGCCGTGTTCGTGCAGGAGCACATGACCAAGCCGGTGGTGGGCTACGTCGCGGGCCTGACGGCGCCCAAGGGCCGTCGCATGGGCCACGCCGGCGCGATCATCTCGGCCTTCGGCGACACGGCCGCCGAGAAGGCGGAGATCATGCGGTCGGCGGGGCTCATCGTGGCGCCCAGCCCCGCGGAGCTGGGCGCGGCGGCCGCGCAGGCGTTGCGGCGCCGGGCGTCGCAGCCCGTGTTGGTCCAGCAGTGACCACGCCGCGCACCGGCCGGCCGACGCTGGTCGTGACGCGGCGCCTCCCGGCCGCAGTCGAGCAGCGGCTCGCGCAGGAATTCGACGCCCGCTTGAATGTCGACGATCACGCCCTCAGCACGGCCGAGCTGCAGGCCGCGCTCACGAGCGCGGACGCCCTGCTGCCCACCGTGACCGACCGCCTCAGCGCCCAGGTGCTCCAGGTGGAGCCGCTGCGGACCAAGATCCTCGCGAACTTCGGCGTGGGATTCAATCATATCGACGTCGCCGCCGCCAAGGCGCGCGGCCTGGTCGTCACGAACACGCCCGACGTCCTCACCGACGACACGGCCGACGACGCGGTCATGCTGATGTTGATGGTGGCCCGGCGCGCCGGGGAAGGGGAGCGACACGTGCGCGCCGGCGCCTGGACCGGGTGGCGTCCGACCCACACGCTCGGCTTGATCGGGATGGGACGGATCGGACGGGCGGTGGCGCGCCGGGCGCACCACGGGTTCGGGATGCGCGTGATCTTCCATGATCCCTACCCCCCGCCGGCCGAGCTGGTCGCCGAGCTCGGCGCCGAGGCGAAACGCACCGTCGAAGACGTCCTGCGCGAAGCCGACTTCGTGTCGCTCCACTCGCCGGCCACACCCGAGACGCACCACCTGATCAACGCGGCGCGCCTCGAGCTCATGAAACCGACCGCGTTCCTGATCAACACGGCGCGGGGCGACATCGTGGACGAGGCGGCGCTCGTCGCCGCGCTCAAAGCCAAGCGGATCGCCGGCGCCGCGCTCGACGTGTTCGAGCGCGAGCCCCAGGTGTCGCCCGCGCTCCTGACGATGGAAAACGTCGTGCTGCTCCCGCACCTGGGCAGCGCCACACAGGAGACCCGCGTCGCGATGGGCCTGCGCGCGCTCGAGAACCTCAAGGCGTTCTTCTCCGGCGCCGCCCCGCGCGACCGGGTAGTGTGAGCGCGGAGCTGCTGTACGACTGCCTGCGCGACGTGATCCGCACGCACGCGCCCGGCATCGACGGCGTGCTCCGGGGTGAGCGGCTCCCGGCGGGTGCGCCACCGGACCTGGTGGGTCGTGCCATCCAGGCGCAGCCGGCGGAGCAGGTCCGCGCCCTGGTGTGCGCCCTGCGCGTGCAACCCGTGATCACGGCACACCCCACCGAAGCCAAACGGGTCACCGTGCTGGAAAAGCACCGCCGCATCTACCGGCGGCTGGTGGATCTGGAAGCGCCACGCTGGACGCCCCGGGAGCGCACCGCGCTGATCGACGACGTCCGGGCCGAGATCGAGCTGCTGTGGTTGAGCGGCGAGCTGCGCCTCGAGAAGCCGACGATCCAGCAGGAGCTCGCATGGGGCCTCTACTTCGTCAATGAGAACCTCTTCGGTATCGTGCCCGAGCTGGCCGACAGGCTGGAGCAGGCGCTCGCTCGCGCCTACCCCGACGCGGCATTCGACGTGCCGCCCTTTTTCCAGTTCGGCTGCTGGATCGGCGGGGACCGGGATGGCAATCCGTTCGTCACCAACGACGCGACCCGCCGCACGCTGTGCGAAACCCGAGTCACCAGCCTGCGGCGCTACCGCGCCCGGATCGCCGAGCTGCTGCGCGCGCTGAGCATCACCGAGCGGGCGGCCGTGATCTCCCCGGCGTTCCGGGCGGCGCTCGCGCGCCAGCTCGAGCAATCCGGGCAGGGCGACGCGATCGAGCGCCGCAATCCGGGCGAGGTGTTCCGGCAGTTCCTCAGCTGCGTGCTGCGCCGCGTCGACGCCACGCTCGTCGCCGCCGAGCAGGGACAGACGGCGCCCGAGGACGCGGGCTACCGGGCGGCGGACGACCTCATCGCTGACCTGCGCACCCTGGAAACGGGTCTCACCGAGGCGCAATGCGCGACAGCCGTCGAGCGGTTCGTCCGACCGGTGCGCCGCGAGGTGGAAGCGTTCCGGTTCAGCACGTTCCGACTGGACATCCGCGAGAACTCCCTGCGCCTGAACGAGGCGTTGCGCGCGGTGTGGCACGCCCGCTATCCGGCCGAGCCGCCCGCGGCCGAGTCGCCGGAATGGCGCGCCTGGCTGCAGGCGGAGCTGGCGCGACCACTCGGCGCCGGTGCGCCGCTCGATCTGCCGGCGGAGGGAGGAGCGGTCGAAACGGCGGGCATGTTCCGCTTGATCCGCGAGGCGCGCGAGCGGCTCGATCGCGAGGCCATCGGCAGCTTCGTGCTGAGTATGACGCACAGCGTCTCCGACGTGCTGGGCGCCTACGTGTTCGCCAAACAGGCCGGGCTGTTCGCCGACGCCGCCGGCACCGAGAGCTGCACGCTCCCCATCGTGCCGCTGTTCGAGTCCATCGACGACCTGCGGCGCGCGCCCGACATGGTGCGGGAGCTGCTCCAGATTCCCCTGGTGCGGCGCAGCGTGCGGGAACAGGGAGGGGTGTTCGAGGTGATGATCGGGTACTCCGACTCGAACAAGGACGGCGGCTTTCTGTCGTCCAACTGGGAGCTCGCCAAGGCGCAGCTCAAGCTCACCCGGCTGGGCCGCGAGTGCGGCGTTCCCGTCGCCTTCTTCCACGGCCGCGGCGGCTCGGTGAGCCGGGGCGGCGCCCCGACCGGCCGGGCGATCGCGGCGCAGCCGGCGGGTTCAATACGGGGCCGCCTGCGGATCACCGAGCAGGGTGAGGTGGTGTCCTTCAAGTACGCGAACCGCGGCACGGCGGCGTATCAGGCCGAGCTGCTCGCGGCGAGCGTGCTCGAGCACTCCCTCAAGTCGGAGCGCGAGCAGGCCCTCGTGCCCACGACGGAGTTCGACGAGGCGCTGGAGGCGCTGTCGGGTGCCGCGCACGCTGCCTACCGTCGCTTCGTGGACCACCCGGGCCTCGTGGCCTACTTCCAGGCAGCCAGTCCGCTCGAGGAGATCGCGCTGTTGAACATCGGGTCGCGGCCGGCCCGGCGCTTCGGCGCCCGCACGCTTGCCGATCTCCGCGCCATTCCCTGGGTGTTCGCGTGGACCCAGAACCGCCACTTCATCCCCGGCTGGTACGGCGTGGGCACGGGGCTCGCGACGTTTCTCGAGGTGCGGGGCAGCCGGGGCGCGGCGCTGCTCGAGCGGATGTTCAACGACTGCCGTCTGTTCCGGCTGATCGTGGACGAAGTGGAGAAGACCCTGGCGTACGTCGACCTCGACATCGCGCGCGAGTACGCCGCCCTGGTGGCCGACGACTGGTTGCGCGCCGAGCTGTTCTCGCTCGTGGCGGACGAGTATCACCGCACCAGCGACGTGATCGGGCGGCTCGTCGGATCCGGCGACCTCGCGGGACGCTTCCCCCAGTTCCGGCGGCGGCTCGAGAGCCGCCTACCGGTGCTCAATCAGGTGAGCCGGCAGCAGGTCGAGCTGCTGTGGAGCTATCGCGCCGGGCAGGAGGACGCGCGGCCCGCGCTGCTGCTGTCGATCAACTGCATCGCGGCGGGGTTTGGGACGACAGGCTGAACGCCGACGCTACGTTGTACGACGCTACGTCGTAAGCGCAGCGGGCGGTGGCCTTGGGCTCTCGTACAACGTAGCGTCGTGGCGTCGTATGACTAGTTTTCAGTATGCACGACTCCCTGTACTTCACCGATCACCATCTCCAGGTCCGCGACATGGTGCGCGACTTCGCGCAGCAGGTCGTGAAGCCGAGCGCGCCCCGGTACGACCACGACAGCGCGTTTCCGTGGGACAACGTCCGTCG
>WNFY01006021.1_pt1 | contig 10880 bp, 9 predicted proteins | sample 5400091 | NCBI WGS metagenome assembly WNFY01 (sample SAMN13153364, study PRJNA577476) | soil metagenome | isolation source: 60 cm soil or saprolite under grassland replicate 1 | place: USA:California | collected 2016-06-15
CTGTCCTAAAACAGGCCTTAAACGGCTACTCAGGCTCTCCCGCTGCTCCTAGCAGTATATCTCATAGAGAGTCATACTGTTACCAAATTATTATATGAGCGGCATCTGGGTTTAGTCCTGGTTGCTGAACAGGCTGTCGGTGCTCAGCAACTCACTGCTCTCAGGGAGCAGTTTGAGCAGACATGCGACAGCAAAAAGCTTCTTGCTCTTGCCCATGAGGTTCCTCCCATGGAGCAGAACGCCAAGAAGCCTCCCCTTGTGAGAGCAGCGAAGGGGGAAGCGGATACGAATTGCACTTGCTCAGGATGAAGCGTTCAACTTTTACTATCCTGATACCCTGGACCTCCTTTATTAACGACCACAATTACGCAGGCGTTGACATCCTTCGGCAGGCTGGGGTGGAACTCGTTCCTTTTAGCCCGCTCCACAAGAGCGCCTTTCCGGAAAACATAGGAGGGATCTACCTTGGTGGAGACTTCCCAGAGGAACATGCCGAGCGTCTCTCTGCAAATATCTCCATGCGCGAGGCGCTTGCGCAGCTCCTTTGGAGAGGGATGCCTTGCTATGCGGAATGTGGTGGCCTGATGTATCTGTGTCAATCCATCCGCACCGCATCCGGCCAAGCGTTTCCTATGGTCGGTGTCATTGCCAGAGAAAGTCGTATGAAGCATGATCCAGGCGGACTGGTGATCGGCTATCGCGAGGCCACCGCTTTGCGGGATACCTTGCTCACACGTCGTGGCGAGACGGTACGTGGACAGGAATTCCACGCCTCTTGCCTGAATATGGCTGTGTCGCAGGAAGAAGCTGCCTATGTATTTCAGCCTTTCCAGCAGAGAGAAGGATTTAGCCAGGGCAATCTTCTCGCCACCTACCTGCACCTGTCATTTAGTGGCTCCCCCCAGGCGGCCCAGCGTTTCGTCACCGCCGCACAAGCCTGGCTGTCGGGTGCGGGAGGAGCGTAGCATCCTTTTGAGTATACCAATGACCTTCCTCAGCTTTCAAAGGCCATTGGCTTGATCACGCGTCGAGGAGAGAACAATTTGCCTCGTGCTCAACGAACGTTTGACTATTAGTTCGACAAAGCTTTGGCGATCCTGGCTCCTTGAGAGGGGCTACTGGACTTTGCAACAGCCCTGTAATGGAGAATACGCAGACTTGACAAGCGGATACATTATCAGTACCATTATAGGTAGATGCAATAGTTTTGCATACACTGGGTGGCTTTCCTGAAAAGGAAAGCAGAATAGGGAAGCCGGTGGAAATCCGGCGCAGTCGCGCTACTGTAACTGGCAAGGAAACTCTTCATCTTCACCTATGTGATAGATCGAAGTCACTGTTCTCAGAGAGAATGGGAAGGCGAGAAGAGGAGTACGGCGGCCAGAAGTCAGGAGACCTGCCTGGTGGGAAGTTGCTCACGGTCCTTCGCGTTATGAGGAGCGGGATGCACAGATAGTCGCGTTGTGTCGCCATACTGTCTGCGAGCCTTTTGCTGTCCACACGCTATATCTAAGCAATTCCCTCCTCTCCCCTTCACTCACACCTCATCGCCGTAGTACGTGTTTTTGGCGATGTTCCCTGCTATCAGTTTTCTCAAAAAAGAGAGGAGCACCATGTCAAAAATCTATGAACATTCCCTCGATCTTTCAAGGTCACTAAGCGATTGGTTGATTCTCGGTAGTATGTTAGGGCTGGGCCTGCTAGCCCTATATCTTGTGGGCTTCGATCAGGGTTTTCTGCTCTCGTTTTTTCAGGGCCACGCAGCCTATCAAGTGAACATGATTCATGAGCTCATTCATGATAGCAGGCATATTGCGGCGTTTCCCTGTCACTAAAGGAGTCAGATCCCATGCATCAGAGATCTTCACCTGCGACTATCATTGGCCTGACTCTATTGGCAGGTCTGGTCGCAGGATTACTGGTGGCTTGCTTCCATTTCTTTGCGACTGAGCCAACGCTTCAACGTGCCATTGACCTGGAAACGGCGCATAAAATGGCGCTAGGGCAGCTTGACCCAGAAGTGTTTACGCGCCCAGAGCAACGCGCTGGCCTGTTTCTAGGCTACATCCTATATGGCATAGGTTGGGGTTCATTGTTCGGGATTATCTGCTGGTTCGCGCAGGCACGCCTGAGCGAGGCAAGTAAAGTCTCCTGGGAATGGGTCTTCGGACTGCTGTTCATCTGTTACTGGACCTTTTGTCTGTTTCCTCAACTCAAGTATCCAGCGAACCCGCCAGGAGTAGGGGACGCAACAACCATTGATATACGGCAGAGGTTGTACCTTGAAGGGATCTTCCTGTCGATCCTGGGCAGCGCGTTGGCACCACTCCTCTATTACTTCCTGGGGAGACTGGAAGAGCAGGGCAAGATATCCAGGCGCATACGTCTGCTGATCGTTCTCGTCGGCTATGGATTGTATGCGGTAATTGTCTGGTTCACGCTTCCTCCTTATCCCATTTCCGTTCCGATATCAATGGATCTGGTTATGGCCTTTCGCTGGCTCTCTGGAATAGGAACTGCTCTCTTCTGGCTCTTAATGGGGAGTATCTTCTTGTTCTGCTGGCAATACTATTTGACAAGGCGAGAGAACAAACACCAGGGGCAGACGCATAGGAGTCCTTCTCTGGCTAAATAAATCTGATGTCGGAGGGTAGACGACTGGCGAGGTATCCTTACGGACCTTTTTCCATTCGTCCCCCTCCGAACGAAGGAGGACACCAACGGAGAAATCTGTCCTTGAGAGAACAAGAGCGTGGCGCGAAACTCTTTATCACCTGCTCGATTTCGGTTCCCTAACGGGCTCTAGCTTTCCTATGCAACAGGCAGTTATGTAGCAACCTCGTCATGATATGCGGGTTGGCAGCTAGCGGTACGTGGACATATGAAGCCAGAATTGTTGCATCCGCGTAGCCTTCTCGCATATTTTCTCGCCCTTCTAGCTCATAGGCTGCATGTTCCCTTGAGAGGGGATCGACCAGTTGCGACCAGTGGAATTCATGACCGCGCAGGCTCGTGCAAGCAGGACCTATGATTGTCTCACGTACTGTGATTATCTCTCGATACCCCAGTTGGGCGCGCTCCGTACCCATACGAAAGGTGTATGGAAGTACTCCCAACATCGCATGACAGCTATCGACAGCATCGATGCAATATTTACCCAGATACATGTAACCACCACACTCAGCATAGACAAGAACACCTTGCTGCACTGCCGAACGCACGCTTGCCAGCATTACAGCGTTTGCTGCGAGCTGCTCTGCAAACAGTTCAGGAAAGCCACCACCAAAATACAGGAGATCCACGTCTTCCGGTGGGTTGGAGTCATTGAGTGGACTGAAAGGAATAACTTCAACGCCAAGTTTTGCAAATTCTTCAACCGTTTCTGGATAATAGAATGAAAATGCAGCGTCAAGTGCGATCCCAATTCGAACTGGGGGTACTGCCGCCTGTACTGTTTCTAAAGATGGATGGAGTACATTGTCACGAATTGCCATCTCCGTTGTTCCTGGTGGCAGTGGACCAGCCGAACAAGCCAGGCGCACTAGCGCATCAATATCTATAGCCTGCGCAATGAGGCTTCCCAATGCCTGAACCTCAACTGCCGCCTCCGGCGCTGGCACCAATCCAAGGTGACGGGCAGGTAATGTCAGTAAGGGATCGCGTCGGAGGACGCCAAATACAGGTACACCCGTCCACTTCTCAATAGCATACCTCAGTGTGGCTTCGTGATCTGGGCTGGCCACCCTGTTCAAAAGGACACCAGCAACCTGCACACGTGAATCGAGCTTCTGGAATCCCGACACGAGAGCGGCAACGCTCTGGCCCATGTGTGAAACATCTATGACAAGGAGTACGGGAGCATTGAGCAGCCTGGCAATTTCCGCCGTACTGGCAGTGTCGAGCGTCCCTTTCCGGCCATCAAAGAGTCCCATCACGCCCTCAATAAGTGCAACATCGGCATCGCGCATACTGGCATCAAAGCGCTGGCGTACCACCACCTGACTACTCAGCCAGGTGTCGAGGTTATACGATGAACGCCCGGTAGCCGCGCGATGATAGGTGGGATCAATATAGTCTGGTCCGACCTTATACCCCTGTACACGCAAACCTCGTACTGCTAGAGCGGCCATCAGACCAGTCGAGATAGTTGTTTTGCCGACTCCGCTCGCAACTCCGGCTATAATCAAGCGTGCTGGACCCGTAGCGTTGTTCATGATTCGCCTGCTCTCTGAGCACTGCTATAGCGAGGCAAGACCACAATAGAGAGATCGCTAAACGCATCTTTCCATGCAGCGAGTTGCTGTAATGTCGTGTGTAAACTGTTTTCGCCCGGCAACGTTAATTGCTGGTGTACAGTAACCAGCCTATCCCCTGCAATGCCGCCCTCTACCAACATCTGCGCTATCTGTGGAGGCATAAACGACCAGGGCAAGGGCAGAAGAATCACATTGCGTTTTCCAGCAGCAACTGCATCAAGAATCTCTTGCTTCGCCACCTCAATACCATCGCGAGCATGCAGCGTAAAGAAGAGCGTCTCCTCCATAGCTAATGCACTTCTTGCGCTGGCGACTTGCACCGAACTAATACCTGGGATACGTTCAGTTTCTCCACAGTGCCGTTCAACACGGGCGATGAGTTCTTGAGCCGAAACATTCAAATCACCATAGCAACAGACGACACAGCGTTTCCCTTCTGCACGAGCACGGGCCACTTCTGCAAGCTGCCCCTCCTGATTACGATAGGTCAACACGATGCGTTGGCCTTTGATAAGCTGATCCACGACGGCAAGCACGGTCGCAAAGCCCGCGACGACATCAGCATCCGCCACCTCCTGAGCAACTCGAACGGTTACATAATCGGGATCGCCCGGTCCAACCCCAACAAGTTTTACCCTGTATATATTGAGCGCCTCTTCATGCTTCACATTTTCTTTACTCAAAATCCACACTCATTTCTCTTATGGGAATGTACATCTATGGAGATTTCCTGGTCTCCTTCAGATTGCGTCGGCTACCGCTCAGAGCATTACGCACGGCATTGGCAACGGGTGCGGCTTCAAGCTGCGCAAGTTCAACATACGTTCCGTCAAGTGCCTGAGCCAGTGTACGTGCTAACCCCATACGAACACCTTCCTCTGTATCAATGACCAGTGCAGGCACTCCCGCAAGACGCAGCTCATGCGCGGCAACCAGAGCATCTTCAAATGGATTGAGTGCTGAGCCGTGAGTAGCAGAGGAATCGGCAACATTTGCTCGTCCATCGGTGACAAGTACCAGGATGGTCTGTTGCTGGCTGTCGCGTGCCCTGGCGACCAGAAGGGTTCGCAACGCTAAACGCAGGCCAGATGCCAGGGGAGTCCGTCCGCCCGTGGGAAGATGAGCCAGCGAATGAATAGCACGACTTGTACTGTTTGTTGGCGGCAATAGAAGCGTTGCCCTCGCCCCACGAAACTGCAATAATCCCACCGAATTTCGCTGCTGATATGCCCGTTGTAATAAGGTCAGCACGGCACCCTTGGCTGCGGCCATGCGTTTCCGTGCTGCCATTGAGCCACTTGCATCAACGGCAAAAAGAATCAACGCTCCCTGCTTCTGTTGGCGCACCGCTTCAAACAGATCCCAGCGCTCAAGCCAGAGGCGCTGCCCTTGAGACCCATGTTCGGTTTGCCGCCGCTTTTGATGCAATGCAGCAACCCTCAATGTAGGAGCAAGTGCGAGAGATGATGGTCGCTTGATTGGACGCCTTGCCCCAACAATCCGCCCTCGTGTTTGCCCTTGTAGCGATGTTAGACCTTCCCTTGCTACCTTAAGTAGAGGCGGAAGCCCCTTCTTTAGTGCAGAGGGGATAGGAGAATTGGGACGTTTCTGCGTCAGCGTTGCTAATGCAGTTGGCATACCAGGTGGAATTACCTGTTCAGGAGCTTCTACATTTGCATTTCCTGCATTATCTCGGTCTGCCGACTGCTCATGTGCACGAGCTTCTTGATCTCCATCCGCAGCATTTGACGCGGATGGTGGTGAGGTGTGAGCAATGTCTTGCATAGATGGAACGTCAGAAGCAACGTCTGGTTGTTCTGGCTCAGGAGGCTGATACTCGTTTATCAGATTCTCTAATTCCTGGCGATCAAGCCCAGGCTGTTCAAATGGTTGTTTCTGCAATCGGTGAGACAGGGCCATTGCGGCTATACGTTGAACATCTTGCTCCGTGACAAACCGCCGCCCCTCAAGAGCAGCCAGCGCTGTCGCCGCCTTATAGATGGTGATGTCGGCTCGTAATCCTTCTACATTGAGCTGGACGCAGATATGGGCGATGAGTCCTACTATAGTTTCAGGCACAACTACCCGTGGTAAGAAGCGGCGTGCCGTCTCTATCTGTGTGCGTAGCTCGGCTTCGGACAACTGCCAACGCTCATAGAACGCAACGGGGTGGGACTCAAAAGCAATGCGCCTTTTCACCACATCGGTACGCAGCAGCGGGTCCTTGAGACCATGTACCTCTACGGATAAACCAAAGCGATCAAGGAGTTGTGGGCGCAGATCACCTTCTTCTGGATTCATCGTGCCGATGAGGAGGAATTGTGCCGGATGCACAAAAGAAATGCTTTCACGTTCAACAATGTTCATGCCGGTTGCCGCCGCATCGAGGAGCGCATCGACCAGGTGGTCAGGCAGCAGGTTGACTTCGTCGATATAGAGAATACCCCGGTGCGCGGCTGCAAGAAGACCAGGTTCAAATTGGCGAATACCATCTTTGATTGCCCGTTCGAGGTCCAGCGTCCCCATCACTCGATCTTCTGTAGCGCCTAATGGCAGCTCGACCAGCCGGATCGGGCGCCGATCTCTGGGCATGGTTTCTTCACGTTCAAGCAGTTGGCTACATGCCTGACACAGGTGTGTTGTATCATCTGGATCACAGCCAAAGGGGCAGTGCCGAACAACGGTGATATCAGGCAGCAAAGCCTGTAGCGCCCGAACTGCCGTTGATTTTGCGGTCCCTTTTTCGCCTCGTACTAGGACGCCTGCAATCTGAGGAGATACTGCATTCAGAAGCAGGGCCAGCTTCATCTCATCTTGTCCAACAAGGGCGCTAAATGGGTATGGTGTACGTTTCATCCTGCTCCTCTCACTCTGCTTCAGGGAACCAGCGCAGCATTTCTTCTGCGTAGTCGTTGCGGCAGAACGCGACGACCGTATCAAACCATCCTGTCTCAAGGCTGAGGGCTGTTACCCCTATTGACCTGAGGAGACGATCGGCGATGGTGCAAAATGCTCCCATCCAATGATTTTGATTGAGATAACGCCAATCGCAGCGCTCCTGCTGCTCTCCCAGGGTCATGCGCAGATAATGCGGACCGAGTTGAGCATCTTCCTCCTCACAGTCCACTCGCCAACTGATGCCAAAACGTTCATGCAGCGTTTCTATGCACCACCTGGAGAACTCATGAGCACGATGGCTGTCCCAATCCCAACGCAACGCGGCTGTGGAGACATGGCCGGGCTGAGCAGTAAGGAGGTATGGAGGAGGAGTATCGAGCTGTGCTCTGCTCTTACGCTGCCAGATTGTCAGCGCATCTGTAATTTCCTGTCTATTTGTAATACCTGCTGCCGTCACACACTCGCGCAGCGCATCCCAGTGATCCTTTATGTCAGAGGTATGGCTATGCTGATGCTCATGTAAATGTGTATGGTTATCATGATGGACATGAGTATGTGCGTGAGATGTATGACCGGCTTCCGTGTTCTCGCTCATCGTGGTACCTCGGAGTCCATGTGAATGGTCGGATACTTGTGACGCTCTTACCAGAAACTCCCGCCCGAACAGAGGGACGCGATACTGGCACATGTCGCACGTCATAGTCGCCTTGCCATTTCGTATCTGTTCGATCATACGCTGTGCCAGGATATCCAGGCGCCTATCCTGTCCGAAGTGGGGTGCAACACGAAATTCGCATTCAGGACGCGTGGCGGCCACTTCAGCAACAGTTGTGGATATGCGTTCGACCAGGACACCCGTATACAGATAATAGGGCACAACGAGGATGTGTTGCGGATTGTATTGTAAGCAACGCTGCAAACCTTCAGTCAGAGAAGGCGGGGCAATGCCAGAAAATGCAACCTCTACCGTGCTATACTTGCGTCCTTCCCACAAGAAGCGTGCCGCACGGTAGACATCGGCATTTGCCTCGGGATCGCTGCTGCCGCGTTGTACCAGAAGCACGGCTGTTTCGCGTGAACCCATGCCATGATCGGGATCAATTGCAGCCAGTCTATCTCCCAGGATAGCAAGAATTTCCGGCTGAACATTCATCGGGCTACCATAACATATTACTACTTGCGGATAGCGCTTCTGTGCCCATTGGAGGGCTGTTGGCACATCATTTTTGACATGTCCAGCTCCCAATAAAAACCATGGTACAGCCACAATACGTTGCGCGCCAGCCTTTACAGCCTCGTCGATAGCCGACGCAATCGGGGGCTCGGCAAGTTCGAGAAAGCCAGGATAAATAGGACGGGCCAGACGTGCAGAAAGACGTTCGGCAAATGTTAAAAATTCGCGTGCTCCTTCAACATCACGGGAACCATGTCCCATAAGCATGATGGCCTCATCAGGTGCCATAGGAAGAGCGCTTAACTTGTCGAATGCGCCTGATTGTATCATTGATGCAAAATCCTTTCATGGCAGCCTTTCCTGTAATATCATTCCTTGCCTCTTCTCGCCATGTATATCATAACGAATGATGTTGCTCATAACCGCGCGGCGTAATCATACGCTCCTGGCGCACTCGTGTACATGAATTACCGATGACGACAGTCGTAAACATGTCAACGTCATGCTCAAGCAGATGCTCCAGGGTAGTGAGTTGAACCTTTTGTCCCTCTCGATAGGCGTTGCAAACCAGTCCTACTGGAGTCGTCTCGGCTCGATGTTCCAGAAGCAAGCGCCGTGCTTCACCCAGTTGCCAGTGGCGTTTGCGACTGATGGGATTGTAGAGCACCACCACAAAATCTGCACCCGCCACCGCAGAGAGGCGCCGGGCAATCGTCGTCCAGGGAGTGAGTAGATCGCTCAGACTGATGACGGCGAAATCGTGCATCAACGGTGCCCCCAGAAGAGACGCGGCGGCATTGAGTGCAGAGATACCAGGGACGACCTCAACATCTGGCTCTGATACAGGGTGAGATGAATTGCTAGTCATCTCTTCAGACCGGTATGACAATATGTCGAGCACTAAGCCGGCCATGCCGTAGATCCCCGCATCCCCGCTGGAAACGATGCACACTCTGCGTCCGGCACGAGCCGATTGAACGGCGAGTGTCGCACGTTCTATCTCGTGTGTCAGTTCAGAGACGTGGATTTCTTTATCACTGAGCAGATCTTGTATCTGTTCAAGGTAGACCCGATAACCGATCACCAGGTCGGCTTCCTGTATTACCTGTATGGCACGGGGAGCCATGAGATCCCGGTGCCCTGGCCCTAAGCCGATGATAGCTAGATATCCTACATGTGGAGGGTGTATCATTGTTACCTACCATTCTGCCTTTCCATTTGGATACCGCTGTGCAATCTCTCCTCTATTTCGTGCAGAAGCACTATTGGCATCGTTGCCAGTAGGGTCGCTATACGATCTTCGTGCCACAGCCAGCGTCATTGCTTCCCCTTTCTGTTTGCACACAACCAGTTGTCCATTGTGCGATGAGAGGAGCGCAGCAGCTTCACTAACACTCGGAGTACCAATTAACCTCTGCACGCGTTCTGATGGGGTAGCAATCGCAGTGACCGTCTTCAATGCCTCGACGGTGTGGGTCTCGAAGCGCCAGGAGTAGTGTTGTGCCAGCATCTGTAGTGCTCCTTCGTCTGCCTTGATATCAGCAGAAGCAAGCACTGTGATGCTCTGGAAAGAAAGATGATGCGCTTTCACTGTTGTCTTGGTAAAGAGATCGAGAGCAGCAAAGGAGACACCTCGTCGGCAACCAACACCTAACACAAGGGAAGGTGGACGATACACAATCGTTGGTAGACCTTCCAGTAATCCCTCCAGAAGGCGGTCTGAAATAACGAGCAGGGCCGCGAATGGTGTGGCTGTCACCTCGCGTAGACTGTTCACAGGAACAAGATTCCTGGGCCACGTAGGTGCGCTATAGCTCTTTATGCAGTCAGAAACGAGGCATTCGCCTCTACGCTTCGCGTCATCTGACTGGGATGAAGTATCCCACCAGTCACGTTGTCCAGCTTCTTGCAGAATCGCCACTGGCTCTCCGTTGACGATAGCCGCCGATACCGCTGTAACCTGAGATGAGTTCTCTCTATGCCATCCCATCGTATCACCTAGCAGGTCGACCGCCAGGGTATTATGCACATCTGATGCCGTCGTCACCACAGGAACAGCTCCGAGTAGATGAGCACAGTGCCGGGTCAGGTCATTGGCCCCTCCTGCATGTCCCGAAACCACGCTAATAGCAAACCTACCAACATCATCTATGACAACGACTCCCGGATCGCTATGCTTATCTTGTAAAAGTGGCGCTATCAGTCGAACAGCAGCGCCGAGCGCGAAGAAGAGCACAATCTGGTCATATGCCTCCCAGAGCTGCGCCAGCAATAAGCCAACCGCATCGAAGCTTCTGATGGCGTTCGCGTTAACTGTGGAGGATCTCGTTTTGAGCGCTCGCTTGCTAGCGTAGATGTGAGCAGCGCCTTGCAGCCCCTGCTGCAAGCGCAACGCTAATGCCAAGCCGCCTCCCGTGAGCACGACGAGCGCGACCAGCCTGGTGGATCTCGTATCGGTTGGCGTGCTGCTCCTATCCAATGCTGGAGCCTCCTGAGAGGTCGCGCTCCCGAGAGGAAACTCTGCTACCGTCTCCACTGGTTTCGTCCAGTGG
>WNFY01006023.1_pt1 | contig 10879 bp, 10 predicted proteins | sample 5400091 | NCBI WGS metagenome assembly WNFY01 (sample SAMN13153364, study PRJNA577476) | soil metagenome | isolation source: 60 cm soil or saprolite under grassland replicate 1 | place: USA:California | collected 2016-06-15
CTTTGCCGCGCGATGAGACGGCTGACCTCGGCTGCGCGCGCCACACCATCGGCTGCGCGTCCGCTGTGCTCCGGCTCCGGCTCCTCAAAGTCGGCCGGCAGCGGTATGCCCGCACTGGCGAACAACTGCCGCACGCGGGAGCTGCCCTGCAGCTCGCTTGCAGGCGACTGCTTGAGCTGCTCGATCTTCTCCAGCGCCTTGTCGCGCATGCCGTACTGCAGGAAGATCTCAGCCTGCAGGACCAGGTTCTCCAACTGCTTCGGCGCGGGACTGCCGCCATCAGTCGGTGCCTCATCCGCCACCGTCACCGTGACCGGTTTGGGCGGCTCAACGCCCAGTCGCTTGGCGACCGTCTGCAGCCGCTCCTCAGGAGCGAGCCCTGAGAGCCGCTGCATGCGCTCCTTGTGCGCGGCCTCGTACGAGTCGAGATCGACCGCGCGGTCCAGCGCATCCAGCGCCTTGGAGTAGTTGCCCGCCTCGAAGTAAAGATCGAAAAGCCGGGCAAGGATCTGCGAATACTCCGCCTCGCGATTGGCGCTGTTGTAGAGCTCGGCAAGGTACTCCACGAAGGGAATGCTGGGCTTGCTCTTGGCGGAAAGCTGCGCCATGTCAAACATGAATTCGCTGCGCCGTCCCGCCTTGCGGAAGAAGTCTTCCAGCCTGCGCGCCAGGGCGAGCGCGCGTTCCACACAGTCGCGATCCAGCAGGCCGCCGATGACCTGATGAATCACCGTGAGATTGGGGGCGGGATTGCGCTCAAAGATGCCCCAGACGAAGGGCTCGGCCTCTTCCACCCTGCCCACGGCGAGCAGCGCGATGCAATAAGGCTCGCGCGCCTCTTCCGGACTGGAGGGATAAGCCGCGATCGGCTTCAACAGCTCAATCGCCTCCTCATGCTGGTGCTTTGCGATGAGCGAGCGGCCATGCCCGAGGCGTGCCGCGGGATTGCTGGGATCGTTGGCGTAGGCGCGAGCATAAGGCCCGCAGGCATCCTGGCCCATCCGCTCCAGCAGCACACCGCGGTTCACGAACGCTGTTGCGGCCAGAGCCCGCTCGTGCAGGGCCTCGGCGATGCGTGCCTGCTCGCGGTAGTCGTCAAGCCGCGGATCGAGCCGCACCGCCTGGTTGATGCAGTCCAGCGACCTGCGTGGATCGCCCAGCCGTTGAAATTCCTGATAGGTGACACGATAGGCCTCGGCTGCGTCCTTGCGGCTGGTGCTCTCGCACAGCTCGGCGTAGCGGTAGACCACCTCGGGATCCAGCGCCTTCATGCGCTGCAGCTTGCGGAAGACCACGGCGGAGCTGCCGAGCTGCTTGTTCTCCACGGCCATGGCAAAAAGGCGGCGGAGCATGTCCGTGGCCAGGCCAAGCTTTCCAATGGAGAGCGCCAGGTCGGCGGCTCGCTGCAGCAGGGCCTCATTGTCCGGCTGCAACTCGATGGCGGCGCGAAATTCGGCCAGGGCAGGTTCCGGCTTGCCCTTCTCCAAATATTTTTCCGCGCGCTCGATAAGCTTGGAGACGTCAGCCATGGCTGCTAGCGATTTTATGACGCAATGCGGACGGGTGCACGTTACCTTGGCCGCGAAAAATGATGAGAAAGGGGAGTGCACGCCGGAGCACGCCCATATTGACAATTCGCCTTTTATTCGCCAAGCTGATCCCGGAGTCCCCAGCCGCCGGTTCCTGCGCATGCTGGGGCGGATTCTTGAGTGGAAGGAAAGGCCGGAAATGGCGCTGACCAAACGGCAACGACAGATCTACGATTTCATCGCCGATTTCGTGAGGGAGAACGGTTATTCTCCCTCGTTCGAAGAGATCGGCGCGGGGCTGGGACTCAGCTCACTGGCCACCGTGCACAAACACATTAACAACCTGGAGGCCAAGAAGCTTCTGCGGCGGGATTACAACCGCAGCCGCTCCATCGATGTGCTTCCGCTGCCCCCGGAGCTCCGCCCCAGCCCGCCGGCCGCAGGCGCGCTGGGGACCCCCTTGCCTGGCGGCGCTCGCCCATTTTCACCAGATGCCTTCGAGCTGCCGCTGCTGGGGCGCATCGCGGCCGGAAGGCCGATCGAGCAAACGGAGACGCCGGAGACAATCTCCCTCACCGACTTCACGCGCGCAAAAAACGTCTTTGTGCTGCAGGTGATGGGCGAGAGCATGCAGGACGAACACATCGTCAACGGCGACTACGTGCTGGTGGAGAAGACCGAGGACGCGCGGGATGGCGAGATCGTCGTTGCCCTGGTAAATGGCTCGGAAACCACCTTAAAGCGGCTCTATCGCGCCGGTTCGCAGGTGCGCCTGCAGCCTTCTAACGCAGCAATGCAACCGATCGTGGTTCCAGCCGAGGCTGTACAGGTGCAGGGTCGTGTGGTGGCGGTGCTGCGGAAATACTGAGAACTGCGGAAAAAAGTTGTGCCCACTTCTCCGCCCCAGCAAGCCAACAGCGGGCTTGCCGGGGACTCCGGCAGAAGTGGGTCTTTTGTTTTGGGGCGCTAAACTTTTCAGCCGGGCCGGACTCAGGCGAGCTTTTCCAGCGCCTTTTCGATGGTCTCCTTGGGGACATAGCCGACGATCTGTTCCTTCACCTGGCCGCCCTGGAAGACCAGCAGGGTCGGGATTCCGCGCACGCCGTAGCGCTGCGGGGTCGCGGTGTTGCGGTCCACATCCATCTTGGCAACCTTCAGCTTGCCCTGATAAGACTTCGCGATCTCATCCACCACCGGCGCAAGAGCGCGGCACGGACCGCACCATGCGGCCCAGAAGTCGATCAGCACAGGCTGCTCACTCTTGAGCACCTCCTGATCGAAGTTTGCGTCGGTGACTTCCAGAATTGCGTCGCTCGCCATTCTTCCTCCAGGGTCTGTATTCAAAGCTGTGAACTCAGAGCTCTGAACACGGGGCATGCCGCGGCATTCGCCGCGCTGTGCGGACTTCATCGTAACATTTTCATTCGATGCGCAGCCGGAAGTTTGGACGCAACCCCCGGAGTTCCAGCAAGCCGGATTTTGGCTGGCTGGGTGGAGAATCAGCCCTGAAGCCGGGAAGCTGCCCGAAATGAGCCCGTTAGGGCCTTCCTGGCTTGCCGGCGTAGTTACAATGGGGGCGGAGGATCCATGCGCTATCTGATCGCGGTCCTTGCCTTGGTCGGACTGGTCATCTCCAGCTTCGCCCTGCGCGAACACTACCGCACCGAGCCGGCGCCGTGCAGCATCAATGATCGCTGGGACTGCGGCGCGGTGAATCACAGCCCCTTCGCCGTCGTGGGCGGTATAGCGCAGCACGTGCTGTCGCAGCCGCCGGGCGAGATGCCGGGTGGGCTTGCCAGTACACCAGTGGCGGCCGTTGGCATCGCCGGCTATCTCCTCATCGGCGCCTTTGCGCTGGCGAGGCGCTGGTGGGTCGTGCTGCTGCTCACCACGGGTGCTGTCGCGTTTTCGGCCTACCTTACCTACGTCGAGGCCCGGCTGCTGGAGACCTACTGCATCTGGTGCGTGGCCTCGGCCACGATCATCTCTCTGACGGAGATTGCGGCCATCGTCGCCGTGGTGAGAAGCAGCCGTGGCGCGCAGCCGCAGGCACCAGAGCGATTTTGAGGTCGGACGATTCCGATCTGCTGAGCTGTTCGATGTCCCATCTCACCGAGTTCGTGAAACGAACGGCGCTCGCCGAAGGCTTCTCGCTGGCGGGCATTGCTCCGGCCGCACCATTGCGCGAGCTCGACTACTTTCCGCGCTGGATCGAAGCCGGCTGTCACGGCGAGATGGACTATCTCGCCAAAACCAATGACGCCGGAGCACTGCGGCGGGCTGCGCTTGAGAACGTTGCGCCATGGGCGCGCTCGGTCGTGGTCTGCGCCGTCAACTACAACTCGGATGCGCCGTATTCAACCGAGTGCGAGGACCCGCGGCGCGGATGGATTTCGCGCTATGCGTTTGTGGACTGCGACTATCACGAGCTTCTGTTGGCCCGGCTGCGCCGCGTCGAGCAGAAGATGATCGAGCAGATCGTTGCCGAAGGCCACGCCGCGCCGCGTACCTGGTGCTACGTCGACACCGGTCCGGTCATAGAGCGCGTGCTCGCCGCGCACTCCGGCATTGGCTGGATCGGCAAGAACACCTGCATCCTGAACGAGCAGCTTGGTTCGTGGCTCTTCCTTGGCGTGATTCTCTGTGCGCACGCTTTGCCGCCGGACCTTCCCGCGGCCGACCGCTGCGGGACGTGCACGCGCTGCCTGGATGCATGCCCGACGCAGGCGTTCCTCGCGCCCGGGCAGCTCGATGCGCGGCGCTGCATCGCATACCTCACGATCGAGCAGCGCGGTCCGGCGCCGGAGGAGCTGCGCCCGCAGATGGGACGGCACCTCTTCGGCTGCGACATCTGCCAGGATGTTTGCCCGTGGAACCGGCGGCCCCGTCGCGCTCCGGCCTCTCCCGACCCGGCATTTGCGCCGCGCATCCAACTGGTCAATCCCTCGCTGGAGTGGATTTCAGGTATGAACATGGAAGAGTTTCGCCGCGCATTTCACCACTCGCCGGTGAAGCGCGCCAAACTCACCGGCCTGTTGCGCAACGCCGCCATTGCGATGGGCAACAGCGGCGAGCGCGCATTTCTGCCGCGGCTGCGAGAGCTGGCACACTACGAGGACCCGGCAGTGGCCGAACATGCGCGCTGGGCGATTCGAAAATTGGAGGCAACATCCGATGCCGACCGTGTTCCCGACCGTGTCGCCGATCCCCTTTCCGAATAACACAGGCGACCGGGTTTCCACTGGAAGCTCCGTCGCCTGCAGTTCGATCTACGCCAGCCGCCGCTACTACCGGCGTCCGGTCGACGTGCGTGCGCGTCTCGTGATGGGGCCGCAGGTGAACGGGCGCACTGTGGAAGTGGTGGTACATGGGCGGACGTTCGACCTGTCGCGCAGCGGCGCGGGGTTGACATTGACCCGCGAACTGCCCGCAGGTGCCGAGGTGGTGCTCAGTGTGCATCTTCCCGGCAGCAGCGAACCGCTCTGTCTCCGTGCCGTGGTCGTGCGCCGCCGGGGATTCAGGGCCGGGCTGGAATTCCTGCAGCCCACCGCGGAGCAGCGCCTTCTGCTTTGCGACTTCTGCTACTCCTGAAGCAACGCAGTCCCAGGGTGTCGATGAGACACATCGGAGACACACATCGATACATGTAGATGGATAAATTTGCGCAGTGAAAAAGCCCCCAGCGGGTGAGGGCCTTTCCGTTCCTGGATTGAGGTGACTTATCCGCGGCTGACGTTCTGCGCCTGCAGGCCCTTGGGGCCCTTCACGCATTCGAACTCCACCAGTTCGCCTTCATTCAGCACGCGATAGCCGTTCTCCTGAATGACGGAGTAGTGTACGAACACATCTTCACCCGTGCTGCGTTGAATGAAGCCATATCCTTTTGCGCCGTTAAACCACTTTACTGTGCCCTTTTCCTTCACAACAGACTCCTTTCAGCCATGCAAACGAAACAGTGCTCATCCGGAGATGCGGACGGCCGCGGGGCCCTGTCACCGAAAGCAGCCTAAACGCAAATCCGGATTCCAGCGCATTTTCATCCGCGGCGACCGCTGGATGGAAAAGAGGCTGGAATCCGGACTCGACGAAGACTACTTTGCTGCCGACTGCACATCTACTTATCCTTACTTCCACTGCACGACGGTCGCGGCAAACGCACGTGACGCACCGCATCCGCAACCCCGGGCAGCAAAACCATATTTAGCGCAGGGCGAACGAGTAAGCAAGCGATAGTTGCTGCACTGCAGAAAAATGATGAAATTAGGCGCAAATTGGGAAAAATCGTGGCGGATTGGTGGCGCAAAGCGCTGGAAATGCTGAAGATCCGGCGCGCGCGCTCCAGATTTTCACCCCAGCACGCCGAGGGGCCTCCGGCAATCCCGTAATTGGCCTGTTGGGGCGAAGCAGTAGGCGCGTTGGGGATCCCGCACTTCAGGCGCCCGAGGCCGTTCGCTACAATAAGAGCAGCTACCATGACAACCGAACCTACATCGGCCGCCGCTAAGCCTGCGGCGGAGAGCGGCATTACATTCGCGGGAGGCGACCCGATCGACCAGTTGCGCAGCTCCATGCTGCAGACGCTGCGGCGCAACGGCCTCTCCACCCTGAAGTACCTGGGCACCACCGAAGTGCACACCTACGCGTTTTCGGTGGCCGCCAACGCCATCCTGTCCTTCATGCCGGCGGCGGTGCTGATGCTCACCGTCAGCCGCACCATCCTGCACTCGCATGCCATGGCCAATACGGTGCTGGCGATGGTCAAGACGTTTCTGCCGCTCGATGCGAACACCCAGGCGATGATTGCGGGGTGGATCAACAGCCAGTCGCGAAACCACGCCATCGAGCTCTTCTCTCTGGTGATGCTGTTGATCAGCAGCACCGGGGTCTTCGAGCCGCTGGAGGTGGCGCTGAACTCGGTTTGGGGCTTCAAGTCGCGCAACTACCTGATGAACCAGCTGGTCTCGCTGGGACTCACGCTCGGCTGCGGCCTGCTGGCTTTTGCTTCGGTTGCGGCCTCGGCGGGCATCTGGGCCCCCACCTCGCAGGCGCAGGCCTGGATGGACGCCCACCTGGGCACGGGCTGGATCCATGCGGCGATGACCTTCATCAACACCACGTTGCAACAAATTGTTTTGAAGACCTTCGGGCTACTGGCGGCCATCCTGATCTTCTTTTTGATTTACTGGCTGCTGCCGAACGGAAAGATCGCGGCGCGGGCGGTGCTGCCCTCGGCGATCATCACCGGAGTGGCCTTTGAGGTGGCGCAGGTGATCTTCATGAAGGTCGTGCCGTGGCTGGACTTCAAGGCGACCTATGGGAACTTCTCCATCTCCGTCACGCTGATTTTCTGGGCATTTTTTGTGGGTCTGCTGCTGCTGGCGGGCGCGCACCTTTCCGCGCAGGACGTGAAGACCTCGCAGAAGATGTCGCTGATGACGCCGCCGGAGGAGAAGCGCGAGAGTCAAAGCGAAAACAACGTTCCTGCAAGTTGAAGATCAAAGCAACTACCCCACTTCTGCCAAAGGAGGTTGCCCCAACAAGCCAACTGCGGGCCTGTCTGGGGCCCCGGCAGAAATGGGGCACCATCAAGTTCTGCTGAACGCGCAGCGGAGGCCGCTTCTTCCGCGCGTTCAACCTTCGCGCGCGCTCTAGCTGATCAACTCGAATTCGTCCTTGCTGTGGCGGCAGATCGGGCAGCCGTCATGTTCGATCATCTCCGCGGTGTAGCCGCACTCCGGGCAGACGTAAAAGACAGCTCTGCGGGAGAGCATTGTGGCCGACTGTTCGTCAGGATGCTCGATCTTTTCCAGCGCACTGAGGAAGAGCTGCAGGTGGCCCCTCTCCGAAGCGAGCGCGTGCTGGAAGCTGCGCCGGGCGGTAGTGAGGACCTGCGCCGCCGCGTCGAGAATGAACTCGGGGTACATCTCATTCACCTCGTAAAATTCGCCGTCGATGGCCGTGTGCAGGTTCTCGATCGTGCTCTTCACCCGTGGCATCTCGACGGTAGAGCGGTGCGTGCGGCCCATCTTGAGCAAGGTGCCTGCGTGGTTGGCGGCGTGGATCTGCTCCGAGCGCCCGACCGCGCGGAAGAGGCTGCCAATCCTAAGGTAGCCCTCTTCGTCGGCTATCTTGGCGAATGCCGCGTAGCGGACCGCGGCGTTTGACTCCCCGTTGAAGGCAATACATAAGTTCGTTAGGGATTGTTCCCGGGTCACAACAGCTAGAGTCGACATAAGGCCTCCGTATGAATGGGCCATAGTAGCGCAATCGGAGCTTCCGGATCGGTGAGGTAGGCTTCAAATCGATGTGATTTCCCGAAATGGCTGAAGATAAAGAGCAAAATCAAGAGCGAAGGCAGTGGAAAGTATTTTGTTGCAACAATAAAAGGGCAGAAATCAGTCCCAGGCTGCTCGTGATTCCCCTGAGTCCCTGAGCGGCAGATCACGATTGCTGCCCGTGCGCGCTGGATATAACATCGCTGCATGGCGGGCATGGATTCGCGCGGGATGGATGAGCGGGCGCGGCTGGTCACCGGCGGCGTGCTGGAGGGGGAAGAGGGCTTCGAGCTGAAGCTGCGGCCGCAGCGGCTGGGCGAATTCATCGGCCAGCCCAAGGTGAAGGAGAACCTTGCCGTGGCCATCGCGGCGGCACGCGCGCGCGGCGAGGCGCTCGATCACGTCCTGCTCTACGGACCGCCGGGGCTGGGCAAAACGACGCTGGCAACAATCATAGCCAACGAGATGAATGCGGCCTTTCAGCAGACCTCCGGGCCGACGCTGCAGATCAAGGGCGACCTCACGGCGATCCTCACCAACGTGCAGGCGCGGCAGGTGCTATTTGTGGACGAGGTGCACCGCCTGCAGCCCGCGCTGGAAGAGTTGCTGTACTCGGCGCTGGAGGACCGCCGTCTGGACATCATGATCGGCCAGGGGCCCTCGGCGCGCACGCATTCCATCGATATTCCGGCTTTCACCTTTATTGGCGCGACGACGCGCATCGGGCTGATCTCGGCCCCGCTGCGCTCGCGGCTGGGGCTGGTGCTGCGGCTGGAGTTTTATTCGCCGCAGGAGCTGCGCATCATCCTGAAGCGCTCGGCGGAGATTCTGAACGTGGGCATCAATGACGATGCGGCGATGGAGATTGCCACGCGCTGCCGCGGAACACCGCGTGTCGCCAACCGGCTGCTGCGGCGCGTGCGCGACTACGCGCAGGTGCGCGGAACGGGGCACATCGATCTGGCCACGGCGCATGCGGCACTGGAGATGCTCGAGGTGGACCAGCACGGCTTCGACGAAGTGGACCGCAGGTTGCTGCTGACGATCATTGAGAAGTATCAGGGCGGACCCGTGGGAGTGAACACGCTGGCGGCGGCGATGGCCGAAGAGCCCGATGCCATCGAGGAGATCTACGAGCCGTTCCTGATTCAGATCGGATTTCTCGACCGCACTCCGCGCGGACGTGTGGCGACGCAGTTGGCCTACCGCCACTTCGGCGTAGAGTTTCCCAAGCGGCAGAACCTGCTGTTTTGAGCTGCAGCAGCCACGCGATGGAGGCCGCGCGGAACTAGTACAACGAACATAGAGCGAACGTAGTGGGCAGCCCGAGGGAACTTCCACCCGCAAGCCAGACGCAGCTTGCCGTGGAGCCCGGGCTGCCCTTTTTGTTTCAGTTGTTTCTCCTCGCAGCAGAGCGGCGGGCGCGGAGCACGCGCCGGCAAAGCTCGCGAGGACTCGGTGCGCTGTTCGCAACTTCAATCGGCAGGCAGGGTTCTTAGAGACGAAAACTCGGTGTGGGGCAGACTGCATCAAGATCACAAGGCCTCCCCGGACTCCCGGCAAGTCTGGTTTTCTTGCCGGAAATAGAAAGTGGAGCACCAGGCGAACGTAAGGAGGATTCACGTGAAAACTGCAAGGGCAATTGTTATAGCGCTCTGCACAATGCTGCTATTGGGCACATTCGCCACGGCGCAATATGGGCGGCGCTATGACAGGGACAGGTATCCATCGCGCGCCCCATATGAGAGCGCACTGAGCGACCTTCACCAGGCAATGGACATCATGAACACCATCGACCGGGGAATGCCGAACCACAAAGAGATACGGGACAACATCAATTACGCGATCAACCAACTAAACGGGGCAGCGAATGCCGTAGGACAGAGCGGCTCCAACCTTCCGCCTTCGGCGCCTGTCCGAAGAGGCGATCGGCTGGATATGGTGAGCGACCTGCTGGAAAGGGCCGATCGGAAGCTCGCTTCTTACCGCGAGCGGAACCCGGATGCAAATACCCTCGCCCAAACTGCCAGGGACAAGATCCAAGATGCTCTCCAGCTGGTCGAGAGAACGAGATCGGGCCGTGGACGCTGGTGAACTGAATAGAGCGCAACAGGAAGAAAGGGCAGCCGGGCTGGCTGCCCTTTCGCATGCATGGGCCGCAAGGCGGGTAGCCGCCGGAGTTACTCCTCTTCCTCCTCGGCCACTCCGGCGCCGGCGGCCTTGTGCGCGGCAATGATCTTCTCCTGCTGCGCCGCCGGAACAAAGTCGTAGTGGTCCAACTCCATCGTGAACGAGCCGCGCCCCTGCGTCATCGCCGTCAGGTCGGTGCCGTAGGAGAGCATCTCGGCCATCGGGGCGTGCGCGCGGATGATGGTGTTGCCGCCCTGATTGTCCATGCCCTGAATGCGGCCGCGACGCGAGTTCATGTCGCCCATGATGGCCCCGGCGAACTCGTCGGGCACGGTGATCTCCACCTGCATGATCGGCTCGAGCAGCGCGGGCTTGGCCTGCTCCATGGCCTTCTTGAAGGCGATGCGCCCGGCGGTCTTGAAGCTCAGTTCGTTCGAGTCCACGTCGTGATAGCTGCCGTCGTAGAGGCTGACTTTGAAATCGACGACGGGATATCCGGCAAGGAAGCCGCGCTGGGCGGCTTCGAGGATGCCTTTCTCGACGGCGGGGATGTAGTTCTTCGGGATGGCGCCGCCGAAGATGTCATTGACGAACTCGAACTGCGCGCCGCGCGGCAGCGGCGACATTTTGATCTTGCAGTCGCCGAACTGGCCGTGCCCGCCGGATTGTTTCTTGTGGCGGCCCTGCACGTCGGCGGTGCCGCGAATCGTCTCCCGGTAGGGCACCTTGGGCGCCTTGAGCACAACCTCGGTGTGGTAGCGGCGCTTGAGCTTGCTGACCACAACTTCGATGTGCTGCTGTCCGGTGCCGGCGATGAGGAAGTCTTTGGTCTGCGGATCGCGGAAGAAGCGCAGCATCGCGTCCTCTTCCATCAGCTTGTGCACGCCGACGCCGAGTTTGTCTTCATCGGCGCGGCTCTTGGGCTCGATGGCGAAGGTGATGGCG
>WNFY01006024.1_pt1 | contig 10878 bp, 7 predicted proteins | sample 5400091 | NCBI WGS metagenome assembly WNFY01 (sample SAMN13153364, study PRJNA577476) | soil metagenome | isolation source: 60 cm soil or saprolite under grassland replicate 1 | place: USA:California | collected 2016-06-15
CCGCGAACTGCTCTGCTGTCTGCCCAAGATCTTTGTCCCCGACAGCATCTCTTACGAGAATGTTTTCCGCGTGATCATCATGCAATTCATTGACGCCCACTCCTTCGACGTGAGAAGCGTGAAAAAAACCTGCGTTCACCTCGTCCATCCCGACGGACGCCTGATTCCGTTCGATACTTACAATCTTTTTTATCGAGATGAACTTGAAAAGACCCGCCTGACGCCGTTGCGGGAACGAACCGAGGCTTCCCACGTCAGGATGATTGTTGAGCCGGCTACAGCCAATTGAGTAACGAGCATCGCAGGGCGGGTGAGGGCACCCGCCCCTACGCGAGCAGGGAAGCACGCCCATATGCGAGCGAGCGACGTTATTTCGCGGGCGTTACCTCGGCAGGCACGGAGGCCCGCACCGGCCAGGTGGCACTGACAAACCCGATGGCATACACCAGACCGATCACGGAAAAACCTGCAATCAGATTCGCCTGAGCTACAGCGCCTACCAAGTAGGATTGCAGGACCTGCAGCGCCGTTCCCGCTGCGTAGAAGGTGTTCTGCACCCGCCCCATGAAGTGCTGCGGCACCTGCTCCATCAAACTGGTGTTCATGGCCACGCCGGTAATGCCGCGTCCCGAGCCCATCAGGGCATAAACCACAACCGCGAGTGCAAGAAACGGCATGGTCGGGGCTGCGATCATCAGAATGGTCAGCGCTCCCAACGAAATTGCGATCGACCGGCGCGCGCCAAACTTCTTTATGAAATGAGGCGCATAGAATGCGCTTACAAACGCGCCCGTGCCCCATCCAAAGTTTAGCCAGCCGTAGCCGACGGCTCCGCGATGGAATACCTGATCGCTCAACGGTGCGGTGACAACCACCCCGGTCATCATGGCTGAAAGGAATAGCGCCCAACTCAAGCCCAGCGTCACGATTTCGCGATGTCCGCGCAAGAACTGCATGCCTTCACGCATTTCGCGAAAGAATTTCGCGAATGCGCTCTCGGCGGCGAGGATGTCCGAATGCAACTCGGCCGGCCGAGGCACCACGTGCCGCCCACTGCGCACGGCGAAATAGCACAAAAACGAAACCAAGTACGTGCTGAAATCAATTAAGAGCACGCCACCCAAATGCAGCCGGTTATATGCGAAGCCAACAATCGCTCCGGCCAGCAGCCATCCGCCTTGCACACCGGCCAGAAGAAATGTATTTGCGTGAACGAATTCGTCGCCGGGGGTCAGTTCCTGAATCAGCGCAGTGATGGTTGGCCAGAATATCCAGAAGCCGGAGGCTACGAGGACATTCATCGCGTACAGCTCCCAGACTTTCACCTTGCCGGCAAACGCAAGCAAAGCGACCGAAAGGATGACCACTGCGCGGATGGAATCGAGCAGCATGACGAGCCGCCGCCGGTCTTCGCGATCAATAATGACGCCGGTAAATGGGAGCAGCAGAATTGCGGGGACGGTCTGGACAACGGCGAGTGTTCCCAGGGCAATATCGGAATGCGTCGCTTGCAGGATGTACCAGGCAACCGCTGTCGAGTTCATGCCACTGCCGAGCATGGACACAACATTTGCCGCGAACACGAAACGCAGCGACTTCTTCTGCAAAATCGAACGCATGAACCACTTTACGCAATCGTTTTGGTATTCCTCAAGGGTGAGGAATCATTTGGCATCTCGCCGTGGTTGAATGTACGATTTGTGCAGTGGAGTGGCGGTGAGAGATTTCAACGACAAAAAGCGTGAGAAGCGCCTGGAATGGATGCGGGCCGCGATTCGGCATTACATTGAACGGATTAAGCGGAGGGGCGAACCGGAACAGCCTGAAGATCCGCATTCGTACGTGACCGCTCCCAAGAAACCGCGACCGAATCAGGGCAGTGCTGCAGCCATCGTCGAACTTCCTGAAAAGTAGCCAGGATTGCTGCTCGCTCTTGAAAAATTGTATTCGAATGGTCTTCTTTGCGTACTTGGCGATCTTTGCGGTTGAAATTCATAAGCTCTAACCGCAAAGGACGCAAAGAGCGCAAAAAAAACTTCAGCCCTTAACCCCGCCCTTGCATCTTGTGCCCATTCGGAGATACGATTTCGGCGCGCAGGCAGGAGGCACCCTATGACACGCACTTGTTTAGCGCTGCTCGCGATCCTAGTTTCGACAACATGTTTTATTTACGGACAGGTTGACAAGATCGTCATCCCGGCCGGAACGCCCGAAGATCAGGCCCTCACCGCTATCAACAATGAGCAGGATGCCCAGAAGCGGCTGGCGATGTATCAGGACTTCCTTGAGAAGTTTGCGTCGAATCCGGCCGCGATTGCGTATGCCAACTGGCAGCTCTCGCAGTATTACCAGAGCGCCGGTGATCTGCAAAAGGCTGCGGAGTGCGGTGACAAGGCTGCCGCAGGCGCGCCTCACAATATCGACATCCTGGTTTCGCAAGTCACAATCGCGCAGGGGATAAAAAACGATGCGCGAGTGTTCAAGTATTCGGTGCAGGGTGGGGAGGCGTTCGATTCAATCGAAAAGCAGCCCAAACCCGCCGAGGTGAGTGACGAACAATTTGCATCCAGCATTGCCGCCGTCAAAGAGGAAAATAAAGGCTCTTACGAATTCTTCGAGAGTGCCGCATTCAATGCCATCGCGGCTGAAACCGACGCCAAGACGCGGATGGACTATATAGACCAATTCACGACGGTGTTCCCGAAATCGAAATTCGATGAGCAGATCGCGTCCTACGCGATGTTGTCGCTCTCGCAACTGAAGGACAATCACAGACTGAATTCTTACGCAGAAAAGGCGCTAGCGGCGAATCCCGACAACCTGCCGGCGTTGCTATTGGTGGCGAACAGCTATGTGGATGGCTCTGAGCCGGGCGGAACCGCAAAAGCTTTGACCTATGCGCAGCGCGCCATCGTCGCCGCAAAGGCAGACGATCCTACAGCGGACAAATCGCGCACAATCTCTGCGGGAGTTGCGCACTCGGTCGTGGGGCGTGCGTACGCAAAACAGGAAAAAACGGCGCTCTCCATAACCGAACTGAAATCGGCGACGTCGCTGCTCAAAGGTCAGGACGACCAGCAGTTCGCAGTCGCAGGTTATTACTTGGGATGGGACTACGCAAAGTTAAATCGCCTGACCGAAGCGCGCGCCATGCTGAATGAGGTTGCGGCCATATCGGGACCGGTGCAGCAGCCGGCAAAGGACCTTCTAACGAAAGTGAACACAGCACGCGCGGCCGGGAAATAGCTCACTTGCGGGCAAGTTCTGCGGATAACAAGTGTGCTTTGAAAGCTAGAGTATGGGCGCGGGACACGTCGCCGGAATCTGAAGCAGCCTTCGATTGACGGACGTAAGTGTTGATTTGGTCGAGCATGCTCTGCTGCGCAGGCGTCAATGGTTTGCCCGAAGCCCGCTTCAGATCGGCGTCGGTGTTAGCCAGTAATTGGTTGGTGATTTCGCGTTGATGCCGTGCCTGCGCGTCGCTCATTCCCGGTGAAATTTGCGACGACTCCTCTTTGGCACCGCCATTCCGAATGACGACCTTGCCGCCCTCGGACGTGGTCTGAGTTTTGCCCGCAGGTTTTCTTTTCTTCCTGATTGTTTTTGTTTTTGCGGAAGGCGGTGTTTCATTTGGAGCAGCAGAGGGCGGCGTCTCCTGTGGCGTGGGCGTCTGCGGTTGGCTTTCTTGCTTCGGCGTTTCTTGCGGTGGCGTTTGCGGCTGAGGTTCGGCAGGCGGTTGAGCCGGTGGTGCCTGCGCCGGTTCACTTTGCGGCGGCGCCTGAGTTTGTTCCTGTGACCCGGCGATGCACACTACGGGATAAAATCCGCTACCCAGGATCAAAGCGAGGATCGCGATGAAAGCAGCAAATCTCATCGGCTTCATTTCATGTCCAAAAAGAGACTAGCCTTAGGTGCGCGCCGTAGCTTCTTCAAGAGAGGCCGACCGAGTTGCAGCCAGGGGCAAGCGCAATCTGAATGTAGTGCCCTTGCCATCTCCGGATTCGAAATCCACTGATCCGTAGTGCCACTGCATAATCTGGTACGTCTGCGCCAGCCCAATTCCACTTCCAGTTTTCTTGGTCGTGAAATACAGTTCGAAGATCTTGTCCTGAATCTCCGAGGGAATACCGGCGCCCTGGTCGCGAATCTCAGTAACGACCATGTCGTCCTCTCGGAAGGCCGTAAGAGTCAGGGTCCCGCCGTTAGGCATCGCTTGCACACCGTTGAGCACCACGTTGAGCATCGCCTGTTTGATGAAGTCCACGTCAATCTTGACCGGAACTGCTTCCGCCGGCAGTTCGTGGACCAGCTTCACTCCGTGCTGCTCCGCATCGGGCGTCGCCAACAGGGAGACTTCGTCGAGGACCAGTCGCAAGTCGGTCTCTTCCAGACGTAGATCACGCGGGCGCGTAAAATCCACCAGAATCTGTACCACGCGGTCCAGACGATGGATTTCGCTGTCAATGATGTCCACGTGGCGGCTGGTATCCGGATCCACCTGCTGCAACTTGTTTCGCAGTAGCTGAAGGTGAAGCACGATAGCGTTGATCGGATTCTTCACTTCGTGCGCAACACCGCGAGTCACGCGCCCACTGGCCGAGATGCGTCGGGACAACTCGATTTCGTCTTCGATGCGCCGCGCCGATTCGGCGTCTCGCATCGTCAGCAGTGCCCCTATTTGCGTTCCCTTTTCCTGAATGAAATCCAGTGACACATGAACCCGACGGCCATTGGAAGCTTCGATCTCGCGGGCCTCCACATTGTGATGCAGACGAAAGGCGTCGAGCATCAGTCCGCCGAGAGCGGACTCCGCCGAGAAAATTTCTTTCACCGTGCGTCCCAGCAGTTCGCCGCGCGACCGGCCGAGAAAACCTTCGATTGCGGCACTCACGAGCACTACGCGCGAATCGCGCGTGAACAACATCAGACCATCTTGCAGGCTGGTCATGATCTGGTCCACGTTGCTCTTCAGGGCGGAAAAAATTTCGCGAGCATCGCGCATCTGTTTTCCCAAATGCGCAATCTTGAGACTCACCTTCCCGTATTCGTCGGCGCCGACGGCCGGGCCGGTCAACTCGGTCCCATTGCTCTCAGCCATTCTGTCGAGACTGCGGTTGATATGTTCCAGGGGACCCAGAGCGAGGTTGGAAAGCAGGGCGGCAAGGACCAGCGAACACAAGACCGCAATAGCCGAAAGCGACAGCTGGCGCTGCAGCCGTGGCGTGAGTTCGTTGCGCAGAAATACGGTAGAAACGCCGACGTGAATACTGCCAAAAGGTTGCCCGTTCAACATGAGCGGCAAGTGCACATCGTAGATAGTCGGCGGATTGTAAACCATGCGCAGTTTTCGCCGGAAACCCGCCTGTTGCAGTTGCGAAAAGTCGGGCCGGTCGGCAATCTTTTTCCCAATGAGGTTGGGATCAGTATCGAGAATCGCTTTGCCATCGGAGTCGAGCACGGCAGCGTCATAAATTGTCGGGAAGCTTCCGACTACCGAATCGAGTACGGTATTGAGGTCGCGATCGGTCCCCAGGTAGTACGCAATGCCGCGGCGCACTGCTTCCGGGTTGGTGGTGTCCACGCGGGTGCTGCTTAGATCGGGAGCAGCGTTGGTAGCTAGATAAGCAATCTGGGCAGCGGCGAAGGCTGCGTCGTCGTGCGTAGTGTTGATCCCCTGCCGCAGAATCTGCGCAATGTAGATGTACGACCCTCCGGAAACCACCGCTGCCACCATAAAGGTGATCGCCAGTACGATTTGGGTCCTGCGGCGCATGAAGATCAGCAATCAGCCGTCAGCGATCCGCCGTCTGCCCGCTGTTATGTACAGATTTCAGCGGCTGACTGAATAGATCCGCTACGGCTCGGCTACTCCTTCGGCTTCTTCCCTTTCGGCACGAGCACCGTCGGCGCCGGCGCTCCCATATTCCTTCAACTTGTTATGCAAGGTTTTCAAGCTGATCCCGAGGATTTCGGCGGCGCGGGTCTTATTATTGTTGGTGGACTCGAGCGTCTTAATAATAAGTAGCCGCTCAGCCTCTCCCACGGTTGTTCCAACTCCGACTCGAATTGAATCTGCGTCATCCGCCGAAGGCCGCACCGGGGCATGACCGAATCCGGGAGGCAGATGCTTGGTCTCAATGACCGCGCCTTCGCAAACAATTACTGCCCGCTCCAGCGTATTGCGAAGTTCGCGGACATTACCTGGCCAACTGTAGTTCTTGAAGGCGTTGAGAACGGCTTCGCTCACTGTCGCGACCCGCCGGCTGTGCTTGGAACTCATTTCCGCCAACAATGACTGCACCAGGTCTGGAATATCCTCGCGATGTTCGCGCAAAGGTGGCATGTGAATGTTGAACACATTCAGTCGATAGTAAAGATCGTTGCGCAGTTCGCCGTGCGCGACCGCATCTTCGGGAACTTTATTGGTCGCTGCCAGCACGCGCACATCTACGGTGGTTTCGACTTTGCTGCCCAGGCGGCGCAACCTGCGGTCTTCCAGGACGCGCAGCAGTTTAGCTTGGGTGGCGATAGGCATTTCGCCAATCTCATCGAGCAGAAGGGTGCCGCCTTCGGCCAATTCAAAGCATCCTGTACGGCGTTCCAAGGCGCCGGTAAACGCGCCCTTCTCGTGTCCGAAAATTTCGCTTTCGATCAGAGTCTCGGGAATAGCGGCGCAGTTAATGGCGACAAAGGCCCGCGACCGGCGCGGGCTCAGCTCGTGAATTGTACGCGCAACGAGTTCTTTGCCGGTACCACTGGCGCCGGTAATCAGCACTGAAGCTGTACTTGGCGCCACCATCTCCGTCAGCCGGAAGATCTCCTGCATCTTCTTCGATGGACCCACTAACGATCCCAGAGAACCGGCGTCTCGAAGTTTTCTTCGAGTGGCCTCGAGTTCAACCCTCGCCCCCAGCAGAGCGGTCGCATTCTGCAAAATCGTGCGCAAACGGCTCGTGTCTATTGGCTTGGTTACGTAGTCGTAAGCCCCAATGCGCATTGCCTGAACCGCGCTGTCGATGGTCCCTTGGGCGGTCACCACGATCACGGCAATAGTTTGGCTGTCGCTCGCAATTCTCTCCAGCAATTCCAGGCCGCTAAGCCGTGGCATTTTCAAATCAGTAATGACGATTGAAGGCGACCATGCCAAAACCTTTTCGTGGCCCTCCTGGCCATCGCGTGCGGTTTCAGCGGAGTATCCCCAGGAGGAAACCAGTTCGGCGAGACCGGTGCGCTCGTTTTCTTCGTCCTCTACGATCAGTACCTTTTCGTTATTCATGACCAACATTCATTATTCAGGGATGCTCCGCCCGCCGCAAGGGGCTGAGGCATTCAAATGTGCCCTAATTTAGTATGGATGCACGAAATCATGCCCGAAACACCACTATGGCGAGCCCACGACCAGGCTGCGCGCCTGGCGGAATTGACTGCCGGGACGGAGGACCGCGCCAAAGAGCTTCCGTTGCGCCGAGATGTCCGCTCGCTGGGAACGCTTCTGGGACGTGTCTTGGTGGCACAGGCGGGCGAACCGCTTTTCAAGACGGTGGAGCAACTACGCCGGCTGCTGATTCAGTCGCGAGCGCGCTCGTCCGGATCTCAGTCGGACACTCCGGAAATGCAGGAAGCGCGCAGTATTGTGGAGAAGCTCAGCATCCAGGAGGCCTACTGGGTCACGAAGGCGTTTGCAATCTATTTCGAACTCGCAAACCTGGCGGAGACCAACCACCGCAAACGCCGACGCCGCGCCGCGAAGCTGTATCCCAATCAGCCGCCGCTTCCGGGTTCTTTCCGGGGAACGATTGCCAGGTTACGAGACTCGGGAATGAGCGCCGATCAGGCGCTGGCCGCGTTGCGTCAAATTAGAGTCATTCCCGTTTTCACCGCCCATCCCACCGAGGCCGCTCGGCGTACGGTATTGCTGAAGCGCCGCCGCATCGCGAAAGAACTGCATCGGCTCGATCGTTTGCCGCTGCCTGATTCCGAAGCGCGGCTGCTCGAAGAGGAGATCGCAGCCGAGATCACCGCGCTTTGGCAGACTGACGAGGTGCGCGTGCAACGACCGCAGGTCACCGATGAAATCCGCATGGGGCTCGACCACTATCCGATGTCCATATTTGAGAGCTTGCCGCGCGTGTACGGCGAAATTCGGGACACTTTCCGCGAAGTCTATGGCATGAGCTTGACTCCAGAGCAGATACCAGAGGTGTTGTCATTCGGCTCATGGATTGGCGGCGACCGTGATGGCAACCCATTCGTGACCGCAGAGAGCACGAATGAAGCTCTGGAACGGGCGCGCAACACGATTTTGGGTCACTACATCGCTGAGATTCAGCGCGCAATCGAACAGCTCAGCTCCTCGTGCCGCCAGACGCCGGTTTCGCCCGAACTGCAAGAAAGACTGAATCAGTACGCAAATCAAATGGGCGAAGAACCTGCGCGGCTGGGTCGCGTCTCAGGTACCGAACGTTATCGTCAGCTCTTGAGCTACATTCTCGCGAAGCTCCGCAAGACGCAAACAGAAAGCATTGCCAGCGAGTCCTACCGTTCAGCGGAAGAATTCGAATCAGACCTCGAGCTTTTATACGCGAGCCTCGAACAGAATCGCGGAGAAAGTCTTGCAGCGCTGGTGCTCGATCCGCTGTTGCGAAAAGTACGAACCTTCGGTTTTCATCTGGCGACGCTGGACATCCGGCAACATGCTTCTGCCCACAGGCAGGCCTTGGCGGAAGCGACGAGTTCCTCGCACTCGGTTAGCACGAAAGGGCCAGCGGTCGGGCTTGCACCCTCTGCTCCGTCTGTTGCGGAGAACGTTCTGCCGACGTTTCGCAACATTGCGAAATGGAAGAAGGCATTCCCAGCCTTAGCGATTCGCAACTACGTAATCAGCGGGACCGAATCTGAGGACGACATTTACTCAGTCCTCAAACTTGCGGAGAGTTGCGCCGTCGAGCTTCGGGGGGCGGGCGGCGATCCCGGACTGATGCCGGTCCCCCTGTTCGAATCTATTCAGTCATTGCGGAATTCCAGCGGAATCATGGAAAAAGTCTGGAGCAATTCTGCTTACCGCAAATTGCTGGATTCGTGGTCTGGCTGGCAGGAAGTAATGCTCGGCTATTCCGATTCCAATAAGGACGGCGGAATGCTTACCAGCATTTGGGAGCTCTACAAAGCACACCGGAGCTTGCATCAGGCGGCGCGCAAGCACGACGTAAAGCTGAGGCTATTTCACGGCCGCGGAGGGACCGTTGGCCGAGGCGGCGGTCCCACGCATGCTGCGATTCTGGCGCAGCCCGCCGGTGATTTTTCTGGCGAAATCCGGATCACTGAGCAAGGCGAGGTGCTGAACTGGAAATACTCCGATCCCGTGCTCACAGAATGGAATCTGGAAATCATGGTCGCCGCATCGCTTGAGGCGCTTACGCGTTCCGCTAACGCCCAAGCTGAATCAGACGAACCTTGGACGGGGATCATGGAACAGATGTCGCAAGATGCGTTCGGTTTTTACCGGCAGAATATCGCCGAGAACCCAGATGTCTTGGCCTATTTCGAGCAGGCCACTCCAGTCAACGAACTGGAGCACGCGCAGATCGGATCGCGCCCTGCGCGCCGATCGCAGGGCCGACGCCTGGAAGACCTGCGCGCCATTCCCTGGGTGTTCGGATGGATGCAGAGCCGTCACGCACTGCCAGCGTGGTTCGGAGTTGGACACGCGCTGGAACGTTTTGCTGACCAGGGCGAGGAAGCCGAGCAGCAGTTGTGCGACATGCTCGCGAATTTTCCACTGTTCAACGATCTCATCCGCAACGTTGAGCTTGCCATGGCCAAAGCTGACTTCGCCATTGCCCGCGTTTATGCGTCGCTTGTCACCGAGAAGGATCTACGCGAGCGCGTCTGGAAAATAATTGCGGAGGAATTCGAACGCACCCATCGCATGCTTCTTCGGGTGAAACAGCAAGACAGACTTTTGGAAAAGAATCCTGTATTGTCGCGCTCGATCCGCCTGAGAAATCCCTACGTGGATCCGATGAGCCTCATCCAGGTGGACCTCCTGCGCAGGAAGCAACTAGGTGATAACACTGAAGCGCTGAACTATGCGCTAGGAGCCACAATCAACGGTATCGCCGCCGGACTCCACAATACCGGCTAGCTGATTTTTCTACCGCGTACCGAGCAGAATCTCCATCTACTAAGCCTCCGCTCCATCGTCCGCGAGTAATTTTTTCGCCTTAGTTTTTGACACAAAACTGTTACAGAAAATGCACTCCCGACAGGTTGATTACAGGCGAAAACACTATTAGTCTCTACAAGAATTTCCCTCAGTAAAATGCTGGAGTTGTTCTAAGATGAAACTGTATAAATTTGCTTTTTTGCTACTAGCACTACTTACCTCAACCGCATTCGGCCAGAAGACGGTCTCTAACCTTCAAAATCAAAAAGGATGGCAAGGCTTCGCGCTAATGCCCTCTAAGTACTTGATCTGTTCAACCTGTTCGGGGACTGGCACTAAGATCAACTGGTACCGGAATGCGGGAATCTCCTCCCCCTCTCTAAGCGGCAAGGCCACCAAACATCACATCGGAGGAACTACGTCCTTTGCTGATGTTTTGTGGAACAACCACATCATCGGAGACTTCTCCTCGCAGGGCATCCATGATTACAACCACACACTGGTTCCGACACTCCACAACTTCGTTTACGACGTGTATTTCTACGTGAAGAACTTGCCGGCTTCACAGGCGTTGGAGTTCGACATCAACCAGTTCACAGGAGGCAAGTCATTCATCTGGGGTCACGAATGTCGGCTTGCGGGAGGCCACGAATGGGACACTTGGAACAACGTGAAAAAACATTGGGTCCCAACTGGTGTGCCATGCTATCCGA
>WNFY01006025.1_pt1 | contig 10876 bp, 12 predicted proteins | sample 5400091 | NCBI WGS metagenome assembly WNFY01 (sample SAMN13153364, study PRJNA577476) | soil metagenome | isolation source: 60 cm soil or saprolite under grassland replicate 1 | place: USA:California | collected 2016-06-15
TGGGATGCAAGCCAAGAAAATGCATTCTGGTATTCACGCGAATCTTTTCTATAAAAAACCTTTCTATTCCATTTAATGTTAAGTAGATAGCAAATAAAGTTCCTGGTATCTTCAGTTTCTTGCGCAATAACCAGAGAACGAGGAATAATATTAAACAAACAACCGTTTCGTAAAAAGAAGTTGGAAAGACTGGTACGGGAAGTTGGTTACAATATTTTCCTACACACCCTTCTAAGGGGATACCTGTATCATTTACGTTATGAGGGAAATTATAAGCGAAAACCCAGTCAGGCAAAAAGCTTAAAAACGAAGGCTTTGGATACGTGATGTGAGGAACCGCATCAAGGTTTTCAAATTGAGATATGAAAAATTGGCTATGTGCATGAAGCGATTCGTTGAAACGATCTATATTTCCGGGAATGACTTTACTGACGCTGGCTACTGAATACGCGCTATTATAAATTCCCCAATCGCCATCACCCGACACCTGGCAACCAATTCTTCCCACCGCATAGGCCAGCATCAAGCCTGGCGCTGCAGCATCATTCAAATGCCAGAAACCAATTTTATGTTTTTTTGCGTAGAACCAAATTGCCAGGGCGGCACATATCAATCCTCCATAAAATGTTAAACCGGCGGGAGAAAAAATATATGAGGAAGGGTTTTTTAAAAAATCACCCCAGTTCTCAAATATATCAAACAGCTTAGCCCCAAGTAAACCAAAGATCAATGCAATAATTGTGATTTCACCGACACGGTCATGAGGCCAAAAACGAATTTTTCGCAGCTCTGGTTTAGGAAGTTTTTGTTTGTTTTTCTCACGCCACTTGATACCGGCAAATAATAACCCTAAAATTATACCCGCAGGCCAACTACCTAATCCTGAAAAAATAAACGCCTGGGGATCGTCTGTAACGGAGCTGTCCATTATAAACAGGGCCAAAATTTTGTAACCTAACAGAAATCCAAGTAAAAAATTCAATAGCAGTTCCATTATCGTAGCAGGCTTTCCTACAACCACACTTATTTCAGTAGGATGCAGTAGCCCCTCTTTTCCCTTTCTCTTAAGTTCGGCGGCCAATGTAATAGCAGCAAGAATAAAAGAGAGCGCAACAAAAAAACCAAAAGAATTAATAAAACGAAGAGGTTTCCAGTCTATGTTAAATAAATCTTTGAATGCGTAATAAAGATTGGGATACATCCGGAGATTTTAGATTTAATTGTGGTCCGATAGCTATCGGGATTTACGAGTGGCAATGTTATGAAAATAATCTATGATTTCATTTAAAAATAAAAGGCCTCGTCGTGCGAGGCCTGACGCCATTTCTAAATGTTTTAGTTACAATATTGCTCAAAGGCATTTATAAGATTATGGGCAATCATCTGGGCGGGTCTGCCTTCAATCTGGTGTCGCTCGATAAAGTGAACAAGCTGGCCATTTTTGAATAATGCAATTGAAGGTGATGATGGTGGGTAAGGCAGTAAGTGTTCACGAATTTTTCTCACCGCGTCATTATCAAAACCTGCAAAACTTGTAGTAAGGTAGTCTGGTTTTTTGTCTGTGTTAGCTACTGCCATCAAGAGCCCCGGACGAGCACTGCCTGCCGAACAACCACACACTGAATTGATCATTACTAAAGTAGTCCCTTCCTTGTTTAATTGAATATCTACTTCATCAGGAGTTAGCAGCTCGATAAAGCCACTCTCAGTAAGTTCCTCCTTCATAGGTAGTACGATTTCTGCTGGATACATATTTGATTGTTGATATTAATTATTAGATGAACAATATATAACGCAAAACTAGCAAAAAAGTTGAAGGGTGTTTTGTCTTAACAGATTGGCAGTATTAGTTCAGTGTTTCTGAAATTATGACGGAAGAAATGAATGATTCAACACTAAACGACAGGGAAATATGGCCAAATCCGGTCTGGTACAGGCTTTGAAAACTATGTTAAACCATAAAAAAATTATTAACTGATAAAACAAAACAGCTATGACAGTTGTAAAATTTAATAACAAGCCAGCCAATGGCTTTAGCCTTTTGGAAGATTTCTTTAACGAAATTCCAACGATGTTTAGAGATGATTTCGGAACAAGGCTCAAAAATTCTGTTCCTGTAAACATCAAGGAAACTAAAGATGCTTATGTGCTTGAGGTGGTGGCTCCGGGTTTTGAAAAAAATGATTTCACATTAAACCGGGAGAAAAATATTCTGACCCTTTCGGGCGAGAATAAAAATGAAGTAACAGATGATCCTAACAGCCCACGGGAAGAAAAAGAAATTCGCAGTGAATACATCTATCGTTCATTTAAACGCGTCTTTACCCTGGATGAAAAAATTGATGGAGAAAAAATTGAAGCAAAATATGTTAATGGTGTTTTAACATTAAACCTTCCGAAGAAAGTGGAAGTCAAAGCTTCAGCAAAAGAAATTTCAGTACAATAATTCTTTGTCGAAGAGTTTTTCTCATAAGCAGTTGGTTTTGGTTTATACCCCTCCGGATTTCTATCCTTGGAGGGTTTTTTATTTTAACAGATCAAATTATTTTATTGACAAGGCTGCTTTCTTCTTGTATCAATCAAATATTGAATTTTCCATTGACCATTAATAAATACTAACTGAAATGAATCGACGCCGCAATGACTGAACTTGTCATCGAAGTAAAATTTGTAGGGTGCCCATACTAAAGCCAAAGGCCCGTCTATTTTTATAGATTCAAATTTGATTTGTTCATCAGCCGCTCCTTTTTTTAATGTACTGATTGTTTTGGCAAACTCATCCACACTGTCATTTTGTATTATCAATTTTCCTTCTTTATTTTTTGCAATTGTTTGCAAAATTGCGCTGTCGGCAAATGAACTGCGGATCATTGAGGCATCTGAATTTTTCATCCCTTCAAATAATTGTTTTACCACTGCCTTAACAGAATCTTCAACTGTTTGAGCATCTGAATCAGTGAATAAGACAAGGGCAAATAATAGTATTATAATTTTTGTCATGTTAAAAGCAGTTTAAGATTTTCCGGCAAGTTAATTGTCCAAATAAATATAAAATCTATCACCATGAAAAAGATCAGAATTATACAAGCGGCAATTCTTATCACATTTGTAAGCATACTTGCAAGTTGTGGTTCAAGCCGTGAGTATTCATATTATCCGCGCCGTTCTTCCGCTTCATTTTCACTAATTCTTAATTCGGGTCCTGGCCTATACGCGAGCAGATATCCCGATGGCCGTTATTACTACCGTAGCCCGGAAGGATATATGTACTGGAGAGGTTATGACAACAGGTATTACCTCGACAGATCGTATTTAGGCAGGGTTCATTACAACCAAAGAGAATACAACGACTGGAACAGATACTATAACAGGCATGGAAAACGTTATCGTTATTGAGCTATCAAGCCCTTTGCGATGAAAAAGATTTAGTGGCCGGTTTCACAAATCCACCCTTTCAGCATAAGGGCTTATTTTTTTACATATAGCCGAGGATCTTCAGCATGCTTTGAGCCGTTTGCTCTTTGGCGTACAACCAATCAACCAATTTTCCATTTTTGTCGTACCCAATCAAAACATGCTTCGGTGAAGGGATCAAACAATGCTTGATACCACCATAACCACTGATTTGATCCTGGTATGCACCGGTATGAAAAAATCCTACATATAAAGGTTCGCCATTGTTGACCTTGGGAAGAAATACCTCATTGATATGCTCTTCTGAATCATAATAGTCGTGGCTATCACACGTCATCCCGCCTAGTACCACACGTTGATAATCCGCTTCCCATTTATTGATTGGCAAAAGAAGAAACCTTTCTCCAATGCCCCATGTATCCGGCAAAGTTGTAATAAATGAAGAATCAATCATGTACCATATCTCACGATCATTTTGCATCTTTTGGCCCACTACACTATAAATATGCGCCATGCTTTCTCCCACTGTATAGCTGCCGAATTCTGTATAAATATCAGGCATTGGCACCTTCGCTTTTTTGCAGGCTGATTTTATGTTACCTACAATTTCATTGATCATGAACTGGTAATCATATTCAAATCCCAGGGAATGCTTGATAGGAAAACCGCCACCGATGTTAATTGAATCCAGCTCAGGGCAAATTTTTCTCAACTGGCAATAGAGATTAATGATCTTATTTAACTCACTCCAATAATAAATATCATCTTTAATGCCTTTGTTTAAAAAAATATGCAACATCTTAAGCTGAAACTTACTTTCGTAACCTTCAATCCTGTCTACATAAAACTCGAGTATGTCTTTTGCCCGAATCCCAAGGCGGGACGTGTAAAAAGGAAATGTCGGCTCCTCTTCCGCAGCTACGCGAATGCCTAATTTAAACGGCACTCTCACCGCTTTGGCATATTCTCTTAATTCTTCTTTATTATCCAGTATCGGAATTACATTAGTGAAACCTGAATTCAAAAGATTAGCAATTCTTCTTGTATAATTTTTTTGTTTAAAACCATTGCAGATAATCTGAATATCCTTTGTAATCTTCTTTTTCTCGTACAATTTTTTTATGATTTCAATGTCGTAAGCATAAGAAGTTTCCAGGTGAATTTCATGCTTCAAAGCTTCTTCTATCACAAAACTGAAATGCGAACTCTTGGTGCAATAGCAATAAAAATATTGCCCTTCATATTTATGTTTTTTAAGAGCCACTGCAAACATTTGCTTGGCTTTTTTTATTTGCATCCCTATTTTAGGCAGGTAACTAATCTTCAATGGTGTACCGTATTTATCGATCAACGCCTTTACGTCCACGCCATTAAATTGCAGATAACCATCTTTTACATCAAAACCTTCCTGGGGAAAATTGAAGGTTTGTTGTACAAGGTCGTAGTAGGAATTTGTCATTGATGGGGTAATGGGTTAAAGTGGAAGCGATGCATTAACGGCAACAAATGTAATAGTTTGAATATTTTTCGGGAGAAAATTTTTGCCAGCCATCGTTGGCATACCGATAGCGTCGGAGCCGATTGAGCTTTTCTGCTCGACCCCAGGCTCCGACGGATCTTCGAGCCTAAGCCGAAAAGAAAAACCGCCTCCCATAGGCGAGACGGTGCAGTTGTTCTCTCAAATAAAGCAAGCTCTTACTTAACCTCGGCTATAAGATTTTTAAAAGTTTCAGGATTATTCATTGCAAGATCAGCCAGCACTTTACGATCAAGATCAATTCCTTTTTCGCTTAGCTTGTGAATAAACTCGGAATAGGTAAGCCCTTCAGCACGAACGGCCGCATTAATACGGGCAATCCACAACTGACGGTAATTTCTTTTTTTCAGTTTACGACCTACGTACATGTAAGTCATTCCTTTTTCTACAACATTTTTGGCAACTGTGTAAACATTTTTACGCTTGCCGTAAAAACCTTTGGCTTGTTTTAATATTTTCTTCCTGCGTGCTTTCGATGCAACAGAATTTTTTGAGCGAGGCATATCTTAAGAAATTTAAATTGAAGAGTTTAATTTCTGAATGTTTCACGAATCAATGGTCAAGATTCAAATTATCTTGTGTCCTCTGCCTGTTTTGTTACTTGAGTCTTAATAGACGTTTCACAAAATCTAAATTGGCTTTTGACACGCTGCCATCTTTTCGCAAGTTACGCTTACGCTTTTTTGACTTCTTTGTCAGGATGTGACGTTTGAAACTCTTTTGATGGGTGATCTTACCGGTGCCCGTCACTTTGAAGCGTTTTTTGGCACTGGAGTTTGTTTTTACCTTAGGCATTTACATGCTTTTTAAATTACACCCTTGAGGCGTTCCCAATCATTCGGGACCCTTGTCGAACCTCTTCAGGCAATGTTTCCAGCTATCCCGATAGGTATCAGGATGAAGAACTGTATCCCTTGCGGGGTCGCAAAGATAAAGGTTTTGAGGTAAGAAGCAAAAGAGAAAAAAGAGTTTTTATCACTACAGCGCTTTACCTGTCTATCTCTCCTTCCAGCTCTTGACCTATCTTGCAAACTATGCTTAGGCTCAAGACCATTTCACTCGTTCAATTCAAGAACTATCAGAACAGATCTCTTCCATTCACAGAAAGAATTGTAGGAATTTCCGGCCGAAATGGTGTTGGAAAAACAAATTTGCTGGATGCTATTCACTATCTCTGTTTTACAAAAAGTTATTTTACAAGACTTGATGGGAATAATATTTTATATGGTCACGATGGCTTCAGACTGGAAGGCGATTTCGCGATTTGGGACAAGCAAGAAAAAGCAGTTTGCATTTTCAGAGAAACAGGTAAAAAAGAATTTTCGATAAATGATCAGCTATATGAAAAATTTTCTCAACATATTGGCCATTATCCATGTGTTATCATTGCACCTGATGATATACGGATTATAACGAATGGCAGTGAGGAAAGAAGACGATTTATCGACACACTACTTTCACAGCTGGATGCCGCTTACTTACAACACCTCATTGCGTACAATAAAGTTTTGCAGCAACGAAATTCCTTATTGCGATCTTTTACCGAAACAGGCAATAAAGACCTTGCACTTTTAGCCGTACTTGATGAACAATTAATGAAACCGGGAAAAAAAATTTTCGAGAAGAGAAAGGAATTCCTTGTTTCATTCTTACCGCTGGTAAAACAGCTGTACGTTGAGATCGCAAAACAATTTGAAAACATCAACTTGTTTTATAACAGCGAATTGCTCCAGGCTTCTTTTGCTGAATTGTTTAACATCAACCAAACAAAAGACATAATGCTGATGCGGACAACCGGCGGCGTTCATAAGGATGATCTTGAATTTTATCTCAATGAGCAACCATTTAAAAATATTGCTTCCCAGGGGCAAAGAAAAAGTTTGTTGTTTGCCTTAAAGCTTGCAGAAATGGAAGTATTAAGAAAAGCAAAAGGATTTGCACCACTTTTGCTGTTGGATGATGTTTTTGAAAAACTGGATGAAGAAAGAATAACAAATTTGCTGCAAAGAGTTTGTATTGAAAATGACGGACAGGTGTTTATCACGGACACAAATAGGAAAAAATTAGAACAATATCTTCCGTTAGAACAACCGTATCAACTAATTGATCTCAGTTGAAATAAATTAAAAAGAAAAAAACTTAACTTTCGCAGGTTTATTTGAATTTCAGTTTTATTTCTGAATTTTGAATTTTAATTGACCATGGGTGAATATTCAATCGGCGATGCCATAAAAAAATTTCTTGATCAAAGTCGTATTAAAAGTGGTATACAGGCGCTGCAGATTGAAGATGTTTGGGAAGAAATTATGGGAAAAACTATAGCACGTTACACAGACAAACTTCACATCATAAATGATACATTGTTCATTACCACACAGGTTGCCCCTTTGAGGCAGGAGCTTATTTTTCAGAAAGAAAAAATTATTCAAAGAGTAAATGAAGCTCTTGGCCAAAAGCTGATTAGCAAAGTAGTAGTGCAGTGATTACGCGAATGTGTAGGATTGATCTTCTTCGGCATCAAAAATATTCAGGCGATTTTCTACCACCTCATGAATTATGTCATCGGAAGAAACGACTCCTCTGAAATTAAAGCCCTCAAACACCGGTAAGAATCTTACATTATGCTGACGCATGGTGCGCATACATTTTTCAACAGTATCCTCGGTAGTGGCTACAGGTAACCTTGTATTCATAATTTCCCGAACTGAGGTTTTATTTAACGGTTTTCTCCCAAAGATGACCTTGGTTGCAATATCGTGATCACTAAGTATACCCAGAAACCTTTCATCATCATTTATTACTACTAGATAATCTACATTTTCGCAACTCATTTGCTGTAGGGCATCTGTAACTGATGATTCGGGAGCCACCGTGTGAAAGTGGGGCTCTCTGCGATTTAGAATAGATGTTATGCGTTCCATGGTTTGGATTTTTATGACTCTGTCGATGACAATGGTCAGTTAGTAAATAAATATCTCCTGTCTCCAGTGGAACAATTATCCTATGGTAAGAATCGTGGCAAATACAATTTACAAAAATTAAACCGATTAAAAATCAATCTGCAAAAAAGTTTTTTAATAATTAATGTATTGTGACACGGGGATCGATAATGCCGTATAAAATATCGGCAAGAATATTAATAAGTATAAAAAAGGCAGCGGACACAAGTACAGAACCCATTACAACTGGAAAATCAAGTTTCTCCAGGGCATCTACTGTGATGTTACCAAGGCCCTTCCATCCAAAAATATATTCCACAAAAAATGCACCTGCAAGTAACTCAGCAAACCACCCGGTGATGGCTGTGATAACAGGGTTTAATGCATTACGCAATGCGTGTTTCCAAACTACTGTTCTTTTACTTAGTCCCTTTGCATAAGCAGTGCGGATATAGTCCTGGTCAAGCACATCCAGCATAGCACTACGCGTCAACTGAGTTATAATGGCAAGAGGCCGAATGCCTAAAGTAACAGCAGGTAGTATTAAATTTTTTAAGGCAAGGTGCTTTTCACCGGTAACGTCATCAATATCAAACCAATTGCCTGTGACGTGAAGTCCAGTCGACGAACTGAAAACAAAACCAAAAACATAAGCAATGATGATCCCCATAAAAAAAGATGGGGCCGATATGCCTACGATGCTCGCAAAAATGGACGAAGTATCAAGCCAAGTATTTTGCCTTACCGCCGCCACAACACCTAAAGGAATGCCAATTAATACGGCAATCATCATAGCGGCGAATGCTAAGAGTAAAGTGCCGGGCAATGCTTCCATCAAAATTTTGCCAACTTCTCTTTTCGATTGGTATGAGCGGCGGAGATAAGGAAGCTTAATGCCTAATTTCATCTCTCCTCCAATAAAAACTCCTTTTAGGCTCTTCTTTTGAATGTCTTCCTTATTATGAACGCCGATCGGGGAAACGTCATTCAGATAAAAAACAAATTGCTTCCATTTTGGCTGATCTAAATAAAGTTCTTTACGAATATTTGCCTGCGTGGTTGAATCCCCGCTCTGGCCCATCACCAACCGCGAGGGGTCACCAAAACCCTGGAATAAAAAAAACACCAGCATTACCACGCCAATCATCACCAGTAAACCATAAAGCGTTCTTCGTGCAATATATTTAAGCATACTGATTGCTGGTTGTTTTTATCATGATCAACTATATATACCTTGTTCAGCTTCTTGTTGAGACGCTCCCTGCCTTACCAGGCCAGTGTTCGTTTTCTGTTCTTTTGCTCAGATCACCATTATGGTAAAAACTTGACAGCATTTGAAATTTTCTTGTAACTCCACTTATTTACAACGGTTCCTTTTTTTACTAAATATAAACAGGGATTGGTCCGGGCCGCCGTTCGGATAGCAGTAAAATCACACTCAAAAATCTGGATATTTGAAAATGGAGTTTTTCGAAGGGCGATCATAGCTTCATTGATGGATGCAGTTACAATGTAGACGGGAATATTCTTTCGATTGGCAGCTTCCCACAATTTTTCAAACTCTTTCTGCCAGTAGCTGACCGGTGTCGAAAAGTTTTCGCAGAACAACAAAAAGCAATAAGGTTCTGATAAAATAATATCGGTTGAATCTGCGCCTGATTGCGCTCTCAAAGAAAATCCCTTAATGGGCGGTTCATTATTTTTTCCCTTTCGAATTGTTTTATCATATCGGGTAATAAATTTATAAGGCGGAACTTTAAAATCGCTGGGAAATTTATCGGCTGTAAATTCCAGTTTTTTCCCTTCTTTTTCATATACAAAAGTTATTACAGTACTATCGGGTGTTGCGTTTGCCGGCATTTTCATTTTTTCAGGAATACTATTGCCCTTTTTGAAGGGAAGGCAATCGACCAATGGCAAATAGCTTAAAACATACCATTGAAAACCAAAGCTTAAAACCGTTGTTGCGGCCATTATTCCAAAATTTGTCCGACCCGAAAAATAAGGCCGTATACTTTTCCTGTATGCAAACAGAAAAACAATCAATAAGGTCAAAGCGATGTCTTTCAGAAAAGAAGTCTTTGGGCTTATCGGAAGGCAATCGCCAAAACAGCCGCAGTTTGTAAACTTGCCCGAATAAAATGCATAGCCAGTCAAAAAAGTAAAAAAAAGAATCAACAATAATAATAGCCAGCTAAAAATTCTCATTCTCCATCCAAGCAACAAGGCCACACCTGTAATAATTTCGAAAGCAATCATGAACACCGACAGTGATAAAGAGTGATCATGGAAGAACTGAAAAAGATTTATAAGTATGTTTTTCAAAAAGAATGAACCCTGCTCCAGTCCCTGATTCCAAATTTCAAAAAACTCTTTCATTTTGTAACTCAACCCTAAAGGATCATTTGCTTTTACCAAGCCTGAGAAAATGAAAAGAATTCCGACAATTATGCGGGTTATATTTAATGCGGATTTCAAGTTTTATGAGTTATAGGGCTAGTTATTGATTTCTGATATCGACTCGTAACAGATTTATCTTTAGGTTCAAAAATAACGAACAAACGATTAATGTTTACATTAAACTGTAAAGGAAAATTGTTGATGGTGGATAAGCCACTTGTAATGGGAATAATTAATGCCACTCCGGATTCATTTTATGAAGGCAGCAGGTTCGCAGCAACAGACAAAATTCTATCACAAGCGAAAAAAATGATAGTTGAAGGCGCGGATATTATAGATATAGGCGGGCAGAGCACAAGACCAGGCAGTGAAGCGGTGAGCGAAGAGGAAGAATTAAAAAGAGTTATTGATGGTATTGAAGCCATCCATTATCATTTTCCCAATACGGTCATTTCAATTGATACCTACTATTCGGTGGTGGCAAAGAAATCTATACAAGCAGGAGCAAGTATGGTAAACGATATTAGTGCGGGCGATATCGACAAACAAATGATTCCAACGGTTGCTGACTTACAAACGCCATACA
>WNFY01032381.1_pt1 | contig 10874 bp, 14 predicted proteins | sample 5400091 | NCBI WGS metagenome assembly WNFY01 (sample SAMN13153364, study PRJNA577476) | soil metagenome | isolation source: 60 cm soil or saprolite under grassland replicate 1 | place: USA:California | collected 2016-06-15
GGACGTGAATCGGACGACGCCTCGGTTGCTTTGATCGAACCGAGCGGGATGGAAATGAACCGCAAAGACGGCTCCGTTTCCCCCCGCACGCGATTAGAGTCGCCTCAGAAACCGGATTTTTGCGACGAAAAGTAGCTAGAGGAATTGGAATTTGGGAGGATGTAAGGGAATCTAGACTGTTAGCCAGTGTCCGCAGATTCCGGAGAGCAGCGTCCATTGCGCAGTGCTCGCCTACGGATGGATTCCGAATGCTCTCCTCGATGTGATTAAGAATGGCACTTCGGGCAGCGGCAACTCGTTCTGCTAATTTGCTCCGATCCGTCTCGCATACCGCTGCTTGGTACAAAGATTTCCAATCGGAGTTGGAGTGGGTGGTAATCATCTAAGAAATCATAAGAACGGAAATCGTCGCATAGTTAGCAAATGAGCCGCAATTCCTCCAAAGTTGTAGCGGTCGGGGAAACGTCTTAGATATCCAGCAGGAAGTGAACAACGCTTCTGAGCGGGCGTGCTACCCCATCATGATCAACAGGTCTCCGACGATTGAAATCCACAGAAACATGGGAAGGAATGTCTCCTTCTAACATGCTTTCGCTAAATCTCACCTGCCATATCTCGCCTGCAACGATGATAATGGCCTCTAAAGAAGATGTTCTCTCTCCTGACAGTCGCGAGTACGGCAGGCACTATGGCGCGAAACGCCAGGCACTGGATCTACCAACTCGGTGGTCTGGGCTTCATTCCGCTCGGGTTGCTCGACAATTCCGTTGTCCCGCTTCCTGGGAGCATGGATGTGTTGACGATATTCCTGTCCGCGCGCAAGGAACACTTGTGGTTTTATTACGCCTCAATGGCAACCGCGGGTTCCGTGATAGGAGGCTTCGTCACCTACCGACTGGCTCGCAAAGGAGGGAAGGAAGCGCTCGCGCGTAGGTTCCCGCTTAGGAAATTAGAGAAGACATACAAGATCTTCGAGCGTTGGGGCTTGGGTGCGATCGCCATTCCTGCCCTGTTGCCGCCACCCATCCCCATGCTTCCATTCTTGTTTGCGGCAGGCACCATGCAATATCCAGTGCGAAAATTCCTGTTCGCGCTTACTCTGGGACGAATCGTCAGGTACACACTTCTGGCCTTCCTGTCGGCCCGTTATGGACGACAGATACTCGCCGTCATTTCGCAGCATGCTCATCCAACCCTGTTCATCGTTGCCGGGCTGATTGCAACGGTGGCTGCCATAATGTTCGTTGCCTTCGTAGGCAAACGGCAAGAGCGTCCCCGGGCTTAGTCTTCTCAATTTGCCTCCTGCTATACTTATTACCGACGCTTTTGCTACGGTTTGCTCGTCCCGCGGCGATCCCTCATTGGATCAGATTCATCTCCGCCTTCTTGCCCGCCGTTTCGCGTAATGCGAATCTGAATCAATGTGAGCGGCATGGAAAGTCTTGACGTGTATCTGAGTCTGTGACAACGCGCTCCTCCAGAAAGAAACAATTTTAATGACCACATTTTCGGAACTGCCTTTGTCGTCCGCTCTGCAGCGGAAGTTGGCAGCATCTCATTTCGTCACTCCAACTCCCATCCAGATGCGGGCCCTTCCTCCTGCCCTGAACGGCAGAGACGTTATTGGCACGGCCCAGACAGGCACGGGCAAAACACTCGCATTTCTGATCCCGATCCTCGAAATGCTGCAACACGAATCATCGCGCCATACCAGCGCTCTCGTCTTGTTGCCCACCCGCGAGTTGGCCATGCAAGTCTACGAGCAATACGACAAACTGCGTAGCAAGAACACAGCTAAAGCGGCCCTCATTGTTGGTGGACTTTCCGAGCAAGACCAAATTCGTACTCTCCGAGCTGGGGCGTGCTTAGTCATTGCCACTCCTGGGCGCCTGCAGGACTTTATCACGCGAAAGCTGGTTGACTTGCGGCAGATCAGAATCCTGGTGCTCGATGAAGCGGATCGCATGTTGGATATGGGTTTCTTGCCTTCCATGCAGCATATTTTGTCGGCCCTCCCACAGAACCGCCAGACCCTGTGTTTTTCAGCCACCATGGAGCGGTCCGTCGCAACTCTTGTGAACGACTATATGCGCGAACCAGTGCGCGTCGCCTTGGGTTCGGTCCTCAAGCCGGCAACTACCGTGAAGCTGGAAGCGTTCGAGGTGCGTCCGGGGGAGAAGCTGGATGTGCTCCGCCAATTGCTCTACGCAGAGCAAGGTCAGACCTTGGTTTTCGCTCGAACCAAGCGGGGCACGCAACGCCTCACCAAAGAACTGGTGCGCGACGGCTTCAATGCCGCGATGATTCATGGCGACCGGTCGCAAGCCCAGCGTAACGGAGCCTTGAGCGGATTTCAGCAAGCTCGCTTTCAGGTGCTGGTCGCGACCGACATCGCTTCCCGCGGATTGCACGTGGACGATGTGGCACACGTGATTAACTACGACTTGCCGAAGATGGCCGAGGACTTCATTCATCGTGTCGGACGCACCGGACGAGCCGGATCTGAAGGCCGCGCATCTACGATCGTTGCAGGTGTGGAGATCCTGGATCTACGAAATATCGAGCGCGCACTGCAGTTACAAATCGAACGTAGGCAAATGCATTCTGAGGGTATACCGAAGCGTTTGATCCAAAACACCCTGGCCTCGCGTACGTTGATTGCCTTGCCGGGTGAAGTTTTTGTGTAAGGAGATAGAACGAAAACAGCGCCCGACGTCACAAGTTCGGAGACCAAAGGCAGGTCAGGTTTCCGAGGACCGAACGAGCAAGAAGGCTCAGCGGCCTTGCGGGCGACGCGGAAATCAATACACCTAACGAGAGACCGAGAGTCAACGCAACCGTAAACTCTAGAGCGAAGCGCGAGCTATCACGCCACTGATATCAGGCACAATTACGAGCTCGAGTACCGTCGCAGCCGAGATTTCGATTTGGTAGTCTTCCACTTCGCGCGTTGTCTCGGGCGGGCTAAAGTTCCACTGCTGGCGCACGATTTCTCGAAACAGGTGACCGCCATCCGCAGACCATCGCAAGACGAATTCTTGAGTGCGCGTTTTCTGTTCCTCCTCAACAACCGGCGATATTCTTCTTAGTTGTTGAGGCTTATCAGACCAGCCGAACCGTTTGAGTTCCCGGCACGGCCGCACGCCAGGCTCGGGTTACTCCGGAGACGAACGCAGACTCGATCGGGAAACCGTCCTCTTCCGACGTTACCTCGACCACCGCCGTAAGATCGAGCCAGTTGAGGCGAGCACCGTGTCTGCGGCTGATCACAAAATCCATGCGTGACTTCGAAGAGGGCTGTACATCGGCTAGAATTGCAGGTCCGTTGAAAACGGCGACGCGCCCTTTCCCGCTGGAAGGGAAGCTGTTAGGATGTTTTTGCGAGGTTCGTTTCCCTTTGTTTTCCCTGGCCATCGGCGTGGATCGTCCTGGGCAACAGGGTAATTCGCTCCGAAACTTATTGGCGGTTTATTAGCGGTTTCTGCCCGATTAGGAGCAATCCGGGTCGGTCAGGGCAGACGGTGCATTATATGCAAATCGCGCAAAGCCGCATAAACACTGGCGATTGCGCATCTTGTTGATTTGGCGAGTGGGGACGTAGTTCAGTTGGTTAGAACGCTGCCCTGTCACGGCAGAGGCCGCGGGTTCGAGTCCCGTCGTCCCCGCCATTCCTTTCAAGCACTTGCAAACCTAACGTCCTGCAAATCAGGGGATGTTAGGGGACGATAAGCGCCGGACGAGGATGGCCCCATCCGAAAACGCTCCCAAACTGCATTCATTGGATCAGGTTTGTCTTGGGCAAAATACCCGTCGGCAAAATGGCGTCGACCAATTTGTCTTGCGCCAAGCGTTTGGTCTTCGAAGTCGCCTGCAGGTACTTGTTCGTGACATGGAGGTTGCTGTGCCGCAAGTAGTCGCGGATCGTGAGCTGATGTTCGCCCATCTCCGCGAGCATGGTTCCAACCGAGTGCCGAAAAGTGTGCCAGCCCACACCCGTGATTCCGATTCGTCTGAATGCAGGCTGAATCTTCTTCTTTAACACTGAAGCTAGATCCAAAGGCTTGATGCCTCGGAGTCTCTCGGAAGGAAAAACGAAATCTTCCGGTTTGTTTCAGATTCCCACCTCGACGCCAGTAGTACGAGTGTTGAACGCTGAAGCTCATGTTCTCGAAGTCGCACTCCAGCCAGCGGAGCGCACCGAGCTCGCCTTGACGAATTCCCAAGGCTCCTTCCAGAAACACGAGAAGTTGATCCCGAAATTCTAGTTCTGCCAGCCCGAACTTGACCTGTTCGGGTGACAGAACCAAAGGGGATCTCTGACGCTTGGCGCTGATGCGTACGCCGGTGCTCGGCCCTCGCTTGCCCCCAGTTCCTACCGGTATGCCTGAAGAGATGGGATTGTGCCCGCAGAACTCCCACCGTACGGCATGCGAGAACAAAGCCGACATCACGCACTTGATTTTGGCTTTGGTCCCATCCGCCACTCCAGTCGCTCGTAGCCAGCGCTCTACCTCGACAGTTTTGACTTGTTCTAGTGGCAGATTGCCCCAGCGTGGGACAATCCAGTTCTTTGCGTACATTATGTACGCGTCCTGTGTGGATAGAGCTTTGAGAGGTAGTTCCTCTTGAGAATAGTGCTCCCAAAGCGTGTTGATGGTGGTGCGCCGCAGGTTCCTGTGGTCGCAGCGATTGTTGATAGTTAAGCGAAGAGCGTCTGCTGCTGCGTGCGCCGCGGATTCGGTCGGGTACTTCTTGACATCCCCGACTTGCACTTTGCGGTGCACTAGTTTCCCGTTGATGTCTTCTTCCCACCATCGGTAGACCCAGACTGACGGCCCTTTCCTCCGCTCTTCTCGTTCGACGCTTCCGTGTTGGTAACGTGTCCGTCTAAACAAAGCATCTCCTTTGCTTAAACGGTGTCGGCAGACACCGCCAGAATATGAACTTTGCCGCTCGTAGTCGAGCTTTTTTTGCTCGGCCATGCCAGTTGCTCGCCCGGTCAATGAGTAAATCGCCATTGCAGGCTTATTCGGAGGGGCGTCCGCCTGATTTCTTCAGCTGCGGGCGCACTAAGTCAAAAAAAGATCTCCTAAGCGATATTCAGTATGTTTTCGCGGCAGACGCACGGAGATTTAGCTCGCTGCTTTTTTAAGCCACTCATTGAGCGCTGATGCGCGAAAGCGCCAGAGCTTGCCAATCTGAATCGCAGTCACCTCTCCTTGACGCGCAAGCTTCTGCAGGGTCTTGGGATGGATCTTCAAGAGTGCGGCTGCTTCGTCGCTATCGAGCAGTGGTTCAAACTCGAAGCTGGAGGGATCGAAGCTCGTTACGGGTTTGCGTTGTAGGTCCGACATTTATCCTCCCTGTGTGCCCGCTGCCGAGGAATTGGTCCCCGCGGAACGTGGTTGGCATAGTCGATGTAGCCTGGTAGGTTCGCTCTAAGAAATTTGTCTTCCAAACAAGCTCTGCGCAGTATCACGAAGAAAAAGAAACAAGCAGGAAGCAGGGCAAGCCAAGAGCCGATGGCAAGGGCGCTTGCGGGAATCGAAATCAGCATGGCGAAATAGCCGGGGTGCCGCATGAATCTGTAAGGGCCGTCGGCAATGACGCGATGCCCGCATTCGGGTTGAAGCCGGACTACGGGGGAGAAGAACGGATTGACGATCATTGCCCAGGCTTGCAGAGAGCCGCTGAGACTAAATGCGAGGAGCGCTGCTCCACGAAGCGGAGTCGGCACGTTGAAAACCGTGCGGAGTCGACCCACGGACAAGGCGGCGACAGCCAGGGTTACAACGAACAAGAAACCGGTCGCGAAGCGCAGTCCGTCATTGATGCCTGGACCCCTCGGACATACGCGTTCCTGCGCCAAGCCGGGATCGACCGAGAACATCGTGACGAGAAGCAAGGCAGAAAAGATTGCGAGGTAGTGGCGAATCGAAGCAATGTGAGTAGTTCCCGCGGCAAGGAACAGCGTAGCCGAGAGTGATGCCGCACTGCGCCGCCTCAAACTGATTACCTTGAGCACGACGAAATCGAGGCTCTGTTCAAGAGCCTGCCGCGCCAAGGAATCCTTTCGCTCCGCGATCGGGCTATCTTCATGGTCCTCTATAACACCGGAGCACGAGTTCAAGAGATCGCCGACTTGCGCATCGCCGATGTCGATCTCGACGGCCCGTTGTGCATCCGGCTGCATGGGAAGGGCGATAAGTGGCGAAGTTGCCCGCTATGGCCTGAAACGGCCGAACTGTTGAAGAGGTTAATCACTGACGCTCAAGGAAACCAGTCCTCTTCCTTATTCATGTCCCGACAGCAAAAGTCGCTGACACGATTCGGCATTTACAAAATCGTCAAACGACACACTGCCGGCTTACGTCGCTCCACTCCGGAAAAGAAATATCGCGGGGTTTCTCCTCATGTCTTCCGCCATTCCACGGCGGTCGGTCTTCTGGAGCAGGGCGTCGACGTCAATGTAATCCGGGCATGGCTGGGACATGTCAGCTTAGAAACGACCTACCGCTATGCGGAAATCACCCTGAGAGGAAAGATGGCCGCTGTTGCGGCTTGCCTTCCGCCCGTTGCAACTTCGATACCATCACGCCGAAGTGATGGATGGCGCAAAGATGAGGAACTCCTGAAATGGCTCGACTCCCTGTAACCGTTATGTGCCCTTCGGCGCGGGCACCACCAGTTCCTGTGCGCCGTTTGGCGTCCTCGGCCACAAAATCACCAACGACACAAAAGGCAGCTTATGTGCTGTGACTGAACATATAAAACAGCCGCTTTTGAAGCATATCTTTGCCGCGCCTGAAAGCGTAGTCCGCTTGTTTGAACGCGGTCGCCGGAGCAGCTACCGGCGAAATGAATGATAACTTTGCCGCCGGTGCAAGTTTTAACCATAACCGTGCCGCGGGTACGGAGAATTCTGGATTTCTTGCTGCCCGGGCTCAGTCGTCGCAATCGCTCCGGCCACTCTGTAGCGGACCGCAACCTGGCCATGAAGGCCTTACCTACGGTCCTACCGCGCCGAGCTCTTTTGGTGAGCACGGGAGTGAACACGCCTGAGACAATGTCTCCGAGCCCCTGATGCTCCGTCTATATCACGCGGTTGTCTCTCACGAGGACCTGGCACAAGCCTACGGACGCTGTTGGGCTAGGCCTAGCTACAATTCCGTTGATGCACCGGGTCCGGTATCTCTCCACTCTCGCTGCTACGGACAGTCATACGGAAGAGGCATTCCACTCTCGCTGCTACGGACAGTCATACGGAAGAGGCATTGAAGATCTCAGCCGTACGCTTTTTTGCTACTCGCTAACCCCTCGCTAACCCCCGTGGTGAGTCGCCGCATGTTTATATAACTGTAGTGGCGCAGCGGGTGGTGCCTGGAGGTGAACGTGAATGTCCAAAAGATTTCCGCAGTCACACTTCTGGTGGCCAGTATGCCTGCCTCTGTGCGGTTCTATAGGGATCTGCTCGGCATGGAGGTCATCTACGGGGACGAAAATGGCTATTTTTCCTCTCTCCGCACGAAAGACGGAAAGGACCCGATCCTCAATTTAGAACACGGTAACCCCGCGACCCAATGGGGGCGGCTGATCTTCCACGTTTCCGACGTTGATGGGTTCTGGGCGTACTTCAAGGAAAAGGGACTGCATCCGGAGAGTCCACGAGATGCCTCATGGGGCGAACGGTATTTCCATATATCCGATCCAGACGGTCATGAGCTGTCGTTTGCGCGTCCGATTTAGCAGTCTTCCGATAGCTGCATGAACTCATCTGGGGTGAGGAGAAGCTTCCGAATGTGCTCGTGCAACATTCGTTGTCGCTTGTTTTGTCCGGGGATGGGGATCCGTAATGAAATAAGTCGCGGGTTGCGGCTCGGGCTAAAGGATAATATTCCAGAACCTGCCATCCCCTTCTGCGCACTATAGCCGACCTTGCGGAGAACGCGGACAAAACGTCTCCACGGGATCTGAGTCGGTAGTCCAGACATCACTTAGAATTAGAGCACACGCTTCCTTCAGAGCAAACAAAGCAGCGTATCGAATTGAACGGACAGCCAAAAGCTGTGGACATTGTGGGTCAGGCCACAGACGGGAGGACGTCCGATGGCGTACTACAAGGTTCGAATTGAAGTCTGGTGTGATTGGGACCCGGTGGCGAGCGAGCTTGAGGAGGTTGTCGAGAACGTTCGTACCGGTGACGCTATTTGTACTAAGCGCCAAGTGGTCGACGTCGTAGATCGTCCTCAAGATATCGAGGATGAAGACGCGATGAGCTTCTTTGGGGGAGACGAGGGCGACGCCGACTCGAGCCAGGGATAGGTCAAATGTGGCGGAGCCCGTATCACATCGAGCCTCTGCGGGAAGATAGAAACTACATTCGACCGCGCGTCCTGGAGGCGCGCGGTTCGGCAGCGAAGGAGGGCCTTGGCTGCGAGCGTCGGAGGTGTGTCAATTCTTCTGTCTAAACGACCAGGTCTTATTTTTGGGATGGGCACAGGGGAAGGGCAGGGTGAAATTGGAAGTTCTGGGTAGAGTATCTGAGGAGGGATCCTCCCAAAATCCTCACGACTTCTTCGACCGGAGCACCAATGGGGGTGGCCATCGCCCGCCTCGCTGCCCACCCGGTGACAACATGATTCCTCTATCCGAGTTCCCCGCCATCGATGCTACTTTGAACGCTACCAGCGCGCTCTTATTGATTCTCGGCTATTTCTTTATTCGTCGCAAGAAAATCCAGGCTTATAAGGTTTGCATGCTTTCGGCGTTTGCAACCTCCTCGCTTTTTCTCGGCTGCTATATCTGGTACCACGCTCACCACGGTGTCACTGTCTTCTCCAGACAAGGCGCGGTGCGCGATCTTTACCTGGCGCTGCTCGGTTCGCACACAATTCTCGCGGTGCTCATCGTGCCGCTGATATTGACCACGCTATATCGGGCCTGGTGCGGACGGTTCGAGCGTCACAAGAAAATAGCTCGTTGGACACTCCCTCTGTGGTTCTACGTCTCCGTCACTGGGGTTGTCGTCTACTGGATGCTGTATCACCTGTACGCCCAGGTGGCCGCGCGTTAGGGTATGTGCAACAAGAGAGAAGTTGCGGTCGGGCTGTCCATTTCCCTGACTGGCAGGTTCTGCCCGCAGGGCCAACAAGCGCTCCAAGGTATTCGCCTCTGGCAGTCGTACATCAATGCACAAGGCGGCATTTCCGTCCGGGGCGGAGAGAAAAGATCTGTCCGGCTGATTTGGTATGACGATCGCAGTCAGATCAGCTTTGCCCGGACGAACGTCTTCCAACTTCTGGGAGAGGATAAGATTGACATTCTCGTGGGGCCGTATTCCAGCAGTTTGACGATGACCGTAGCGGAGATCGCGGAAGAATACAAGAAGGTGCTATGGAACTATGGCGGCTCCTCCGATGAGATCTTCAGCCATGGTCGGCGCTACTTAGTGGGCATCGCGAGCCCGGCAAGTGACTACTTGAGAGAGCTTCCGCCTTGGCTGGCTGAAGAGTCCCCGGCGCTCACTCGAATTTGTGCCTTATATTCAGCTGGCGGAACCTTCGGATGGCAGGTTGCTCGCGGGATCCTGAAATCGGTCCTGGTTGTGGCCGGCCAGTCGGTCGAGCTTGTCCCAATCAACTCTTCTCTCGAAAACTACGACGCCATTCTTCGGACCCTGCTCGACATCGATCCTGAGGTTGTTGTTCTAGCAGTAACCTTTCCGGACGAACTGGGCATCATGCGAACTCGTCAGCATTGGCCCAGCACGGTTCGTGTAGTGGCGGCTGTTGCTGCCGGCCTCGGTGATTTTTCTGCTGAACTTGCGCAGATAGCGGATGGAGTCCTCGGACCGAGCCAGTGGGAACCCGGAGTGACCTTCCCAAACATCGCAGGGCCAACGTCGGATTGGTTTCTCGATAGTTTTCAAAAGCAGTTCGGCCGCCCACCCGACTACATTGCGGCCGGAGCTTTTGCTACCGGAGTGGTTTTGACGGAATGCATTCGGCGGGCGGCTTCCTTGGATGACGAGAAGCTGCGAAGCACAGCGTCTGACCTGGACTGCAATACCTTTTACGGCCGATTTCGCATCGACGCCCGAACCGGAATACAAACGGGACACCGCGTACTGCTCATCCGCTGGCAAGGAGGCTATAAAGTAGTGCTGCCTCCGCGATCTAAGTAGAGCGGAATGCATGCCCGCGGCTTCGGATCTGGGAGAAAAGAGAGGACGTGTATAGAGGGCAGTAGCGATTGCGACTAGTGCGGAAAAAAACGAACCCCCGGGCTCGCTGGACTTTTCAACTTCATCCTCTTGCCTAAGCGCCCGAGAACAGCCCACAATTAAGCAGTTACCGATAGGGGAAACGTCGTGAAAAACCTCTTTGTTGGAAACCTAGGTTCTGAGGTGACGCACGAAGAGCTTCGCCGGATGTTCGAAGCCTACGGACAGGTGGCAGGTTCATATCATCGTTGATCGCGACACCGGGCTGCCGCGCGGGTTTGCATTCGTGGAGATGACTAACGACGCGGAGGCCGAGAAAGCAATTAAAGCTCTGAATGGCAGCATTTTAAGAGATCGCGCCCTGGACGTGAATTACGCTCGACCCCGACCAGAACGCCCAGCAGCATAGGCGAGCGCGAACCGCGACTCCACGGACCTCGTGACCGTGTGGGCGAATGTCTCTGGCCCGCGCCGGAATCCAGGGCTTCTCGCCAATTGTGGACGGTCACTTTCTTTCTCCATAGATCGGTGGCGAGGTGTGTGCTGTTCCGTAATCCAGGTCGAAGCCAAGCTGGAGCTTGGCCGCATCCGACATGAGGCCGGGATGCCACGGCGGATCGAAGACGACTTCAACATGAACCTCCGTGATACT
>WNFY01006029.1_pt1 | contig 10872 bp, 9 predicted proteins | sample 5400091 | NCBI WGS metagenome assembly WNFY01 (sample SAMN13153364, study PRJNA577476) | soil metagenome | isolation source: 60 cm soil or saprolite under grassland replicate 1 | place: USA:California | collected 2016-06-15
GTTGCCTGAGGTCGTCTTGCAGGATCGGCACCAAAATGTGTCATGTAAAACATCAGCCCTAACATTGCCCGCGCACATGCTGGCGGGAGCAGCTCGGCTGGCGGTGATGCCTCTGGTTCACCAAGCTCAGCGGGCAATTCCTCAAGGTTGAGCAGTTGGCGCTCTTCAGCACGCCTGGCGAGTTCATCGCCTGAAGGGGCTGTTCCCGGACCACCTAAGAGGGCGGCTACCTCCGCAGAGGTCGCATCCAAAAGATGCTCGGGGCGCTTGACTACCCCACGAGAGACCAGTCGCTCACCTGCGGCAAGCAGGGCACGCCGCATCAGTCCACTAGGCCAAAGCGCCGTAATACCCACGTTCTCATCTTCAAGCCCGTAGGCAGCGCATGCCTCCTCCAGGAGACTATCGTACTCAGCACGCGCGGCAGCAGGGACCCAATTCCGCAACCGGAGAGCAGCTTCTTCTGTAGCAGCATTGTCTTGTAGGGGAGTACGTTTGTCTATCTGCGCTGCAATGCTGCTCAGCAGGACATGCGGCAGCTCGCGCAAGGTCAGGTCACAAAGGTCGAACCCGGTGACCAGACGAAATCCATATTCATTGAAGTAGGTATCCAGGGCCCTGGCGACTCCGGGATCGGAGGCACGCAGGCGCTCAACCCGGTTGTGGGCATCGAGGCTTCCATCACGGAGAATCTCACTCGAGGCTTCCACGCTGCGCACCGCATCCACCAGTTGATCCAGCAACGCGAGCGGGGCTACTCCTCCCTGTGCCTTGCCTTTCAACACTGTCATGGCCTCCGTGGGGGTGACGCCCGTCCATTCATAGGTGTGCCGCAGCCAGTCGCCAACGGGAATCCAGTCGGCGGGAAGCAAGAGAAAGTGAATCCTCCAACTTTCGAAGCAGGCCTGTCTTGTCGCTTCCACCTGCAGGCGGAGTGCGGTGTCATCGAGGATAGCCAGGTTGATCTGCTGGAGTTCCAGGTTCCTCTGTCGGAGCTTTGGTGCCAGTTCGTTGCGCCAGCGAGCACGATCCTCACGCCACGGCCTGGTGGCAAACACCTCAACTGCGCGCTTCTTGCGGTAGCGCATTTCTGGGTGAAGCAAGAACAAGAGCTTGAAGATGAATTTGGGTGGGGGACTGCTTGCCTTCTCCGGCACGCCAACTGACCGAGGGCGCGTGTACAGGCGACCGCCGACGGGTCGCATATCAAAATGATCGAGCAACAATCCGTAGTTCCGAAATCCCTCACGCATGCCTATTGAGTTGAAAAATTCGGTGAGAAATTCTGTGTTGTATCTGGTCACTGCGTCAGGAAAATGCGTAACGTCTCGCTGCCAAAGGCCCGGACCTGGCGCTTGCCATGGAGTATGTGTCGTCATTGTTTTGTCTGCTAGTGTCATCGTTTTCTCCTTCTTATGCCATTGGCGGGATCACACCGAGCTGTTGCATCAGACCCAGGTTATCCGAATAGTCCCGATGTTCCGCAATCTTCCTATCAGCAATGCGGTCCCCGTACATGCCTGTCATCGTCACCTGCCTGTAGCAAGAAGGGTGCTATGGGTTCTTGAGCTGCATCAGGCCCACGCAGTTCTTGTCCGGGTCGATGAACCAGGCCATCCAGGCGAACCCGATATCGGCAATGCCGTCCTGGGTCTTGAGTCCTGGCAGGTTGTAGTCTTCGATCTGCACGCCGCGCCGGCGCAATTCGCTGACCTCGGCGCGCACGTCGGCGACACGGAAGGTCGCTTGTGTCTGCTCGTCCTTGGTCCCCACGCTGCTCTTCGTGACCACTAACTGGCTGTCACCGCCACATTGAAACGTCACCCCGCCTGGGCTCTCACTGAGCACTGGCAAGCCAAGTTTATCGGCGTAGAAGGCTTTGGCAGCCGCCAGGTCCCTCGCTAGCAGCACCACGTCGATTGGATAGTTGCTGAGCATCGCGTCCTCTCTTTCTCACACGGTTGGAGGTCATCGACTCTCCTCATATACTCTGACGAACTCACCCGTTGTGCCCCTTGGAGTTGCCAGGGAGAAGGCGAAGACGCCTCTCCTTGGCGAGCTGAGCAAACAGGGCCATCACAGACCGGAGTCACTGCTTGCCTCCTCATCATAACACACCACTCCCCATCACCCAACGGGTTCGGGAACCCGGTTCTTCGACACTTCACCAGTGTGTCCTCCTGCTCTGGGCCTAGACGAACTGAGCCAAAGAGAGGAGATTGCCTTCGCTATCTTGAAACCAGGCTCCTTTGCCTGGCCCTAGCGTCGCGATACTGTTGACGGTCTTGAGTGAGGGCACATCGTACTCTTCAAAGACGACCCCGCGGGCTTTGAGAGCGGCGACTTCGAACTCGACATCCTCCACCAGCCACATCGCCTGGGTGTGGGTCCCGCTGGCCTCACCTTGAGAAGTGAAGACAGAGAATCGGCTGTCTTTGCCACAGCGGTAGAAAAGACCTCCTTCTAATTCGCTCTCCGGGGTCAGCCCCAACTTTTCGGCGTAGAAACGCTTGGCTCGTTCCAGATCCGCTGCTGGCAGGGATGCATAGATGGGATAATTAGCGAACATGTGCGAGAACTCCTTTCGTTTCCTGAATGTACGGTTCAGGATCTTTGACAATCAACTGGTGCTGCACAACAAGAGCGATAGCACGCCACCGAGTTCCTGAGAGGTCACGAATGAGCCTGTCCCATCGGAGGCTCGGACTTAGGCACGAACTTGAGAGCCTGAGAAGGGTGTGGACAGACCAGCCCCTTTAGCTTGCAGACTACAGGGGATGCTCTGGCCCACTGAGCATGTTGTGGACAGGCCAGAACTGCGGTATTCTCATTTCCATCCCTGCTGCTTGCGCCGCCGGCCCCAGTTGCTCTTGAAAGAACGTGTTGACTGCTTCCTGCGACTCCCACACATCGACGATTCGCCAACCACCCTCTATCGGACCTGCTACGTGAAAGATTCGCCCCTCGGCTGTTTGGCCGCGGAGAGCCTCGACGACCTGATCATATTGCTCTTGAGTCGCGCCAGGTAGCTCCTGTAAAAAGGCCACTGCCATGCTTCTTTGTCTCCTTTCTGTTTTGCTGCTCTTCCATGTGCATACGCTGCCGGAAGCGGTAAGACTCCCCGATAAACTCAAGAATGTGTCCCTTGTGTCTGATCATAGTCTAAAGTGATGGAAACAATAGCACATCGGCATAACGTGGTATTTGCAATGCCTATTCGCGAGTGACAGGGAACGATCTATTCCGAGGGATGCCTAGGCATGCCCAGGTGTCGATAAGCGTTAGATCAGTTTGTGATCAATGGCGTAGCGTGTCGCCGAACTGCGCGAGGTGATTCCCAGCTTACTGTAGATCGAGCGCACATGGGCATGCACGGTGCGAGGGCTAATGATGAGCTTCTCCGCCACCTGGGCATTCGACAGTCCTGATGCTACCAGGCGTAGTATCTCAACCTCTCGTGGGGTCAGTTCATCAGGATAGGTCGGTGGGAGTGCCAGTGTGTCGGTGGGCTCTTTGATTGTGGGCACTGTGGGTGTTGTTGCACGTCCTTGCTCGGCGAGCACTTGCTCCAGTGTCATCTCCCGCCCTTCTGCCCACGCTGCGGCAAACCGCTCCTCGCCAAGTTGAGCGCGTGTGGTAGCCACCGTGCGCTCGTAGTTGGCAAGGTTATAAGGTGGAGGAGACACCCCTAGTGCTTCGCGCAGGAGTGCTGCAGCACTCAACAAATGCGCTGCCCACGCCGGTTGACCTTGTGCCACGGCCACTTCAGCCAACCCATCCAGGCATGAGGCGATGAACCACTTTATGCCCAACTCCTGAAGTATCGCCAGAGCTTCTTCATAGAAAGTACGTGCCTTTGCGTAGTCATCCTGGACAAAGGCTGCATGTCCTAAAAACCAGAGCAGCCTGGCGCTACTCCGTCGATCCCCCAATTCCCGCATTATTGCCAGGCTCTCCTCCATAGAAGTAAGCTCAGCTATGTAGTTACCCTGGTAGAAAGCCATGTATCCTCCCAGTGAGCCAAGTATTTCGGCAATGCGTCGTCGATCTCCTAGCTCTCTAAATATCGCTAAGCTCTCCTCGCAGAGAGGGTTCCCTGCCGTGTAGTCTCCCTGGTAAAAGGCAACCCTGGCGAAATCCCAGAGCGTTTCGGCGATCCCCCAGAGGTCGCTCAGTTCTCTGAGGATGGCTAAGCTCTCCTCGTACAGCGCTCGCGCCACCGCGTAGTCATTCCTCGCACGAGTTGCCTGTCCCACTATCAGCCCCAGCCCATTGAGTGAGGCCACCATGCCCCGTTTATCTCCCAGTTCTCGGAACAGTGCCAGGCTTTCTTCACAGAGCACCTTTGCTTGACGATAGTCACCCTGGTAGTGGGCCAGTACTCCAGCTCCGCCCAGCGCCTTCGCCCGTAGAGCTGATGGCACCTGGGGCACCGCTACGGCCAGCGCCTTCTCCAGCCATTGACGGCCTTCACTCAGATGCCCGTGTAATAACCAGAATCGCCACAGCGCTCCGCCTAACCGCAGAGCCTCCTCACCTCCCACACTCTCTGGGCGACCACCAGGGTCGCCCCTTCGTTGCTCCAAAGACCAACGGAGTGCTGCCCGAAAGTTATCGTGCTCTCTCTCCAAGCGATGCGCCCACTGCTCGCGCTCTGCACTGGATAGCTTTGGCTCTGCCTCTTCTGCCAGCTCCAGATAGTAGCTGGTATGCGCGCATCGCGTCTGCTCTCTCTCTCCACGTGCTGCCAGGCACTCCAATCCATACTCGCGAATGGTTTCCAGCATCACGAAGTGCGGCTCTTCTCCCGCTTGTTCGGTCTGTTGCAACAGGCTATTGTCGAGGAGTGCGGCTACTCCATCCAATACATTCAATCCCACATGGTCAACCTCGTTGCATACCGCTTCCACCGCCTTGAGGGTGCAGCCGCCGACGAAGACGGAGAGTCGTCGGAAGAGGTGCTGCTCATCGGCAGACAAGAGATCATAGCTCCACTTGATGGTGCTCCGAAGCGTCTGCTGCCTTGCCGGAAGACCTCGCGCTCCACTGGTCAACACGGCCAATCGGTGCTCTAAGCGCGCTAACAAGGCTTCCGGTGGGAGCAGTTTGATGCGAGCGGCAGCCAGCTCGATGGCCAATGGCAGCCCATCCAGTCGAGCGCAGATACCAGCAATGACGGCGGCATTGGCATCGGTGAGCGAGAAGTCGGGCAGGCGAGGCATCGCGCGCTGGACAAAGAGCGCGACTGCCGGAGATTGCGCGACTGCTCTAGCATCTGGCAGTTCCTTCGGACTGGGAAGTGCCAGAGGTGAGACCGGGCATTCGTATTCACCACTTACTCGTAACACCGCACGGCTGGTCACAAGCACTTTGACCTGCGCGCAGGCGGTCAGGAGTTCCACCAATGCTGGAGCCGCCTCCACGACTTGCTCGAAGTTGTCGAGCAGCAGCAATACTTGCTTCTCTTGCAGATAGGTGTTCAGGCGCTGTAGGGGCTGCGGCGCTGTCCCTGCCCCTGCATCTCCAACTTCGGGGAGGCCGAGCGCCTGGACGAGAGTGGGAATGACAAGTTCCGGGTCACTGATAGGAGCGAGGGAGACGAAGCAGACGCCGTTGGCAAAGTCATGCATGAGGTCGCTGGCTATTTGGATGCCCAGACGAGTTTTGCCCACGCCACCTGGGCCGGTGAGGGTCAGTAAGCGTACCTCTGAGCGTTGCAGAAGGGAACAGACTATCTGCGCCTCCTGCTCGCGCCCAAGCAGTGGGGTGAGGTAGGTGGGGAGAGCAGAAGCGCGTGGTGCCGGGGAGTCTCCCCTGTGCGCTGTGCGTCCGAGATCAACGGTCTGATCTCGCGCGAAAGGCGTTTCCTGGGGGATGGAATCGTGTGCAGGATCAGCCGAGGGAGCGTGATACGACCGCTCCCCTCCAGCTTGATCGACACTGTGTGCGTCCTGCCCGCTGCCCTGACGAGCCAGCACGGCTGCGGCCGTCTGTAATCGCGCGAGTGTCACATCGCGCGACTTGCCCAGGTAGGCACGGCGCAGTTTCCCCTCCCGTTTTCGGTACGCCTTCCAGTAGGTGCTGCCGTGCCGCGTGGACTCCTTGCGAGCGGTGAACGTGCCCATGTCGCCGACAAAGGCAAATGTCGAGGCATCTTCCAACCAGGCATACCAGGCAGGGGAACCGACGGTGAGAGACTGTTTCCGATCATCGCCCTGCCAGATCAGGACCTCACCTTGTACCACTGGAGTCGTTCGTGCCATCGCTGCCGTTCCTTTCCAGGACAACCCCCTGTTCAAAAGTTCCCTCACGGGTAGAAGAGGACGCGAGGGAACTGCTGAGAAAGTTCCCCTCAGCGAAAAACTCCTGTCCGAACAACGGTTGATGAACTGATCTTGATGACACCTCCAAAGAGCAACTCTGCAATGGGTACAAGCAAAGCATACCCTCTTTTGAGGAGAAAGACAATCCTCTGAAGCATATATTGGTTCTTCCGCATCCTCGATGATGAGAGAGAAGATGAAGCTGCGGAAGAGCTAGAATAAGGGTAAAATCGCAATTTCCTCTGTGCGCTCTCCATGCTTCATCAGGCTATTCCGACTTTTGGTTTCCACTCTACTCTCGCCCCGTATGCCGATGAGGAGTTTTTGGTGTCCAAGCCGCAGGAGGGGAAGCATTTTCAGTCGTGCATTGACTTGCTCTTGCAATTGTTGAATGGATATGCTATAATCTGGTTATGCAATCAGAAAATAAATCAAACAACCAGAGAGGCGTTCCGAAGCGGACATTTATTGAGCAAGCAAGGCGCGCCCAAATTATCGATGCGACTATCGATGTGCTTGCCGAACAGGGGTACATGAACACCTCTTTTGTTCGCATCGCGAAACGTGCTGGCATCAGTGCCAGTCTTATCTCGTATCATTTCCAAAATAAGGAAGAGTTAACGACCGAAGTCTTCAAAACGATACTCGTCAGGCGCGTCGCGCAGATGCAAGGGAAAATAGTCGAGTTAAACACGGCCACTGACAAATTACGTATCTCCCTGGAAACTGACCTGGTCTATATGGGCACCCACCCAAAACTTTCTAGGGCGCTCATCGAAATCTTGTTTAGCATGCGTGACAGCCAAGGTCAGCTCATGCGTATGGTTGATGCCGATACCCCGGGTGTGAAAGCCCTCGTAGATATTCTCAAGTCCGGGCAAAAAAATGGTGAGTTTGGCACTTTTGACGCCTACACTATGGCCCTCATTATTGATGGAGCAAGGGAACACTTCTTAGCTCAGCTCCCGACTCGTCCCAGTTTGGACTTGGAACTCTTTACTAAAACGCTAGTCGAATTTGCATTACAAGCAGTTAAGAAGGAGAAAAGATGATCACTATCATCCTGGCCAGCGTGGCTGGCATCATTGCGATAAAGGAAGGCTTAAATGTCATAGAACATTTTTTACCAAGCCGTGTGGAACTGCCGAAACTTCGCGGATATGGTCCTGATCAAAACGCTGTTCTATACTGGGGTTCGCGTGAGCGAGCTGGTGGCGATTCGCCTCGATGAGGTCGATGTAGAGCGCTGCCAGATTCGCATTACGCAGGGGAGGGACACAAGGATCGCCAGGTTCCCTTTCCTCTTTCGTTCCGTGAGTCAACCAGAACGACCTCTGCATTTGACATGCAATACGCCAGCATGTTAGACTCCGTGCAGAGCTTTATGCTTGCGAGAGGTTCAAAGATTGCTGCCAGAGGGGGAGATACAATTGGACGGGATCAAGAATTATTTATTAGATATGGACGGCGTTATCCTGCGCGGCGCGACACTTATCCCTGGAGCAAAAGATTTTATTCAGCGTCTACAGACACAGCACATTCCTTTCTTGTTTTTAACCAACAACTCCCTATACACCCCGCGCGACCTGCAGATGCGTTTGTCTTATATGGGGCTGGACGTGCCATCTGAAGCTATTTTCACATCAGCGCTGGCGACCGCGCAGTTCCTTCACGCCCAGAGGCCCGGTGGAAAAGCATATGTCATCGGGGAGTCCGGGCTGACAACTGCACTGCACGACATCGGCTACATTCTGACCGACCAGGAACCAGAGTATTTCGTGCTGGGAGAGACGAACACGTATAGCTTCGAACGCATTGCGCGCGCCATCCGCTTCGTAACAGAGGGTGCGCGTTTCATTGCCACCAATCCAGATGTGACGGGGCCTGGCGAAGGGGGCATCGTTCCTGGAACAGGTGCCGTAGCCGCCTTAGTTAGCGCGGCCACAGGTATCAAACCCTACTATATTGGCAAGCCGAACCCGCTCATGATGCGCACTGCCTTACGCTCACTGAATGCCCATTCCGAGGATTCTGTGATGATCGGTGATCGCATGAATACCGATATCGTTGCCGGACTTGAGAGCGGATTGCGCACCATCCTGGTACTCACCGGAGTCACCAGGCGTGAGCAGGTGGAGCAATTCCCCTATCGTCCTACCTGGATACGAGATTCTATCGCAGACATTGAGATATAACAGGTTTTCTCCAAAAAAATACTGAGCAATGTACTCGCTACACTCCTCAAATTAGCGAGCATCGGCTCAGTCACAGGAAATAGGTATGTGCTTCTTTGCATGTTGCAGGTGCGATCGCTAAGACTTGATCAACTCGTTCAAGTCCCGGCCAAGATCCTTGAGTAGCACCATTGCGGCATTCCTACCAGGCGCTCCGGTGACCGAGCCGCCTGGATGAGTGGTGGCGCCCGTCTGATAGAGTCCTGGAATCGGCATGCGGTGCTGAGCATAGCCAGGTACTGGTCGCAACGTTTCCGACTGAGAGGGTCCCATGTCCCCCCCATGGCAACTTCCATGCCAGTTGTGCCGGTTGTAGCGTTCCAGGTCAAGGGGGCTGCGTATCTCAGAAGCCAGAATCTTGTCATCGGTCAGGTTGGGTGCGTACTGCCGCAACTGCTCAAGGTTGTCCGCAGCTACCTCCTCCCTGATCTCATCCCATTTCTCAGGCCCTTCACGCAGCGCATAGGGTTGTAAATTGATCACCTTGACCATGTGCTTGCCCTCGGGGGCACGGGAGGGATCTTCCACGGAGGGAGTCAGCACGAGCAGTACCGGCTGGTCAGTGGCTACGATGCCATGATGAAAGTCGCTTTCCACGCGCAGTTGCCGCCCGGCAGTTTGTGCCACTCCCGCTGCCACTATGGACAAACTGCCTCCTTCTACTGCGAACTTCGGCGGCTCGGTCGTAGCATAGTGAGCTACGAACATCGTCCGGCCAGCCTTATAGGTCTCCACGCCATACAGGAAGCCATCGCCCCATGCCTCTGCGGGCGCCATCTGCACCAGGTGCTTGACATGTATGGTGGAGACGACCGCAAGACGAGCGCGGAACTGTTCACCCGATTCGGTCTCGACACCTACACACTGCCCACCCTCGAGAATCAGCCTGCTCACCGGCTTATTAGTGAGGATAGTTCCCCCGTGGTCCTCAACAATGCGCTTTAGCGCCAGGGGCAGGCTCCCTGATCCGCCCTTAGGAATAGCCCAGCCATTGCGCTGTCGACCTGCTACAAACGAGTAGGCAAGCAAACCTGTTCCGGGTCGCTCGGCCGGCTGCACCGTCCCTTCCGCGAACCACACCATCCACGACTTCACGTGCCAGTCCTCGAAGGCGCTGTCAATGATATCCCATGCTGAGAGCGCCTGGCGACGCATCCAGATCACACCCTGGGGATGCGCTGCCAGTTCCTCAACGATTGAGGAATCCCAGCCGGCAGGGGTGTAGCGAATCCGATTAAAGATCGGCGCCACACTTCGCCATTCGGACATCATCTTGCGATATGTCTCGGCATCTCGCCGGGAGAATTTGCTGATCCCTTCGCACGTGCGGTCAATATCCATCCACTGGGTAATATACGTTCCATCCGGGAACACCACGTGGGAGACCGGGTCGGCCTGGATATATTCCATCCCATACTCGGCCAGCGGCAGTTCCTGGTTGCTCCAGATCGGGCTCTGCATGAAGATAGCATGCGTGGTTGAGCAGGTGTCATGAAGGAAGCCTGGCAGAGTCAGTTCCTCGGTCATGGTATTGCCGCCGACCACAGGCCGGGCTTCGAGAACCAGGCAAGAGAGACCCGCTTTCGCCAGGTAGGCAGCCGTAATCAGGCTGTTATGGCCCGCGCCAGCTACCACTACGTCAAATTGCTCTGTCATCCTCATCTCCTCATTCGTAGGGGCGTGGGCTTGCCCCGCCCAAAATAGCCTTCCACAATCTCCTCATTCGTAGGGGCGTGGGCTTGCCCCGCCCAAAATGGCTCAGAATAAACGCTTCACTCCTTCTTCACTTCGCGTGCGGCCTGCACCAGCGCCCATATTTTCTCTGGCGTGAGCGGCATATCTATAGCCTTGATGGCAAGAGGTGAGAGAGCGTCCAGCACAGCATTGACAATCGCTGGTGGAGCGCCGATACAGCCAGCCTCGCCGACACCTTTGGCGCCCAGCGGGTTGTTGGGAGAAGGAGTCTCGATGAAAGCAGTAACTATCTCCGGTACCTGCCCGGCAATCGGCAAGGTGTAATCCAAAAGTGTACCACTGAGTAGCTGCCCATCCTGATCATAGAGAACTTCTTCATAGAGAGCCTGGCTAATGCCCTGCGCCAGCCCGCCATGTATCTGAGCTTCGGCCAGGTAGTGATTGAGCACACGCCCACAGTCATCCACCGCTACATACGTGAGCACATGCACTGCGCCCGTTTCGGTGTCAACCTCGACCACGGCAAGATGAGCGCCAGATGAGTACGTTGCACCGGGTGGACTAAAATCGCGCCACGCTGCCAGCCCTTCGATAGGAGTACCATTAGCAGGGTTTGGTGG
>WNFY01006030.1_pt1 | contig 10872 bp, 10 predicted proteins | sample 5400091 | NCBI WGS metagenome assembly WNFY01 (sample SAMN13153364, study PRJNA577476) | soil metagenome | isolation source: 60 cm soil or saprolite under grassland replicate 1 | place: USA:California | collected 2016-06-15
GGGTTTGTCGGCGCGACCGCAATCTCATATGGGCCGGCCATGCCGCCGCCCGGCGAAGCCGACTTGATCGCGCTGCATTTCTTGCGGGCGATCAAGCAGCCCGGCGTGACGCTAGGCGCCGCGTTTGTGGCCGCGCGGGCGGGCATGCTGCGCGATACGCTGGCGCGCCAGCTGACGCTCGATGAAGACGATCAGAAGACGTTGCTGGAATTTGTGCTTTACGGCGACCCAACATGTGTGGTAGTATGAAGCCAACGATCTACCAGTGGCATTTGCAGGGCACGGGAATCGCGCGGTATAGCGGCTGGCGCGAATTTCGTGGCCTTTGTGTCTGTGGCAAGCTCGTCTGGAAGAGTTGTTCGATCTCCACGCTGGTGATCGCAATGATTACGCGACCAGCGGCGCAAACGGCTATACTATCCGTGGTGGCATTCCTGCGTGCCCATGCTGGCGCCGCTGGAAGGAGGCAATCATGGCAAAGCGAACTCGTACTCCCAAGGACCCAGTTGCGGCGGCGCGCGCCGTCGCTCGGGCCGAGGTGGCCAAACATTGGCCCGAGTTGGCCGAGATTGAGCCGACAATGACATTGCGAGCGCAGCACCTGCCTACGCCGATTGAACTCGAACGGTTGGGCACGGCAGCCGGGCCCGCGCCGCAGCCGGCGCAGGATGGCGCTGAGTATACCTTCACGTTTGCCGGGCATACCCACACCCCAGATGGCTATGTCATGCCGCGGATCGCCCGCGTAACGGTCGACTCGCACCGGCGGGTGGTAAAAGCGACCGCGTCGAAATAGGCGTAATACGTAGAACGTAATGCGTAATTTATACGATTACGCATTACGTTTTATGTACTACCTTCGCCAACACATCCGGCACATTCGTAATAATCCCATCCACACTTAGCCCAATCAACCTGCGCATCGTAACCGGATCGTCGACTGTCCAGACATTCACTTGGTAGCCGGCGCGGCGGACGCGCGGCACGAGCATGTCGATGAACGGCAGCTCGGCGGTCGGGTGCCATGCGACCGCGCCGGTGCGCCGCAGCGCGCCAAACGGCCAGGCCTCGCGAAAGCGCACGTCGGGCCGCCAGGTATCGGTGCCCATCAGATAGGCGCGCGGAATCCGTGGGTTGGCGGCGGCGAACTCGTGCAGTGCGGCCTCGACAAACGACGAGATCAGCACAAGCTCCTCGATCCGCTCGGCGCGCAACATTCGCGCTACGTCGGCGCCGAAGCCAGCGCCTTTCAACTCGACATTGAGCCGCACGCCGCGCTCGCGGGCGAAGGCACAGACCTCGGCCAGTGTGGCGACGCGCTCGCCGCCAATGTCGAGCGCCAGCAGCTCGGCCAGCGTACACGCGGCGGCGAGGCGCCTCTGCCCATCCCAGCGCTCGGTGGTATCGTCGTGGAACACCACCAGCACGCCGTCGGCGCTACGCTGCACATCCAGTTCGATCATATCGGCGCCCTGGCGCACGGCCAGTTCGAATGCCGCGATCGTGTTTTCGGGCGCATAGGCCGACGCGCCGCGATGGGCGATAACTAAAGGCATGCTATCTCTCTATAAGAGGAGCTACGCGGTTGCCCCGCTAATCTGTTCTAGCCTGCCCTTCGGCAAGCTCAGGACGGGCGGCAGCATGGTACTTCCCGATTCATTGTTCTTGTTTTTGCGCTCGCAGAGCGCAAAAACGAGAACAATAATTAAGATAAAGTACCGCATAAGTCCGTCTGTAAAAGGACGATTCAAAAGCCCCCTTCGGGTGAGGAAGGGGGCTGAGTATTCACCATCAGAAAGAGCTAGCTAAGCGCGCCGGCCATCTCCTCATTCGCCACAATTGGGCTGGTCGCCTCGCGTGCTTCGGGGGCGAGCATGGGATCGAAGATTCTCTGGAACGCCATCACGTGCGCACATGTTTGCCACATGCGGAAGAAGCTGCAATCGCAGGACCAATGATTATTGTTCAGCGCGATCGTGTGATCGCTGTTGCCGCCATGAAACGTAGCTTTAAGGTCGCCGATGGTAATTCGTTCGGGTTCTTGGGCGTAGCGTCGTGCCTTTTCAATCTTGCCAATCAGGTCCGAGTGCATAAGCGCCTCCTCCTGTAAGGTGGTGGGTGGCCAGATGCGACCGTTTTCACATCCTTTCCCCATCCATCGAAATGGCCCATAATCGGTTGGATCATCTTCGCGAAACAGAGAGCTAGGCAATCGCGCGTACCAAAAAGCTCGACATAAAAACGAAGGCGGCAGCAGAACACGTTCTGCGCCGCCCTAACTCTCACCATATTCTGTTGGCTTCACCATTCGCATAATCGCGCGCCCTTGTCGTTCGGTTCCGCGGGTGCCAACCAAGGGTACCTGTGTTAAGAGTATTATAACAATCCGGTTGCCGATCGTCAAGTTACAGAATTACAAAATGCTTGCCTTCAGGCGCGAAAGCCCATCAGCTTCAGCGGTAGGATGAAGCGCGCTGCTTTAGCGGCTTTAGCCCAAAATCGCACATACTTGCTAGTTACGCAGCCTTGTGCTATACATACACTATGCGCACAACCTACAAATACCGCATCTACTTGCAGGGCGGCCAGCGGCGTATTCTGAATACAATGCTGGAAGAATGCCGATGGGTCTACAACCAGACACTTGAAGCGCGTGAGTTTGCCTATCACAACAGCATCAAGTGTGGGCTGTATGACACGCAGGCCATGCTTCCAGGCTGGAAAGCCAAGCGGCCATCGCTCAAGGTGGTGCATAGCCAGGTCTTGCAGAACGTTCAGGTCCGAGTCGATCTGGCATTTCAAGCCTTCTTTCGCCGCGTGAAAGCAGGCCAAGAGGAAGTTGGCTATCCGCGCTTCAAGGGCTTTGGTCGCTACGACAGCATCACCTACCCGCAGTATGGTAATGGTGTCGAGATACGCGGCGACGATCTGGTCGTCTCCAAGATCGGCCGTGTGCGGGTTGTGTGGCATCGTCCCATAGAGGGCACAGTCAAAACCGTCACACTCCGGCGCTCGCGGACCGGCAAATGGTATGTCAGTTTCTCGTGTGAGGTCGAACCCAGGCATCTGTCCCGATCGGCTGAGATTGTGGGCGTGGATGTGGGATTGGCATCGTTCGCCACCCTCTCGAACGGCGAGCAGATCGAGAACCCACGCTTTTATCGCCGCGATGAGGCTGATTTGGGTCGCGTACAAAAACTCAAGGATGCGGCCAAAAACGCCCAGAAATGGGATGAGAACCGGCATCGTAAGAAGGCGCTGGCCCACATCCACGAGCGGATTGCGAACCGACGAAGCGACTTCGCGCACAAGCGAAGTCGCGAGCTCATCAACGCCTATCAGGTGATCGTGTTTGAAGACCTTGAACCGCAACAGATCGGAGCGAGACACGGACGGGGAATGCGCAAAAGCATCATGGATGTGGCATGGAGCCAGTTTGTCAGCATGACGCTCGGCAAAGCGGAAGAGGCTGGCCGGTTGGTCATTCTGGTGAACCCCCGCAACACATCCAAGATGTGCTCCGAATGTGGTCAATTGGTTGAGAAGGATTTGAGCGTTCGGGTGCATACGTGTCCCCATTGTGGTCTTGTTCTAGGTAGAGATCAGAATGCGGCGATCAACATTTTGGGCTTGGGCCTCCAAAACCTTCGGTTATAGTATGATGAGTGTGGGGCGGCACACTCTGAAGCCCAAGCCCTCGGGCTTGGGAGCCGTCACGAATGTAGGTTGTTTTCTCTATAATCCGTATCTCGTAGGCGGCGAATCCCATACGCAGTACGCAGTACGCGATAGCTGTACGTTTGAACGCGACTTGGTATGACTGCGTTGACATCTCTGCGGCGATGCGGTACAGTTATTTTCCGCGCAGCAGCAGAACTATGCGTCGCGCACGAGTTCACGTTCACGAGAGGTTCGCAATGCCGCCTATGACTATCGAACAACGCCAGCTCCAGACCCTCGGCCAACTGCTCTCCGCTGGCGGGCACCAGGATGTGCCGGCGATGCTGCGTGCGTCGCTGGAGCGCCTGGTTTCTTTTTGGCCGGCCCAGGCCGGCGCGCTGATCTATCGATCGCCGCACGGCGAGCAGATTGAGCTGGAGCATGGCCAGCTGGATCCCGAGGCGGCGCGCATGATTGGCGAAGCGCGCGAGGTGTTTGCGCGCCGCGATGAAGGCGCCGAGCCGGCGATCGGCTACTATGCGCTCGACGACGACCGCCAGCTCATGGAGATCTCGCTGCGCAGTGGCCATCAGACGGTTGGCGTGCTGCATCTAGTCGTGCGCGAAAGCGATGTCGAGCGGTCCGAGGCCGTGCGCGCCGGCGAAGATATGGTGGTGCTGCTGGTGCGGGCGCTGGGCGGCGAGGCCGACAAGCTGGCGATGCTGCGGCATGCCGAGCACGACCTGCGTGAATTGCATCTGCTCTACCAGGTTGGTCAGGCGCTAGCGACCAACCTCGATTTGCCGAGCCTGCTGGACGACATGAAGCAGCGTGTGCCCGAGGTGATGGGCGCCGAGCGCTGCTCGATTATGCTGCTCGACGAGCAGAGCCGCGAACTGTTGCTCGACACCGCCGACTCGCACACCGGCGAGCATCGCGAGTTCCGCATCCCGATGGATCGCGGCATCGCCGGCTGGGTGGCGACCAACGGCATTGGCCAGATCGTCAACGATGTCGAGCAAGATCCGCGCTGGTTCGACGGCGTCGCGCGCGATATTGATTTCGTGACAAAATCGATTCTCTGCGCGCCAATGCGCCAGGGCGACCAGATTATCGGCGTGATGCAAGTGTTGAATAAGCGTAGCGGCGAGCCGTTTACCGATCAGGATCTACGCCTGCTGACGACGCTGGCCTCGCAGGCGGCGATCGCGGTGCAGAACGCCCGACTAGTGCGCAGCCTCAAGAGCGAGCGTGATAAGCTACTGGCCAAAGAGGCCGAAGTACGGGCTGCGATCGCGCGCGATCTTCACGATGGGCCCACCCAGAGCGTCGCGGCGATCTCTATGAATATCGAGTTCATCAAGAAGCTGCTGCGCGCCATGCCCGAGCGCGTCGAGAGCGAACTGAATGTCCTGTCGGATCTGGTGCAGAAAACATCGCAAGATATCCGCACGCTGCTCTTCGAGCTGCGCCCGCTCGGCCTTGAAACGCAAGGCCTGCTCTCGACCTTGCAGCAGTATGTCGGTCGTTTCCGCGATCCTTCCGGGGCGATGCGTCTGCGCTTGGAGGCGCCGGCGAGTATTCCACGTCTGCCGGTTGAGGTCGAGGCAGCGCTGTTCATTATTATGCAGGAAGCGGTGAACAATGCGCGCAAGCACGCTCGTGCGTCCGAGGTGGTCATCTACCTATATGTCGAGGAGGGCCAGCTCGTCACCAGCGTGCGCGACCGCGGCCGCGGCTTCAATTTGTCCGCGGTCGAGTCGACCTATAACACGCGCGGGTCGTTGGGTCTGCTGAATATGCGTGAGCGCGCCCGGCTGATTGGCGGTGAGTATCGCATTCGCTCGGCCGAGGGCGAGGGCACGACCGTGGAGATGCGGGTACCACTGGGGTAGGGCCTGGCCGAAATTTCAGGAACTGCGGGAACTGTGGGAAATAGATGTCGTTACGCATTTCCTACAGTTCCTCTCGTTCCTGCGAAGGGCTTACAGCCGCCAGAACAACGGCATTACCAGCAGCAGTGTCACGAAACAGACCAGCATCAGCCCGGCGCCGACGCGCACGAAATCGCGGAATGTATAACCGCCCGGCCCCATCATTAAAACGTTCACCGGGTGCGCCAACGGCGTCATGAAAGCGGTCGAGCAGCCGATCGCCACCGCGACCGCCACGGCCGGCGGGTTGATCCCTAAGTTCACCGCTGCGCCGACCGCGATCGGTCCCATGATCAGTGCGGTCACCTGTCCGCCGACGAATTGAGTCAAGAGTACGGTGGCAGCATACAGGCTGGCGATCAGCCCCAGCGGCCCTGCTGACGCCATGGTGGTGGAGAAAAACGCGCCAATCTGTGCCGCCAGGCCGGTAGCCACCAGCGCAGTGCCGATCGGCAGCATGCCGGCGATCAACACAACGACGCGCCAGTCGATCGCATTATAGGCTTCTTCCATATTCAGGCAGGCCGTCAGCACCAGTGCGGCCGCGCCGGCAAGCATCGCTTCGCCAGTCGGCACGATGCCCAGCGCCGACAGCAGCAGCGCCGCCGCGGCGATGATCATGGTCAATCGCGTTTTGCCAGGGGTGGTGTGCGGCGCGCTATGGCTCTGGTCGAGCACGATATAGCCTGGCTCCTCGGCGAGCGAGCGGATCGCCTCACGCGGGCCGACCATGAGTAGCGCGTCGCCGGCCTGCAGCACGAAATCGCCCACATCGGTGCGGTAGCTGCGGCCCTCGCGCCATAGCGCCACCGTGGTGAGGCCATATTTGGTGCGGAAGCGCAGCCCCTTCAGCGTCTGCCCGATCGCTGGCGATCGCGGCGCGATCACCACTTCAGTCAGGCGCACCGGCAGGCTAAGCCTGCGGTCGCGCGGGCTTCCATCTCGCCCGATAGTCATGCCCTCGGTGGCAAGCTGGCGCACGCGCTCCTCGCGTCCGAGCACCAGCAGGATATCGTTTGGCTCGATCAGGTCTGTCGGAGCCGGTGGAATTCTGGCCTCGGACCCATGCCAGATCCCCATAACGGCGAGGCCAAGACGCGAACCAATCACACTCTCCGCCAGCGTCTGAAGAATCAGCGGAGAGTCGGGCTGGACGCGCACCTCCCACAGGCGTTCGGCAAGCTGGTACGTCTCGGCCAGGTCGTCGATGGCCACGGCTGCACGCCCAACCGACTCGCGGCGCGGCAGGAGCTTGCGGCCAATCAGCACCATATACAGCGTGCCGGCGATCAGCAGCGCGCCGCCGGTGGGCAAGAAGTCGAGCATGATTAAGGCACGTTGGTCTTGCGAGCGCAGCGCGCCGCTGACAACGATATTGGCGGTGGTAAACAGCGTAGCCATGCCGCCCAGTAGCGTGCCATAGCCAAGCGGGATCAGCACTCGTGAGGTTGGTACCTTCGCGCGGCGGGCTACGCTGACCGCGGCCGGCAGCAATACCGCGCCGGCGGCGATATTGTTCATGCCCAGCGAGAGCGCCGCGCCGGCCAGCGTGAAGACCGCAACCATGCGCGGCTCGCTGGTGCCGCTGAGGCGCGCCAGGTGCTCGGCGAGCCACTGCACCACGCCGTTGTGCTCCAGCGTGGCAGTGATCACAAACAGGCCGACGATCGCGATCACCGCCGAGCGGCTGAAGCCGGCCAGCGCCTGCTCAGGCGGCAGAATCCCGCTCAGCCCCAATGCCAGCAGCACCAGCAGCGCGACAAGGTCGGGCCGCAGGCGATTGCTGATAATCAGCGCCAACGCGAAGCCGACGATAATGAGTAGCTCGATCTCTTGAGGTGATAACCTAAGCATACAGCTCCAGTTTCACTAGCTCCTATAGTTCCTATGCGAAGGAACTATGGGAGCTAGGATCGCACTTGCGATCGCCTGTACTAAGTTCTCCTTCGAACGTCGCTTATCCATGCTCACTATGCTATTTTAGCAGGATGTAGAGGTTTGAGCGATTTGACGCAGGCTCTGTTTGCCGCTACAATGTGTGGGTTCGAGCGCGCGTATCGCCGCTTTTTTGTGTGTAGTGCAAAGTTAACGTATGTTTGAGAGTCTTTCCGATCGTCTACAGACGGTCTTTCAAAAATTAGGCGGCAAGGGTAAGCTGAATGAGGACGACGTTCGTGAGGGCATGAAGCAGGTGCGCCTGGCGCTGCTCGAGGCCGACGTCAATTTCAAGGTCGTCAAGGATTTTGTCGCCAAAGTCACCGAGCAGGCCATCGGCGAAGAGGTCACCAAGAGCCTCACGCCGGCCCAGCAGGTCGTCAAGATCGTGCACCAGCATCTGATCGAGCTGCTGGGCAGCGCGAATGTGCCGCTGGTGGAGGCTAAGGCCGGCCCAACCGTGCTGATGATGGTTGGCCTGCAAGGCGCCGGCAAGACCACGCTTGCGGCCAAGCTGGCGCTGTTTTTACGCAAAAAAGGCAAGCGCCCGCTGTTGGTGGCCGCCGATGTCTACCGGCCCGCCGCGATTACGCAACTGGAATCGCTGGGCAAACAGCTCAATATCCCGGTTCATGCCGAGGGCACCCAGGCCAGCCCGCCCGATATCGCGCGCAACGCCCTGCAGCGCGCGCGGCTCGAAGGCTTGAACTATGTGATAATCGACACCGCCGGCCGCCTGCAGATCGACGAGCGGCTGATGGAAGAGCTCGAGCAGATCGTGGCGGCGGTCAATCCGGCCGAGAAGCTGCTGGTGGTCGACGCGATGATTGGCCAGGAAGCCGTCAGGGTCGCCGAGGAGTTCAATCGCCGCGTCGGGCTGAGCGGCGTGGTGATGACCAAGGTCGACGGCGATGCGCGCGGCGGCGCGGCGCTGTCGGTACGCGCGGTCACCGGCGTGCCGATTAAGTTCCTGGGCACTGGCGAGAAGGTCGACGCGAGCACGCTTGAGCCGTTCCACCCCGAGCGGCTGGCCTCGCGGATTCTTGGCATGGGCGATGTGCTGTCGCTGATCGAGCGTGCCGAGCAGATCTACGACGAGGATCAGGCCAAGAAGATGCAGAAGAAGCTCGTCAAGGGCTCCTTCGACTTCGAGGATTTCCTTAGCGCCATGCAGCAGATGCGCAAGCTTGGCCCGCTGCAGCAGATCTTGGCGATGATCCCGGGCATGGGCCAGCTCGCGCGCGACGAAGAGCTGGTCAGCGAGAAGGATCTCAAGAAGATCGAGGCGATCATCTTCTCGATGACCAGACAAGAGCGGCGCAATCCGGATATGATCAAAGGCCGCCGCAAGGAGCGGATCGCCAAAGGCAGCGGCACTCAGCTGCAAGATGTGACCTCGCTCGTCGGCCAGTTCAAGCAGATGCAGCGCATGATGAAAAAAATGAGCTCCGGCGGCGGTAAAGGTGGCAGCCGGGGCGGCATGGATCCGCGCGAGCTCATGCGCAGACTCAGGTAATTGTAAATTGCAAATTGTATATTGCAGCGTAATGTGCTGCAATATACAATTTGCAATTTGAAATATGCAATTCATGGAGGCAAACACACGATATGGTAGTGATTCGTCTACGGCGCACCGGTAAGACCAAACAGCCCAGTTATCGCCTGGTGGTGACCGACAAGCGCTCGCCGCGCGATGGGAAGTTCATCGAAATTATCGGTCACTATAATCCAATTCGGCGGCCCAAAGAGCTGGTTGTGAAGGGTGATCGCGCCCGGTATTGGCTCGGCGTTGGCGCTCAGCCATCCGATACGGTCGCCCGGCTGCTGAAGCAGGTGAATGTGCTGGATGCGAGCGGCAAGGTTATCGCCGAGGCCGCCGCGCCGGCTAGCTAGACGCGTAAAACGCAAAACGTAAAACGTAAAGGTGAGCTATCTTTATGTTTTATGTTTTACGGATTACGTTTTACCGAGGGTCTATGAAAGCTTTGCTCGAGTATATGGCCCGCAATTTGGTCGACAACCCCGAAGCAGTGCAGATCAGAGAGCGGGTTGGCCGCTATACCGTTACCTTGGAGCTGACCGTCGCACCGGAAGAGACCGGCAAGGTGATCGGGCGTAGCGGCCGGGTGGCCAAGTCGATCCGCGACCTCATGAGTGTTGCGGCGGCGCGCCAGAACAAGCGCGTCCACATAGATATCGAATAACATTGCAGATTGTAGATTCACCCAGAGGGTACCCGATTGCAGATTGCGGAATCTACAGTCTACAATTTGCAATTTGTAATTTGCAATGACAGAACCATCCCCCACCTCCGACAACACCATCCTGATCGGTCAGATCGTCACGGCGTTCGGCGTGCGCGGCCAGGTGAAGATGAAGGCGATGACAGCGCAGATCGACCATTTGCGCCGGCGTATTCGTACGCTGTATCTTGGCCCCAAGTTGCAAGAGTACGCCCTGAAGGGCCTGATCGAGCATAAGCCTGGCCTGTTGATTCTGACGCTGGCCAATGTGACGACGCGCGAGCAGGCCGAGGAACTGCGCGGCCAGGATGTCGCGATTCTTGAAAGCCAGGCTGCACCGCTGGAAGAAGGCGAGTATTTCATCCACCAATTGTATGGTTTGATGGTTGTCACCGATCAGGGTGAAGAGATTGGCAAGGTTCGCGAAGTGCTGGAAACCGGCGCGAACGAAGTGCTGGTGGTCACTCGGCCCGGCAAGCCCGATGGCCTGATCCCGATGATTCACGATGTCGTGCAGGAGCTCGATCCGGCCAGCGGCCGCATCGTCATCCATCCGATTGCGGGCCTGCTGGACTAACCGCGCGCTCCTGGGCATTGCGAAAACGAATGACGAACGGCGGAGGATTGGCCCGCGACCAGTCCTCCGTCGTTTTGGCGCCAAACTGGCGTAGCCCTACGCATTTGGTTGCTTTTTAGACTCTTGCATGCTAGAATCGAAATGAAGGCTTTTGCGCCTTGCTTCTGCTCAGCCTGGATGAGCCCACAGGCAATCTCCGTCGTCCGTTGATTAGCGCGTACGAGAAAGAATTCATGCCTCAGCAAACCGCTTCAACCACTCGAAAAACCAAACTGCCGGGCTTAGACTCCGAGGCAACACCGCTGCTTGGGGTTGGGCTGGGTCTCACCGGCCTGCTGCTCGGTCTGCGGCCGCGGCTAGCCGCCTGGCCACTCGCACTAACGGCGGTCGCGGCGTTGTTCTACCGCGACCCCGAGCGAACCACGATCACGCGTCCGGACGCGCTCTTCGCCCCTGCCGACGGCACGGTGATCGGCATTGAGGAGCTGTATGAGCACCGCTACCTGCATACCGATGCCGTACG
>WNFY01006031.1_pt1 | contig 10871 bp, 16 predicted proteins | sample 5400091 | NCBI WGS metagenome assembly WNFY01 (sample SAMN13153364, study PRJNA577476) | soil metagenome | isolation source: 60 cm soil or saprolite under grassland replicate 1 | place: USA:California | collected 2016-06-15
TCTCATATCAAAACGCTGGGCTTTCATCTCAAAACACAGGGAAAGAGGTTACAGAATGATTTATATCAGTTCAAGACAACGTCAATCCTTGATGGCACTGCGCAAAATCCCGAGTGGCTCGGCGAGGAACCCCCAGAAGTTCGACAGCTCATGCCAGCGTGAACTGTAGGATGATGACGATGCCTAAGTTTGAACTGCAGCCTCACCTCGTTGGCGATCTTCTTGAAGTTCGACCTCTGAGACCGGAAGATTGGGAAAGTTTGTTCGTAGTGGCTTCGGACCCGCTGATTTGGGAGCAACATCCTGCCCACGATCGTTACAAAGAAGAGGTCTTCAAAGAGTTTTTTCGAGAGGCCTTAGAATCGGGTGGCGCCCTTGTTGTCATAGACCGGAATACTCAAAAGATTATTGGTTCGTCACGGTACTTCGGATTTGAACCCAGGAAAAGAGAAGTTGAGATCGGTTGGACGTTTCTCGCTCGCTCACATTGGGGCGGAAATTACAACGGGGAATTGAAACGCCTGATGTTGGACCATGCATTTCAATTTGTAGAGAGCGTCGTTTTCCTGGTGGGGCCAACGAATATCCGGTCGCGAAAAGCCCTGGAAACAATTGGTGGCGTTTTGACAGAGCGGCGGAAAAAAACGAATCTTCACGGAAAAACCGTCGAACACGTCGTGTATCAAATTAAGAAACCGTACTGAGTACTGAGTACAGAGTGCTGAGTGCTGAGTACTAGACTTTGGACTCAGCACTCAGAACTCAGAACAACCGTACTGAGTACTGAGTACAGAGTGCTGAGTACTGAGTACTAGTACTTTGGACTCAGCACTCAGAACTCAGAACTCATAATCATCCCTCCGCATCGCGAACATCCCTCGGCCCTCTTCTGCGCGTCAGTGCGCGAAACCACAAGACAGCAACAGCCACGAACGGCAGCAGGTAAATCAGCAGGTCCCAACGTCCGTATCCCGGTGGCGTAGCCTCGACCGCTGCAACTGTCTCGCCACTGCCCTGTGTACTCTTCAAGAGAACACGCACATTCCAGATCTCCTGCGCATCCAAATAGGCGATGGCTCTGAACTGCACCTGACCGCGCAGATCTTCTCGCTGGGCCGGATACAGCACCTCGGCAAGGCGTGCGCTGGCTGGTTGTATTCCGAGCTGTACCTTTAAGTCGTTGGGAATGGCGCCGCCCGGTGGGGCGTTTACGATCACAAAAAATGTGCTCTCGCCGACATCCGGGTCCGTCCAGACAGAAACCACACAGGGACCAACGCTCTTATCTGCAATAATGGGAAATGGTGGTCCCTCGTGCGCACGGACAGGGGTTGACACTGATGCAAGAAGACAGATCGGCAGCAGGCCCTGCAACCATCGTCGGACAGCTCTTCTTCTTTTCGGAGTGCTGATGACTGTTGTCCTCGAGCCGTATCTAACCGCCCAGAATCGTGCCCCTCATCTCCATCGGCTGCGACATCAGCCAGATTGCGGCGACCCAAAGGATCAGTGACGCTCCTCCCCAAATCGCGAATACCCTCGCGGCATGCCTCGATGAATCATCCTGCGCCAGGCGATAACTCACGAGCAACGAGCCCACCAACCCCAATCCCAAAAAACCAAACTCCATCGCCTGCACGGGCCCGCGGGGTAAACCTGTCAACGTCCAGACGGGCTCACCCAGGGCCGGCCACCCCAAACTCGCAACCGCGTTTTGAGTCACTGGTATGAACGTGTAGAGACCGGTCAGGAAATGAAAGGAGTAGTGGGCCAACCAGATTCCGAAGCCAATCGGCACCAGAGCGTAAGAGTAACGCACTACAAGCGGCAGCACCGCGCGCTTATTGTCTACCCAGATACCGGTCAGCCAGCCTGCCAGGCCCAGTAACAGAACGGGTTCGACGATCAGAAACAAGCCGAAGATCACTGCAAGAACTGGACCTTCATGGCTAACGTGCATGACGCGGCCCAGCCAATTCTCAAGCGCAAAAACGGGGCTGACCATGCCGAATGCGTTGAGCAGCGCACCAAAAGTGAATACTAGTGTCAGCGCCGCGAGATCCGTGCGACGAGAGAAAAAGCCGACGCCGGAACGCATCGGATCTGTTATCAGCTCCCTGCCGGGCACCCGCGTCATTATTCCAACATTGTCGTGAGGACACGCGTAAACGCAGTCCAGACAAAAAGTGCAGTCCATGTTGCCGACCTTGCGCGGTTGAAAAAGAGCGAGTTCGCAACCCCGTTGAATGACGACTAGATCCGAGCCCGGATCGCGCCGCCCGCGAATGCAGTCCTTTGTTCTGCAGCTAGTGCAGACGTCCTGATCCCGCACCTTCACTTCGAGGGGAGAAAGGGTGGAAGCCACAAAGTTGAATTGCCCGATCGGGCAGACAAACTTACAAAACGGTGCATGCTTGAAGATGCCGTCTACGACAAGCACGCCGGCAAAGTAGGCAACAATCAACCAGGCGGTCCACCAGGGTGATGACCACAGATCGAAAAGTTCGTAAGCAAACAGGAGTGATACAAAGAGGCCGGTCGAAAGCCATTTGTTGCGCAGCATGCGCGGCCAGTTTCGCTCGGGCTTGAAGAAGCGCCGCGCCGCCTGACGTACCAGCATGAAGGGACAAGCAAGACAAAAGAAGTTGCCGGCGCAAAGAAGCAGCAGTACCAGGGCGCCCCGAAAATGCACCCAACCAACTGTCGTTGCCAGGTTCTTTGGCGCCAGGGTTGGTCCAAACAATCCGTGGAGGATCATCACGACGCTGATGATGAAGAGCGGAATCTGTAGCAGCGTGCGCGCGTGATGCCAACGAAGCAATTGGCCGAGCAGCGGCACTCGCAACAAGTCAAATGGGCGCGATTCGGGAGGGATTGATGAATTTGAGTATTGCTTAGACAACTTCCCTAGTTGGTGCGGACGCCTTTTACGTCCACCTGTCGTTCCAGCCTGGCGCCGTCAGGGAATGTTACGTGAATGAGGATGACCCAGTCCCCTGCCATCGTAAATTCAAGCGGCGCCTGGTAGCGCCCGGGTGCTATCTCCCTTGCCTTCCCGAACTCAGGTTTCATGCCCGAGTGTGACATGTTTCCTTCGATGATGATGCCGGCTCCAGTTAATGGCTTTCCAGCAGCGTCAGCCAATTTAAGAGTGACCGTCCCCGTGCCGACGTGGGGCGGCTGGGGTGCAATTTGATGTTCAATCGTGACCGACGAGAATGACGCGTCAGGTTTGTTACATGCGGAGAGAAGAAGAGCGAGCATGCCCGCAGTGAATGGCAGCAGAGAGAATACTCGACGCTTTTCGCGCGCGCGAGCAACGGCAACCCCCTTTGCGGCCTTCGAAAGCGCCACGTTATTGCTCTCAATCAGGCTTTCGCCGGCGCATGAGTCCAGGCACACGCGCACGTGGCATGTTCTCCTTCTGAATCAGGCGGAAACATGTGGTAGTACATGCCTATCATCATAGGGATAAACACGATTGCGTTATAGAAGAGATGGATTTCCACTCGCGATTTTGGGAATAGCATCTGCAGGAAGCTGACAGGCACTGGCGAACCAATTAAGTTGTGATGAAAGATGACCTGTCCTTGTAGCAAGGCGTGCTCGATGTGGTGCCAGAACTGAATCACGAGCGCTACTGTCCACCACTTGCGCGACAGCCCGGTAAACCCCTTGCGCAACATCCAGATCCCCGCAAGCATCAGGAGGGCGTATCCGTAATGAAGTACTTCTGAATTAACCAACCAGGGAAACCAGAGTCCCAGCACACCACCTGCTTTTGGCCGTGGCCAGCCAAGAACATAGATTTGGATCGCCTGCGTCAGATGTTCAGCCCAATGGGCAAGCACGATCACCATCAGGACTTGAAGCGCGCGTTTGTGCCACTCGGAATTCAGCTTCTCGTAAAAACTTGGACTAGCCGAGCCGGCGAGCGACACGCCTTGCATGCTTGAACTGGAAGCCGCCATATGAAACTCCATTGCCCTTTGCGGGATCCACGAGCCTGACAAAAGAACACAGGACCAGCGTGCTGATCTTGCACCGCGCTGGGCCGGCCAGGGTAGCCCCCTATCTCAATCGGTACGGGCGGTATGTTATGACACGAAGCAACCAGAATCAAAGCTCTTAGTTGAAGGTTTAGGTTGTGTCGCCAGTCAGAACACAGGGTAAAGCTTGATGACCTCATGAACGGGGTCAACTAAGGTGAGTGGTTCTCAGTCCCGGGAATCACTGGTGAATCAAAGGGTTCAGTTTGCGTGCAACAAACGGATGGAGATTCAAACCTTCAATCACTGCCCGGAACTGAGAACAAACTCAAAGAGTAGCAGGGCAACAAACTAACACTTGCCGGATCCGGTGTCATGAATCCTTTGGTTGGCTTGCGAGTCAATCTTTAGTTGGGGACTTTGTCTGGGTTCATACTCATCCTGCTAGAGAGCACCTATCGAAGGGCCTTCGCCACTTCGATAACCTGTTCAGGTCGGGCGCGAACCCAATAGTTCTCCGTCAGGTTGACCCACCGCACGGTTCCGGAAGAGTCAACCAAAAACTCAGCCGGTCTGGCGATGTCCTGCCCATTGATTCCTGCGCCCGTGTGAACCAGGTCGTAGCGGCGAATCACGTCGGCTTTTGGATCAGAAAGAAACGTATATGTGTACCCGGCTTTCTGACAAAGATCGCGCGAGACGTCTGGCGTGTCTACGCTGATCGCGACCGGACGAATCCCTACGTCTTCGAGCTTAGCCAAACTACTCTGAATGCTCCGCAACTCGGAGTTGCATGAAGGTCACCAATAACCCCGATAGAAAACCAGAAGCACACCCTTAAATGGTTTTCCCTTGAGGGGCGAAGAGAGCAGCTCCGAAAGCGAGACAGGTTTGCCATTAGTATCGGCGAGCGTGAAGTCCGGTGCCTTCTGGCTCACCTGAGGAGCGCCGCGAGACGCAGGCAGGCGTCTGGCGATAATAAAAGTGGCAACGATAAAGAATCCGAAAATCGCAACGCTCAGAGTAAGCAGGACTGACGCAGCGATCTTCGATCGGGTTGGGCGAGGTCGGTCTGCTGCAAACGCCTGTCGAACTCCAACCAGCAAAAGCGCCGCTGCTATTCCGAACAACAGTAAGTTGGCCCAGGGAAAATCGCGGGTGATCGGGAACCAGACAAAAACAAAGAAGTAGCTGATAAACGCAATCAAGCTAAGCAGAAAACCCGCCCAGATTGGCCAGTTGAATCTTCGAGCCTTCATAGAGAGCCCCCCTACCGAAATTTTAGCCAATCACCGTGAAATAGAGAATTGTCGTAAAGAGTCCTGGTGGATTAGTCTAACCTCAACCCACATCGACCTACACGAGCTTCTATGATAGTTTCTGTTCTTCCCCCTCAAAAAAAGCTCCGCGCTTGCAGGTCTGCAAAAGACGCACCTGAGCGTGTCTTGCTCTCTACCGAATCGCCGGTGCCAGCTAAGAAACATTAGAAAAGAGGAGATGGATAACAGTTGTCAGTGCAACTTACTGAATGACGAGGAGGTAACAATGAAGAAACGAAACAGGCTCGGCTTGATAGGTATACTCTGCGGTGTCCTGAGCTTAATGCCGTTTCGGCATGGAGGGGAAGCGCACGGACAGGCAGACAGGTTTTCAGGGCGAACAATTACCGGCACCGTGTACTTTATTGGTGGGCGTGCCGCAGGTCGCTCACTCCCGTTCAGACTAATCATCAACCGGTTAACCACTACTGAGGAGATCAATCAGCTCAACGCAGCACTTCAGTCTGGCAATCAGGACGAAATGCTTAAACTGTTGTCGCGGATACAAGCTGGACGAATCCAAATAGGCTCAGGCGTTGGGGTGCCCGCCAATGCAATCATCGCCACACAGGGAGATGGCCGCACGAAGTTGATCGTCCTCTACCAGCGCAACCTACGATTTGCTGAGCTGCGTTACGGTGCACGTTCGGAGGACTATCCTTTTGGATACGCGGAGCTTTATCTCGGCTCAGGGGGAAATCAAGGAATGCTGATACCTGCAGCACGGGTTCGGCTAAGAAATGGCAAAACTTGGGAAGTCGAAGATTTCGGCACGTTCCCGGCCAGGCTGATGGGATTGCAGGTGCATGGAGGACGTAACGAACCACGTTGAAACGGATGTTCAATGGTTGATGTAGCTACTTTCCTTCCAGCTTCTTCAGCATCTCTGCGCCGTTTGAATTTCCGCGGTTGAGTTCCAGCGACTACTCAGTATGGTTTGGACTGGGTCACTATCATGTCCAAGGGCTCACCGGCGTCGAACAGGCCACCATTGTCGGGCTTGTGTTGGGAACGATCATGGCCAAAACGGGCCGGATCTTTTTGCTAATGGTTGCGCACGCCACGTTCGACCTGACCGCGCTCGCGATGATCTACTGGAATCTTGAGACCAAGGTGGCGCACCTCGTGTTCAAATAGCCTCCTAACGCTGAACCGTTGGCAAACCCTCGACCTCCCTGACCGGTCGGACTTCAACCGTTCCGATTCTCGCTCCGGGAATCCTGGCCGCGATGTCGATCGCTTCGTCGAGATCCTTGGCGTCAATCAGGAAATAGCCGCCGATTTGCTCGCGTGTCTCCGCGAAGGGACCGTCGGTCACGAGCCGTTTACCGTCGCGCACGCTAACGCTGATCGTCTCCGAGGTTGGGTATAGCGGTGCGGCGTCAAGATACTGGGTTTTCGCATGGAGCTGATTCGCGAGCTGTACGGACTCTGCCAGCAGGTGCTGTCGCTCGTTTTCCTCTAAGTCTTCCTCGTGGTGAATCAGCAAGATGTATTTCATAAGTGCTCCTCACAATTCTTAGGATCACGCGTCGACCAGAAACTTGAAACCGCTGTAGGCCATGCGCTTGACGTCGAAGGGCATTGGCCCTCTCTCCATCATCTTCATCATACGCGGGTCTTTCATCACCTTCGCGTTGACACGATAAGACAAATCCATCGACGTATCGCATAAGTTTCCTTAATTTACGAGCCGGAATCCAAGATTGATGACACTAGACGACTCGATCACACTGAAAATGAAAGCTTAGGCAGCGCTCTCGCAGTTAACCATCCACGGTATGCCGAATCGATCGACACACATGCCGAAACCGACGGCCCAGAACGTTTGCTGGAACGGCATCTGGACCGTCCCGTTTTCCGCCAATGCGTTAAAGATGCGTTCTGCCTCTGACCGGTCGTTGAGTTGGATCGACACGGAAAAGCCTTTTGGTTGTTCATAGCGGCCAGGCGGGGCGTCGGAAGCCATCAATACGTGGTCGCCGACAGTCATGCGGGCGTGAAGGATCTTATTGCGCCACTCAGGTGGCACCTGTTCCTCCGCCGGCGTACCCGCGTGGGTGAGCATTCCTTCGATTTTGCCACCAAGCAACTGCGCATAGAACTTGAACGCTGCCTCGCATTGGCCATTGAAAAGAAGATATGGATTCAATTGCATGATTTTGCTCCTTTGGTTATTTGTCGATTAGAGATTGCGAAATTCGTTCGTGCCATCGTATCAATCCGCCCGCTCCCCGCCGGGTGGTCCTGACAACTGATTTGGCGCCTTGGCTCAGTCGTCAATCGCCTGGTATGCCGAGGTCCAGAAATCGAGAAAGACACCTGGAGGATCGGGTGAATCCATCAGACGTTGGGTCATGAGGATTCCGACCAACTGTTAGGAATGTCTCGAGAGATTGGCCCGAAACTCGCGCGATCAAAACCCCTAACACGTCGGCTCCTGTGTGGTACATCCACTTTTCACCGGGTTGATGCACCGAAGGGAGCGTTCCCAAGCGGCGAATCCACTCATCCGACGCCGGCGTCATCGCGGGGTTCGGTGGTCCATCGCCGCCGATCTGATGCTCGGCCATGGCGCTTTGGATCGGATACGTGCCCGGCGGCGCCATGATGCTGCCGAAGCCCATGCGGAAGGTGAGGCTCATTGACTACTCCCTGTGCGGCCGCTAAGTGGCGCCAGTCGCCACCTGCCGTAAGCAACAAACGCTGCAAGGAGTCCAGTTACAAGAGGGACCAGCGCGGCTCCAACACCATCGCCGATCACTGTGAGGACTGTCGCACCGATCATGATGATCACCAATCCGGTGGCGGACAGCGGTGTCAGGTTCGGACGAATGCGCAGCAGCCCGGGAAGGATTAGACCAAGTGCGCCGAGCACCTCGCACACGCCGATGAACCGCATGAACAGGCCCGGCAGCTGCACCTGGTTCGGTGAACCCATTGCCTTCAGCACCTCGATCGGCAGCACCAGCTTCGTTCCACCGGCAAACAGAAACAGGAGTGCGAGCAATGCCTGAACGATCCACAGTACGATGTTCATCTTAGGTTTTCTCCGCTTCGATATTATTTCTTCGGGTCACGTTTCTTTCCATTTTCTTTCAGCTCGTGCAAGTGAATCTATCTTCGCAGAGGAATGAGTTCGCGCAATCGCTCGTTGCGCAAGTAAAGCCCAAGCCAGATAAGCACGCCGAAAGCGATCGGAAAGACGATTGGAAACAGACCCCCACCGACGCGCACGTGTGTAGCGGCTGCGCCGCCCAGATAGCCGGTCAGCAAGATCGCACCAAGAACGGAGGTGGCCGGAATCACGTAGAGGATAGTACAGACCGTCAAGACAATCCCGAGGCCAAGAATGACGCTCTCGGGATATCCGAGCCGAACCGTTGCCTCAACGACAGGCGCCGGCTTCACCAATTTCATTACGCCGTCCATGAGCAGGAACAATGCTGGGAGGGCGCTGATGATGCGTCCAGCCCAGAGCCTCTTGTTTTCGTTCATGTATTAAGCCACTCGTCTTCCGTCACAAATCGGTTGCTGGATGGTTCGATCTGTCTCGCTTGCTTTCATAACTTCATCTCCTTCGATTTAGCTTGTAACGTCACGACGTCCGCTCGCCACGGAACTTAATCCGACGGCAAGCCCGCAATCTCCAGCACCGGCCGGATTTCGACCGTCCCCAAACTTGCGATGGGAATCCTTTCAGCGATGCCGATCGCCTCGTCGAGATCCCTGGCGTCTATTAGGTAATAGCCGCCGAGCTGTTCGCGCGTCTCCGCGAACGGACCGTCAGTTACGAGCCGTTTGCCATCGCGCACTCGAACACTGGTCGCCGTTGAAATAGGATGTAGCGGACTGGCATCCACATACTGCCCGCTTGAGTTGAGCTCTTGCGCGAGCTGCGCAGACTCCACGTAACAGCGCTCCCGCTCTGTCTCGCTCAGCACCTGTTCATCGAGATAAACCAGTAACATGTATTTCATGTGTGTGTGCCTCCATTGCCTTCATCATTAAATCGAACGGCGAGCGCCAAAATCGACACTCCAACGTAAATTTTTTATCATCGAACATGCTTCCGAACCACAACGCAGCCGTAGATGCAGTGTATCGCTCCGATTGGGGGCGCATTGTTGCCACGCTGATTCGGCAGTTCCGTGACTTCGACGTGGCCGAAGAATCGGCGCAGGAGGCGTTTGCAGCCGCCGTCGATCAGTGGGGGACCGAAGGCATCCCTGAATTTCCGCGAGCCTGGATTATCCAGACGGCCAAGCATAAGGCTATTGACCGCATCCGCCGTCAGGCACGGCTCAAGGAAAAACTTGAGTCGTACGCCGAGTCCGGGCTGACGCCTACTATCGCTGAGCCGAATTACGACACTGATGAGATTCCTGACGATCGCCTGCGATTGATCTTCACGTGCTGCCACCCGGCGCTTGCGCTCGAAGCGCAGGTGGCGCTGACGCTCCGCACTCTCGGCGGCCTCCAGACCGACGAGATCGCGCGCGCGTTTCTCGTGCCTACGGCGACAATGGCGCAGCGGCTCGTGCGCGCAAAGCGCAAGATTCGCGACGCGGGCATTCCTTATAAGGTGCCCGACACGAACGATATGCCCGCGCGTCTGGACGCAGTGCTCACTGCGATCTACCTCATCTTCAACGAAGGCTATGCACCGACTCGAGGCGAGCCGCTCGTGAGGGCCGATCTTTGCGCCGAGGCTATTCGGCTTGGTCGCCTTGTTAGAATGTTGATGGCTCCACAACCCTCCGGGGAAGCGACTGCGCTTCTCGCTCTCATGCTGCTACACGATTCACGACGCGATGCTCGTCTCGATAATAGCGGCGATCTCGTCGTACTCGAAGAGCAGGATCGCAGCCGCTGGGATAGGCAGCAGATCGCTGAGGCGTTGCCGCTTGTCGACGAGGCACTTCGCAGCTACCCCGGTCCGTTTGCGCTCGAAGCTGCGATAGCGGCCCAGCATTGCAGGGCGGCGCGGGCAGAAGATACGGACTGGCGACAGATCGTCCGGCTCTACGACCTTCTGAAACGATTGCTGCCCTCTCCCATTGTGTCGCTAAACCGCGCGGTCGCGGTCGCGATGGTGGATGGCCCTCGATCGGGACTCGCTCTCATCGATGCACTCGCCGCAACCGGTGACCTCGACAACTATCACCTGCTGCATGCCGCACGTGCCGATCTGCTGCGCCGTGTCGGATCCGGAGTGGAAGCAGCTAGAAGCTACGCGCGGGCGCTCGCGCTAGTTACCAATGAGAGCGAACGTCGCTTTCTTGAGCGACGTCTGCGCGAAGTTCAGTCTCCTGTGAAGCCGTGAACAAAAGAAACTTCAGATTAACGCGGATGAAACAGATCAAAACAGAAGAGTGACATTCAGCTACACCTTTGAGGAGACCCAGAAAGGTGCTCGAGTTCGCATCTCAACCCGCAACCAAAAGGCGTTAGCGGCGATACACGACTTTCTCAGATTCCAAATACAGGACCATCAAACGGGCGATCCATTGCAGGTGAACAACCAGTAACACACCCTCGCACATGGCGGGCTAATTGAAGA
>WNFY01006034.1_pt1 | contig 10870 bp, 9 predicted proteins | sample 5400091 | NCBI WGS metagenome assembly WNFY01 (sample SAMN13153364, study PRJNA577476) | soil metagenome | isolation source: 60 cm soil or saprolite under grassland replicate 1 | place: USA:California | collected 2016-06-15
AAGCGGCGACGGTTTTCCTCGACGCGCACTCTAACAGCACCCGGACGCCACCGAGCATGACGACAATCCTAACCGGAAAACTCCCTTGGTCCCACGGTCGGCTGACAAAAGTCCAGCCCTCGTATCGATCCGACGAGAATTTATTGCGGCTGCTGCGCGATCATGGCTATTTCGTCAGCGCCGTGACCAGCAATGAAGACGCTTCGATCAATTTGCTGGGATTGAGTTCCGGCCTTTCGGAAAAAGAGACGACGACATTTGAGCACCTGACTCTGTCATGGCTGCGCTCCCATGGAGTTTATCCGACCCCGACCGGGGGAAGGATGTATCAGGGGCTGTCCCGGTTTCTCTGGTTTCTCGGATACCCGGGCCATACATCTTTCTACGGTTTTGCTGGCGATACGTTAAAAGCTGCCAGTGACTTTGTAATCCGCGCCAAGCGCCCGTTCTTTCTAATAATACATCTCCATGAGCCGCACGACCCGTACGATGTCCCGCTCTCCTTCAGGGGTCGATACTCGATTCAATCGGCCGCGAACAAGCGACCAGAGATTTCATCGGACCATTACGGCCACTACGAAGCTGCTTTACAACCGGCGGTGGATTTTTATCGCGACCAATATGACGAAGCCATTCAGTACATGGACGAACAACTGGCAATTTTTTTCCGCGAAATCGAAAATCAGATGCCGGGCCGCGACTATATGCTGATCTTTACTGGGGATCATGGAGAATCCTTTGAGCGCGGCTTTATGAACCATGGTGAAGAGCTGTTCGAATCGTCAACGCGCGTGCCGCTGCTGATCCGATTTCCCAAGCAAACGCAGGGAACGAAATTGCCAGGCCTTGTACAATCCGCCGACATAGCCCCGACGGTATTATCGGTTGCTGGAATTGACTTGCCGAGGTGGATGGAAGGGCGGGCGCTTCATCCAGATAAGACTCCCCAATCGGAGGCGACGGTCGCCGTCAACTTCAAGGACCCCGTGGGGCAGAAAACTTTTGATTGGCCGACCAAGGTCGCCATCTGGTCTAAATCTCATAAACTCATCGTTGCCTGTGACACGGGAAGAGTGTCGTTGTATAATTTGGCGGCGGATCCTGGCGAAAGCATCGATCTTTCGGGAACTGCGCCAGCAGTGCGTAAAGATATCGAGAATTCTTTAAAGTCTGTGCTAGCTAAACAATCAAGGGGGCGGAGTTTTCCATGCGCCATAAACGATCGATCAGGGTGATTGAGAGCCTGCTGCGGAAACGAGCGTTTCTTTGCGTCTTTCTGTACGTCGCCGTGATCGGGGTCGCGTTGCCTATCGATGCCGCGGCCTATGTAGATCCAGGCACGACCGGAATGCTGTCGCAAATCCTCTATGTGCTGTTTTATGGCGCTTTGGGAGTCTTTCTCTATTCGCTCCGCTACATCAAACAGTATCTGGCCAATGCCAAACAGTTCTTGGCAAAATTGTTTGGCGCGCGCAAGTAAACCGTCCCTTCCGACTGACTGACCAACCGACCTAACTCAGAGCTTGCAATCGCGCTAACCGGCAGCCGAAGATTGTCGTCAGCCCGAACCGCTCGGTAGCGACTATTGCGACCTCGCCATGTCCCGCCGTCCGTCTGTAAAGCAAGGGTTGAAACTTCAACGAGCTAAGCAGTCGCATGAGTCCAGATCGCTCTTACGTTTGACCGGTTCTGAGTTATCGGCCGGCAGGCATTGATTCCTCTAAAGCCTTAGGCAGCTGCGGCAATGAGACAATGATTTTTTTGCAAGCTTTCCAGGCGCGAAGAGTAGATAGTAGAAGCTTGCAAGGCAGTGGACGACTCACCATAATTGCTCCCTATGGAAATGACATGGCTGAAGGTTAAGCAATGGGAATCCCATAAGGATCTGCTCCACGGCTTCATCGGACGGCGTGGCGGGAAGAGCATAGGACCCTACGCAGAGTTGAATATGTCCTACCGCGTCAGCGACGACCCGAAGGTGGTCAGTCAAAACGTCTGCGACATGAAGCTGGCGGTGGGAATTCACGACGGACGCATTGTGACGATGCGCCAGGTCCACGGCGACAACATCGTCGAGGTGAAAGACAAAAAGCTCAAGGGAGCCGGCGAAGCTGACGGCATGCTAACTACGGAAGGCGAAATTTTTCTTGGGGTGTTGATCGCCGATTGCGTGCCGATCCCCATAATCGCGCCGCAACTAAAGCTGGTGGCGGCAATTCACGCGGGCTGGCGTGGCACGTTGGCGGGGATTGCTGCAAAGGCGGCCCACCTTTTTATCGAACGAGGCGTTTCCGCCGCTGAAATCGAAGTAGCCTTGGGACCGTCTATTGGTGGCTGCTGCTATGAGATCAAGGAAGATGTATCGGGGGCCTCTGATCGATAATTGGGGAGAACTGGCCAAGGGCAACCTAAACCATAGGGGTGCGAAGTGTTTTCTTGAGTTACGGCGGTTGAATCGAAATATTCTCGAGCAAGCTGGCATACCCGCAACGCAGATCTTCGAAGTCGGTCCATACACGAGTTGCGCTTCCGAAGATTTTTTCTCCTACCGTCGAGAACGTAAAGAAACGGGCCGGCAAATCAGTTTCGTTGGCTGGCATTCCTAGAGTCCTGCTGCGCACCATTATAGGGAATTCAGTCCGGGTTCTCTTCAACGCGCAACTATCTACCATCGGGCAGAACGAGGAAATCTTCTTTGACCCCAGCATGACTTCGGGCGCTGGTGGGGCCGGCAAGAAAATAATTTCCAAAGCTTCGCTGCAACGATCGGCTACCTGAGCTCGTAGATATCCCTCTCGCTTATTGATTATGTAAAGCAGATTTACATCTGCTCCCGCCAAATTCTTGTAGAAAATTGTAAAGTCTTACGGTCTTCATTATGCAATTCAGCCCCTTGTAAGATCTCTTTACAGATCCGTGATGGACAATTTTCGAAGCACTCGCAAAGTGAGAGCGTTACTATTTGGCTTGCGTTTTGCTCCTAACGTGTGATTTACATGCCGGAATTCAGTAGCGACCGCAGAAACAAGCAGCTGGTGCAAACATTTATATCGCTATACGGCAGCATCCTTCGGCCGTGGCTTTGCGTCGTCGTATATCTGTGGCTGTTGGAGCTCCAAGCGGTATTCGTCACGCCCTACGGACCGATCTTGGATTCGTTGGCGGACTCGGGGGCCATTCTTTGGACGTTAATTTTCTGGGCCGCTCTATTTTGCATCGTGCCATCACTTGGTGGCTTGGTGGTCGCCCACTCCCGGCTGACACGCGCCAATGAGCGCGTGTGTAGAGCGGCTTGTGTCATTGTTAGCGCATTTTTTTTGATGCGTTGGCTCGATGCGTGGTGGCCGGCAAATCCTGAGCGCCAGCCAAGTTTTTGGCTCTCCGTAACCGCAGTTACCGCGATATATCTTCTCGCCCGGAGGCGGCGAAAACGTGCCCCGGGTCCATCGCCCTCGTTCATTCCTTCGTGGAATGATTGTTTTTCTTTCGGTGTTTTGCCGCTCCTGTTCCTAAGCTTTGTCGGTTTAACAATTAAAAGCGTCAGTTATGCCATTCCACGGGCACATTTGGCCTTAACGCCCACCGAGGCGTCGGCGGGAAATCAAAACAGCCCGCCGTTACCGAACGTTATTCTTATAGTTGCGGACTCGATGCGGGCTCAGAGCATGTCGTTATACGGGAAACCAGCTGTAGCGACGCCCTCTCTGGAACGTTTTGCGGCGGCCGCCAGCGTCTATCTCGAATCGCACTCCAACAGCACGACGACGGGCCCCAGCATGACGACGCTACTCACCGGCAAGCATCCGTTCACACATGGCAGACTGACCCGTGAGATTGCGCCGCGCCCCGATGAAAATAATCTGCTAAGCATACTCCGAAATCGTGGTTACAGTACGGCCGCGGTAACGAGCAACTTGGATGCTGCGTTTAGCTCCTTGGCGCTTAACTCAGAACTCACTTATCCGGAACGTTTCGCGTTTAGGTTTCTCCCCGTATCTTGGTTGCGTGACCTAGGCTTTTATCCGACGCTTCAAGGTGATCGCATGTATCGGGAACTGAGCTTGATCCTCCCGTTTCTCGGCTTTCCGCAGCGCACGTCCGTAGAGGGTTATGTCGAAAATACTTTGAATCAGAGTAGAGACGTGATTTTCCACCTGCCCCAGCCTTTCTTTTTGGTCATTCATATTCACGAGCCACACGCACACTCCCCGACACTTTTTAAGGTTGTTAAAGGAGTTGGAAAGAACTTGCCTGGCTTTTACGCATATTACGATAGCGCTACTCAACCCGTAGTCGACGTTCACCGAGCGGAATACGAGGACTCGGTTCGGAACGTTGACTCAGAATTGGGAAAATTCTTCGATTTTCTCGAACGCGATTCATCGCTAAATAATTCCCTGATTATAGTTACAGCGGACCATGGAGAGTCGTTTGAGCGCAGTTATCTTGGCCACGGCGAAGACTTGCACGAAAACTCGAGTCGGGTGCCATTAATAATTCGATTTCCGCGGCAAAAGACCGGGGAAAGAGTGGCTGGGCTGACCCAGTCGATAGATATCGCACCTACAATTCTGCACGCCCTGGGGATTCCACCACCGGATTGGATGGAAGGACAACCGCTCATACCAGGTGTTCTTCCGAAAGACCGCGCCACAGTGACGATCAATTTCAAACACCCGAACGAGGGAGTTTTTTATCCACTTCCGACGAAGTTGGCGGTCTGGTGGAATCGATACAAACTGATCATTTCTTGTGGGCAGGGTAGCACGGAGGTTTACGACCTGAGTACCGATCCGGACGAGCGGAGTAACTTGGCCGAAAAAGAAGGTGCGGTTATAGAACTCTTGAAACAGCGATTGAAGCTCCAGTTAGTAAAACAATCGCGCGAGCCCAAATTGGTCTGTCCCAATATCTAACTTTCATCACATCGCGCCGACTGTGACATTAACAGGCCGGCATCACTTCGAAAGCTTCCATTATTTGAGTACTTGTATTAATTAAGTATGCGTCCATTGCTGCCGTTGTCTCATTGGTCATCTTGATATCCGCTGGTCGTGCCGCGACCTTAACCACGGCAAGATCAACCAACTACTCTCAAAAATCAGAGGAGCAGATCCTATGAAAATGACCCGTCGCAGGTTTTTGACTGAGGTGAGTGTGAGTATTGCCGGCTTGGCGCTTGCTCGTGGCATAAGCCGGGCGCAGGCGAAAAGCAAGTTAGGTTACATGAAGATCGTCGACAACGCGGCGATGTTCGTCGCGATGGAAAAGGGATTTTTCAAAGCCGAGGGTTTAGATCTCGAAACCCTGCCTCTGGCGGGCGGAGCTCCCATCATCAACGGCGTTACTTCCGGCGATCTTCAGTTCGGTTGGAGTAACGTGATCTCGCTGTACCAGGCGCATGTGGAAGGATTCGATTTCAAGCTTATTGCCGGCGGCGCGACCAATGTGAAAGCGAAAAATGAAAGCCACGCGATCCAGGTAGGAAAAAGCTCATCGATAAAAACTGCGAAGGATCTCGAAGGCAAAACGGTTGCGGTCAACACGCTTAATAACATCGTGCACCTGATGGCGATGGCGTGGATCGACAAGAATGGCGGCAGCTCGGCCAAGGTCAAGTTCGTCGAGGTGCCGTTTCCACAGATGGAAGCCATGTTGAGCGCGGGCAAGATCGATGCGATCAGCGTTCACGAGCCATTTGCCACGGCGGCGATCGAAAAGGGCAACACTCGCTTGCTGGCGCACCCTTGGGGCGACGTGCTGCCGAAGTTTTTGATCGCCAGTTGGTTCGCCTCGGAGAAATGGATCGCGAAAAACAAAGAGACGGCGCAGGCTTTCGTGCGCGCGATCAATCGCGGCATCGATGCGATTCAAGCCGACCCTGAGGCAAGCCGGGCCGCGATGATCAAATGGGCCGGTTTGAATCCTGATCTCGCCGCAAAAATCGGCTTGCCGGGATTCGAAAAAACCATTTCGGAAAAAGATCTCCAAGCGACCATCGATCTCACGCAAAAGTACAAGCTGATCGCGAAAGGGATCAAAGCCCGGGACGTGATCAGCGACCTAGCGCCGAAGGCGTGAAACAATGCCTGGAGTGTTGGAGTAATGGGTTCTTAATTCACCCAACACTCCAGTACTCCATCATTCCAATACTCCAGTATTCCAACCTCCCGTGCCCATCCTAGAAGTTCAAGATCTTTCCAAAAGCTATCGTCAGGCCGGCGGAGAGACGACGGTCGCGATCGGCAATATTTCCTGTCAGGTTGAGGCGGGGGAGTTTGTTTCTTTCGTCGGGCCATCCGGCTGCGGTAAAACCACCCTGTTGATGTCCATCGCAGGCTTGTTGCCGCCGACTTCAGGGCGCGTGCTCGTCAAGGGCAGCGAAGTCGCTGGACCGCCAGCCGATTTGGTGCTGCTGTTTCAGGAGTACAATAAATCGCTCTTTGCGTGGCGTTCCGTTCTCGGCAACGTCCGCTTTGGTCTTGAAGCGCGCGGCGATCACTCCGCCGGCGCGGCAAAGAAGGCCGGTGACTTGATCGAGCTCGTCGGGCTCAAAGGATTCGAAAACCATTATCCGTGGGAGCTTTCCGGCGGTATGCAGCAGCGCGTTGCGATTGCCCGCGCGCTGGCCTACGAACCGGAAGTTTTGTTGATGGACGAACCTTTCGGCTCACTCGACGCGCTGACGCGGTTGGAGCTTGAAGACACGTTGCTTCGCCTCTGGCAAGAACTCAGGACGACGATTCTTTTCATTACCCATGATATCGAAGAAGCGATCTATTTGTCGGATCGGATTTGGGTCTTGAGCCGGCGGCCGTCGCAAATCATTCAAGAGCTAAAAATCGACTTCACCCGACCGCGCGATCAAGTGACGACCCGTGCCGAAGCGCGCTTCATGCAAATCCGCAACGACATTTACCGCCAGATCAGCCATCGAGGCGCGGAATGAATGCGCGGAACAAATTCAACTGGCCGGGTTGGCTCGTGTTTGGCGCCATACTCGTTTTTTGGGAGATCACTTCTCGCGGGCTTCCCAAGTTGCAGCTCTATATTCCGCCGATCAGTCAGATTTTCTGGGCGCTCGGCCAATTGCTCCTGTCGGGAACGATTGCTAAACATCTCAGCGTTAGTCTCGCGAGGTTTTTAGAAGGATATCTGCTTGCCGCCGCGATTGCCGTAGCGCTCGGGATTGTTCTCGGCTATTTTCGTTCCTTGCACAGCTGGCTCGAGATGTTGATCGAATTTCTGCGGCCGATGCCTTCGGTGGCGATTATTCCCGTCGCCGTTTTGATCCTCGGTATCGGTGATTCGATGATCGTCGCCGTCACTGTGTACGCAAGCATGTGGCCGGTTCTGGTCAATACCATCGAGGGTGTAAGACACATTGAGAGTACGCTGATTGACACCGCTCGGACATTCGGACTCAGCCGCCGGCGAATCCTGTGGCAAATTATCTTGCCCGGCGCCTCGTCCTATATCGTGACCGGCCTGCGCATCGGCTTGTCGATTGCGCTGATTCTCGTCACCACCGCGGAGATGGTTGTCGGCAGCAAAGGCCTTGGGTTCTTTATTCTTGACGAAGAACGCTCGATGAACAGCGCCAATATGTATGCGGGTATCGTTCTCGTTGCGGTCTTGGGATACGCGCTCAACCGAGGATTTTTGACTTTGGAAGGTAAGGCGATGAAATGGCATCACAGCATGATCGCTCGGCAGGCGGTGTAATCATGCGAACCCTAAAGCTTAACGGCTTGCTGTTTATGCTCGGCCTCGCTGTCGTCTGGGAGCTGACCGCTCAGGCGCAGCTGATCAATCCGCTCGTCGTGCCGCCCCTCAGCAAAATTTTGCGAATATTTTCGGAGCTTTCTTGGTCCGGCCAGATCCCTTGGCAAATCATCGTCAGCATGAAGCGAGCGGCGGTAGGTTATTTTCTCGCGGCAGCGGTGTTTATTCCCTTGGGTATTTTCATGGGACTCTCACGACGCATCTATCGTACGTTGGAAGTCGTCGTCGAGATGCTGCGGCCGGTGCCGCCGCCGGTGGTGATTCCCGTGGCCATGCTGCTTTTCGGGTTGGAAGACGAGATGAAGATCTTCGTGATATTTTTCTCGTGCGCCTGGCCGATCCTGCTCAATACGATTGACGGCGTGCGCAATCTCGATTGGGTGCTGTTGAATACGGCGAAGACTTTCGGTCTATCTCGTCGAAGAATTATCCGGCAAGTGATCTTACCTGCTTGCTCACCGCAGATCGTGACCGGCTTGCGCGTCAGCCTGCCGATCATGCTGATTTTGGTGGTGATTTCCGAAATGGTCGGCAGCACCGATGGAATCGGCTACTTTATTCTCGATTCACAGCGAAGATTTAGAGTTCCCCAGATGTATGCCGGCATGCTCGCTTTAGCGATTCTCGGCTACACCCTCAATCAAATCTTTAATCTCTTGCAGCGCGCGCTATTACCATGGCACGGGGGAATGATGCGAAGAAGGGAAGAGTGGTGAACGGAAAAGGCGGTAGTGGAGTGTTGGGATTCCGGAATACCTATTACTCCATTATTCCAACACTCCATCACTCCATTCTCTCAGACCTTGTGGATGCCGCCGCCTTCCGGAGGTTTAGGTTGGTCTCTGCCCGGGAGCCAGTCGACGTCCTTTCTCGGGCTATTGCCTGTTACTCGAAACTTTGCACGGCCCATGTTCGCAAACTCGATTTCGATGGTGTCGCCGGAATTCACCGGCTTCAAGCCTTCGTGGAATGTTCCCGTGGCGACGATGTCGCCGGGGCTGAGCCGAGCAAATTTCGACAACCAGGCGATCTGATCCGGAATCTTGTGCGCCATCGCGCTGGTATTGTAGTTCTGCCTCGGCTCGCCGTTGTTCCACGACTTGACGACGACGTTGTGCGGATCGGGAATTTCGTCCTTTGTGATAATCCATGGCCCGCAGCAACCGTGGGTGTCTTGACCTTTGCCAATGAAGTGCGTGCGGCGCACGAGCCCGCGGGTGGAAATGTCGAAGAACGGGACATAGCCGAAAACATAATCGAGCGCCTTGGATTCGGCGACATTCTTGGCGGTCTTTCCGATGACGTAGGCGAACTCAGCTTCAGGTTGGTAGACCACGGCTGCCGGAATGTCTCTCAGTTCGACGGCTTCGCCCGGGCCCACCAGATCAGGAGACTTGTAGAAATATTCGTGTGGAAAATTATCCGCGGTGCGTCCGGGTCGGTCGATATAGTTGCTGAAGGCGGCGATGCACTTGCCGGGACGGGCAAGGGGAGAGCGCAGCTCGACGCTGCTTAGCGGGACTCCCTCTTGTTGCGCGAGAATTTTTTCGAATCGCCTGCGGTACTTGCGCCATCCTTCAATGATTTCTTCCATCACGCGCTGCGGCCCCTTGGCCTTGCGCGCGCTCACGCTGTCGCTCACATCGACAACCATGTTTTCGTTCTTGATGACGCCGATTCTGTCGTCGTTGAATCGTAGGATCTTCAATGTTCGCGCCCTCCCTGATCAAACTGCGCCTATCTTTCCTATATGCGCTGGGTAATGTCAAACCAAAATCTCCCCGTCGCGCTCCTGTTAAATGGGCGATCGTCTTTCAAAATCCGGTCCGTTGTTGTAATTCAATCTCAGGAGGTTACCCATGCTCTTGATCAACAACCAGGAAGTCGAAAAGCTCTTCACGATGAAAGATTGTCTGGAAGCGTTGGAAGACGGATACGATGATCTTCTGAAGGGTGACGCGGTGTATCGGCCGCGCTTGGATCTGTGGATGCCGTGCGATCGACCCGACGGTTATTACCGGTGGGGAACGATGGAAGGCGCGAGCCGAAAGATCGGCGTTTTTGCCATCCGAATGAAATCCGACGTGGTTTATTGGCCGAATGGCGAGACGGAAGAAAAATATTGCATTCAGCCCGGAACCTGGTGCGGCTTGGTGATGGTCTTCAGCGTACGCAACGGCGAGCCCTTGGCGATCATCAATGACGGTCTCATCCAGCATATGCGGGTCGGTGGCTGCGCCGGCTTGGGAGCTAAATACCTGGCGTGCGAAGACGCGTGCGATGTTGGCATCTTCGGCTCCGGCGGCATGGCGCGCAGTTACCTGGAAGCGTTTTACGAGGTACGTAAGCTCCGCCGCGTGAAAGTCTACAGTCCGACGAAGTCAAACCGCGAGCGGTTTGCCAGGGAGATGACCGGCAAATTGGATATCGAAGTGACTGCCGTCGATAAACCGGAACAAGTGGTCAAAGAAGCCGATATTGTCGCGACCTGTACGGACTCCACACGAACAGTCTTTGACGAACCGGAGTGGTTAAAGGCCGGCGCGCATATTACCTGTGTGCGCGCGTGCGAGATGGGGCCAAAGGTGATTCAGAAGTGCGATCTATCGGTCAAGTTGGGCAAAAACACGATCGAGGCTATGGACGAAGGTATGATTCGGTTGCATGGCAATGTCGGCTACATCGCTGGCCAACCTGAAGAACGCGCTCGTATTCCCAATCCGACTGTGGACAATTACAAAGGTGATTACTTCAAATACTTCATGGATGTCCGGGCGGGAAGGGTTCCGGGCCGAACGAATAATAAACAAGTGACTTTTTTTATCAATGCTGGCACGCAAGGTCTTCAGTTCGCCGCATGCGCGGGAAAGGTTGTCGAATTAGCCAAGCAGAAAAAAATCGGACGGGAATTACCGACGGAGTGGTTTTTACAGGATATTAGAGACTGAAGCCGTTTCGGGTTTTGTATCTCGGGTTTCGGGTCGTCCGGAGGAAAGCGAGACTCGAACTCGGAACCCGAAACAGACTAGTAGCCCAGCTCATCGATCTCGTCTTCTTCCATGCCGAAGTAGTGGGCGATTTCATG
>WNFY01009129.1_pt1 | contig 10866 bp, 13 predicted proteins | sample 5400091 | NCBI WGS metagenome assembly WNFY01 (sample SAMN13153364, study PRJNA577476) | soil metagenome | isolation source: 60 cm soil or saprolite under grassland replicate 1 | place: USA:California | collected 2016-06-15
GTGGAAACCTCTAGGCACGTGGACCACCTAGCCAATCTTTATTCATATATTTCTTTGCTTGTCCAGCCTTAAGTCTACGAAGAATAGCATTGCGCTTTGCACGCACAGCCGCGTCCCTTTCCCTGTAGCCAAGTTTATCTACCAATCCCATTGTGGGAAAGGAACGTCCACTTCCATATACCTTGTTACCTGCAGCGTAAGAATTATAGTCATAGTTTTTAGCCATTTAAGAGACCTGCTTAACTACAGTTTGTTTAAGACCAACAATAGCAGTCAAACTAAATAAACGAGCGGGTCCTTGTGCAGTTGTTCCGTTACATAACAAAGTTACACGGAAATTAATTTGACGCCAACGCATTGAATTTAGAAGTTTAATAAATTTTCTACCAATTGTAGAAGTATCTACTACATCAGTTTCAACACTAATGACAGAACTAAGTGGGGAACCCCAAGTAACTGCTGCTAAAGAACCCCAAGTCATTCCTGCTAATTGACTCCATCTAACAGTGTTAACCGCGTTAATAGGATTAGCAATTGCTACAACATCTCTCATACTAACTACATCAATGCCCCACCAAAAAAGTCTTTTATAATGCATAGTGTCAGATAGGTCGTAGTTCTTTGTAAGAACTGTACACACAATATCAAAAGGTGTACCTGCAAGATTCTTTTCAAAAGTAGATGCATCATAGCCATCTGCAATTACAAAATCTTTTCTAACAGATAGAAGACTGCTGCCTGCATAGTATAAATCAGGCGTACCCACAATAGTAGTTTTTGGCATTGCTACTAAAGGTCCAAAGTTTCGTAAATCTACACTAGCACTATCCCACCTAGTCCATGTTTTAGTTTTTAAACCATAGGCATAAATACTGTTAAAATACCTTACAATTAAACGGTCTCCAAGAAGACTAAGAAATACTAATTCAGCTCTTGTAGAAGGTGCACTTGTATCAAGTGCAAAGGGTACTTTGAAATTCACACGTTGGAAGTCATAATTTATAACTTCATAAATATTAGCCTCATGATAAATAAATACTGAATTTTCATACTGAACTACACAGTGCCTGTATGTAACCCCAATTTTGCTATTAACTTTACGTAATACAGCATCAATAGGTTGAACATCATAGGCAAAAACATATGTAGAATCACGCTTAAATAGTAAAAGATTATCATTATAAATAATGACTTCTACTAAATTTTGTCCATCGCCTTGACCAACTGAAATTACATTAGCTACACCCCATACTAAAGGTGTAGGTGCAGCAATCGGAATAGGATCAGTGTATTTTAATTGATGTGCCGCTGCTCCACCTTGTAGTAAACCAGGAGCAATAAATAATCTAGCTTTGTGGAATACTGCTGATTCACCTTTAGGCATATTAGCATCTGTAGTCCATACAGCACCATCCCAAAAACCACCATTATTAACAGAGCCTGGTTGTGCAACTACAAAAAGTAAATCTTGAAATTGCAAAGCAATACTAGCATGTAAATTAACTCTAATTAAAGTCCAAGTAGTTCCATCAAATGCCCAAGTACCGTCTGAATTAGAACCAATTACATAATTCACTCCACCTAAAGTGGCACTTCCAATAAATACAATCCGCTCAGTCCAACTAAGAAAGTTATTTACGGTTTCAACAATAGGAGGTCGACAAACTAAACTACCATCTAAGTCTAATTCAAAATTAACAGCGTCTACTAGTTCATTATCGGCTACAGCCGAAGGATCAGAAGCAGTATTAATGCCTCCAATAAATGGTCCTAATTTAACTGCTTGTCCACTCATTTTAAACATAATCCTCTGAAACAGGGGTAACACTAGGATAAGTTTCTTTTCCAGTCCAAGATTCACGCGCGTTATTAGCATCTAATGTTGATTGTACATAAGAAGCTTTTCGATCAGCAGCATCCCAATTTTCATCCATTTCATAAGCCTTCATAAGACAAAACTCTAGAACAAATGGATGATAATATTGAGGTAGATCAATAGGACTTGTCTCATCTTCAATATCAGTAGCATATCGACTATAAACAATTCTATATTGATCACCGCTTGCAGCAGGCCCAGGAACTAATAAAATAGAACCCTCAGTTCTACCTCTAGTCCAATATTTAGGTACATCTGCATCGAGACCTGACCAACCTGGCATATATTCATTTAACTGTTTTTTACTCATATATTGTAATGCGTAAAAAACAGTATCACCAGATAATTTATACTCTACAGTCAAAATATCTAAGCAATCTGAAGGAATGTTATAAAATGCAAAGGTAGCTAAAGTTCCACCAGTGATTTCTTTAGATAATAAACCATCATGTTGCACTACTGCTTCACGCTGTGCATCATTAATCCAACGAATAATATCTGATTGTAAAACTTGCACACCAGATTCATCGCCAAATTGGCGCTGAACCCTAGAAATAATATCAGAAACGTTCATTAGAGTGGCCTCAATTGATCGTCTACCTTACGACCCTTACCTAATTTAATATAATTCTTTTTAGTTCCAATTAGGAAGGCCTCTGGATCAGTTCTAGCTTCAGGAGGAATCCATCTTAATTCAAATTGAGGATCATAATCTTGAACTACTCGTGCTAATCTCTCGTAATGTTCACTAACCCATCGCCCTGTTTCAGTAGGAATAAACATGATTCACCACGCTACAGCATAAGCTACACCAGCACCGGACACGGCAGTTTCAAGAACAGCAGCTACAGCAGGGGCAGTAGCAGGAGTAGTTAAACCAGAATCAGCAGAACCAGCAATAGGTTTTTCAAGCCCAACTACTGCACTTTGGTTACCTGCACCTGCTAATTGAGGAGAAGTCGTGACACCTACCCAACAAAAACCAGTATATAATCCAAATACTCCATCAGGTACAATATAAGGAGAGGCTAAAGCTAATTTCTTTTCTGTATTAATAGCAAAACCTGTAGCACCGTCATCATTAGTAACCCGTAAAAGGTTCCGGTTTAAATCATAAAGAGCAAACCAAAGGTTAGTAGTACCAACTGCGGCTACACCCGTATAAAAAGATAATTGTGAAATTACTTGTCCAGGTAATACAGGTAAATAAGTTAACCGTAACTTACCTGTAGCAGTAACACCTACTGGTAGAGCACCTTGCTGTGTATTGCGTTCACAAGTTTGTGCAATAGCTCCAACAGGAAGTGAAGGATGGGCTACTTGCATAAGATTAGTCATTACTTTGCCAATCTCCAATACTTCTCTAGTAGGAGGAGCCATACCTGTAAGTTTTTGTTTATCTGCTGAGGTTCCAAGCAGAGCTAAATATACATCTTTTAAATAAGCATATTGTACATCTTGAATAGAGCCTTTGTAGCCTAATTGTGTCAAACTTTGATAAACATCATCGTCTTTAGTAACCATTGTCACTCCTTAAGTTGGAGGCAAGCCATGGCCGAACTTGCCTCCAACAAAGAAGGTTTATCCCTCAGTAAGATCGTTAATACGACCATGAGAGTTACGACGATGAGTACCCATGTCTGCATACTTATATAGCGTAGCAGAATAAGCATCATAAGAGCCGTTAGCATCAACTACACGGCTCCAGTTAGAACCATCACGATTCATAAAAGCCCAATCACCTGCATTATAGAGTTTAATTTCTTTCTCGTTGACAAACTCCATAAGATTTGGCTTACAATCTACATCTTCAACCATAGGAATTTCACCCGAACCAGTGGTAAAAGCAAGACCCTTAAAACCACCTGTAAATTCCTGAGTATTAGTCATACGACGCTGCTGAACCAAAAGGTTAAAATAAGCACGTCGCACACCAAGACCAGTGAAAATAACAGTAGGAACACCGCCACCTAACTTGCGAATGTCATCTACCATTTTAATCATAAGACCCTCAGAAACTGCACGGTTAACTCCACCATTAGCACTTACCGTAGACTTCCAAACAGGAGTAACCGCAGGATCAATGTTATAAAGAACACCAGAGTTCTGAATGATACTATCCATACCATTCATTTCTTTACCACCAGAATTATCACGAGTAGCATAGTCTCCCGTAACTGTAGCCGCACCAGCAGCAGGAGTAAACGTAACTGTCGTGTTAGTTCCATCAGAAGAAATGTTAGTAATAGCAACATTCGCTACACGCACAGCATCAGCAACAGTAAAGATATCAATGAACATATCAATTTCGAGATACTGAGCATTGGCATCAGCCATTACCATGGTAGTTGTAGTACCACCAGCAGTAGTAACACAAAGTTTACCAGCAGGCGTACCATACACTTGTCGTGCATGATCCTTAACAAGACCTTCCTTAAGACCATTAACTTCCTGATCTAAAGCACTAGCAAAGGCTTGAAAATTCTTGTCAGCCAGTTCAAAAGTCTGGCCAGTTAACTGAAGTGAACCATAAAGATACTTAAGTTTCACCTGTGCATCAGTGTAACCCTGTGAACGTGGAATAGGTAAGGCTTCACTCTCGTTACGAGCACCAATACCATGGTTACGTTGCACCCTTACAGGGAATCGAACGTACTTACCGCCAACTTCGTGGGTTACTCCCTCAGAAGATCGTTCAATCCTTTTAAGGGCCGTAACCTCAGTCTGAAGTTGATCATTAATTCCCGTTTCATAGATTTCTTTCAAAATCTTATCAACGGTAGTCATAGTGACTGTTGCCACTATAATCACTTCCTTTAAGAGAGAGGTTTACTGACTTTGCTGAGCCGCGGCTGCTAACATTTGTGCTACCAAATCACGGCGCCCCTTACTATCAAGTGTTTTTGTATCCACTTGACTATCCGGAGCAACTCCACCGGCACTCAAAACTTTAGGCCCTGGCTTACGAGTATTAGCAATAATCCCATTAACAAATTCCTTATAAGCAGTTACATGCTTATCAAAAGAAATATTAGGATTATTGGCTGCTCGTGTAAGAACCCACTCCTCATCAAAATCTCCATGCTCTTTATGCAATTTTTCTAATTCAGCTTCAAGAGCAGCATCTTCTTGATTTACTTGAGAAGCTTGATTCTGCTGTACCATAAGTTGTGCCATTTGATCAACCATATCCTGCATTCTTTTAAATTCAGGATGGTTTAACCATTCTGCAGGAATCTCAGTGTCACCACTTTGGCCCTGTTGCTCAGTAGTAGGGGGCTCCTCAACAGAAGTACCTGACCATTCCTGTAAGGCTTTGATAACCTCAGCAGGACGAGATTCAATTGCCTGCATTAACTGTAAAGCATAGTCAATTTGTCCAGGCTGAATCTCATTGTCAATATAACTTTTGTAAGGCTCATACTGAGAATGTACCTTGTTGATGCCTTCCTGATAATTCTTATCCCATTTTTGAAGATACGGAGTAACAAGGCTGTGCAACTGAGAAGGAACAACTTCTAATAAATCATTCCATGCAGGGTTAATTGAATCACTACCCCCCGTTTCCGGGGCTACAGTACCTTCAACTTCTTCTGTCCCAGTGTCCTGGCCAGTTTCTTCCGGGTCCATAATTTCCTACTTAACGTTGTCGGGAACTTCAAACTGCCTAATCGCATAAACTTTGTCATTTTGAGTTAAAGTGTCAATGTATTTTTGAGTATAAACTCCACCTATTGCAAGAAGTTTCTGATCCATTGACGCATTATCTGCAAAAGGATCACCCGAAACTAATACAGCTCTGTCACCATTAGCAGTGGCTACAGCCGCAGCAGGAGTGAAAGTAATTGTAGTTGTTCCATTATGAACTGTTACTGTAAATACTTTAGCTTCTTTAAGTTTTCCTGTTGAATCTACTAATACAAACCGCTCACCTAAACGAGCCGCGTTTACAGAAGTAGTTAGAGACGCGGCTGCACCTACAAGAGTAGTAGTAGAACCTGCACCTGTGGCTGTAAAAATAGTACCTGCGGCCTGACTAATTCCACCATCTTGATTAGGTGCATTACTTGTACGATTTTTATCAATCCAACCAGATTCAGGATTGGATAAAAGAGTTGTTGCCATTACTGAGGTCCTCCTTGCTGCTGTTGATCTTGCCCTTGTACCGGAGGCAACTGTTGAGCAGCCTCTTGACCACTTTGAGGTTGATTTTGCATTTCTTGAACAGTCTGAGGATTATTTGCTAAATCTAACATACCAGGAGGCATTTGCATTGCTCCCTGTGCTCCCACCATAATAGCAGATACATGAGCATTAACATGTTGCTCAAATAAATCTTTTGCGGTAGGATCAAGATTCTCAAATGCTTGAGACTTACGATAATTATTATGACGTTCAATGTGAATTCTATTATCATCCCAAGAATTAACTGGAACAATAAGTGGAGTATCCATAGGAATACCATTTACTGTTAAATCACCAGTGTTAGGATCAATTTGAAGTTGTCCCGATTGTAATTGTTCCTGTGCTTGTGGGTCTTGCATAATTTCTTGTAATTTTTGCTCTTTAAATTTTTGAATTAATTCTTCTGTAGCCTGTGCCATTTTTAAATTTTCACGCTGTGCTTGGCGCACATCTACTTGAACTTGTTCATAAATTTTATTAATTCCACCAATTTCCATTACTTCTAAACCTTTATTAGGATCAATATAACCCATTTTCATCAAATCCATAATAAAAGCTTGTTTAGCAGCGCGTGAAGTAGGCAGGGAAGAACCCGCTTCAATACGAATATCTGTATTATCTCGAAGATCAGAACCTTCAAAAGCTAATACATCAAATGATCCATCTTCACCAGTTACTTTAACTTTTCTTTTTGTATCCCAATATTGTTTTACATATGTAAGAGTTTGAAATGCAATTTTCTCAATACCTTCTTCAATTGAGTCAAAAGTATAACTCAACATTGAATCATCTTGCTCTTGTAAGTATGAGATGGCTGTAGCCGCTGTTACTCCAGAAGGTACTTGACCCCTAGACACATCATGTTGTCCAGAGATATCATCCATGTCACTTTTAATACGATCCTGCTCTTCAAGAACATAACTAGGAATGCTTTGAAGAGGAAGAGGCTGCGGTGGTGTAAATCCTGGACGGTAAAGAATAATCTGACCAGGTTCAGAAGTAATCTTATTAGGATCAATTGATCCAATCTCAGCAGTTAACTGAGGCTTTGCCATTCTATTTTTGCTTTCAATAATTTGACCTCTAGTACGATTATATTCGCGCTGTAGAGAAATTAAATCAGCAATAACACTATCACCATAGAATTTTCCTGATTCTACATGGCGAAAATGTGCAAACGGATACTGTCTATGATCATAAGGTAAACCTTCATGAATTGCGAGAATTTCATTTCCAGCTACAGTAATCATCCCACCATTAGGCCATACAGGATAATTATTAGGTTTTAACCACATTTCCAAAACTAGTACGTTATTCTTTTTTTTACCTGTTTCATTTACACCCATGACATTTGCAAAGGACTCTTCTAAAAGAGAGGAATCAGCATTAGCTGAAGAAATCTGTTTATTATACATCATTTGTAATTGTTCAGCGTCACGGTTAGCTGCATGAATTACAAATGATTGATCCTCAATTTCAACTTCTTTAAGATCAGGTACAAATAGATGAAAGGGTGTAATAGGTTCGTAACAAATGTCTCCCATGAGGCCACTTGTTACATCTTCTTTATCTTCATCCCACCAAGATTTAATAAAACCATTTCCAACTACAGAAGTCCAAAAAATACTACGCCTTAGAATACGATGAATTTTCTTTGATCTAAACATCGAATCCCAAATTTGCTCACCCGCATTTGCTGCGTACATGTCACGATCATCAGAGGACGCAGGTACAACAAAAGCGTTCGGTTTCTGTGCAGTTAATTTAGCCATTTCCGTCCTCATTGCAGGACGAATTCTATTAACTACAGGACGCGAACGGTAATAAGGAGCAGGAGGAGTATAAAGTTTAAATTGCCTTGTTCCACCAGGTGTGTCTAAAGTTTGAATGTTCTGTTTGCCAAAATACATTGCAAGGTTTAAGTACCATTGGCGCTCTGCTTTCCAACGGTTATTTCTACTTTTTGTAAATTCTTCATTAACTAAAGCCAGTAGTTGCTTAGACTGACGCTTAGTTAGTTGATTCTCCATAACCGAATTCGGCGAGGGTATCGACAAACTCGGTGTCAACATCTCCGTCATCGTAAATCGGTTCTCCTAAACCTTGTGCTTCGGCAAGTACTCGTAACTCTTCTAAATCAGTTTTCAAATTTTGCGATGGTACTTTAAAAGCAGCTACAGGGCCTGATAAAGCCGCGTAAGTCTTAAAGTCATTTGCTTGTAACCGATTTAACAGATCGCGGTTTTGGTCCTGAAGATACTTGTTCTCCTTCGTCTTCGACTTCACTAGAATCATTGTTAATAGTAGGTTCGTCAAGAGTAAGCCCAGCAGTAAGACCGTAAGCAAAAACAACAGATTCAAGAGCTTCAACCTTATCTTGCAATTCTACATTAGTAGCCGCGTAAGTGTTTAGTAATGATTGTGTAGTGTCTAATTCATCAGAATCAGTTAAACCTACAACACTACCAATTTCCTCCGCGCAATTGCGACAAAGAAGAATTGCACCATAGTAATCAATGTCTTTGGTTAAATCTACAAATTCATTGCTACCATCTGACTTTCGACCACACGCAATACAATCAGCCGGAAGGGGTACAATTGTAAGAATTTGAAACTTGTCAGGAGCGCTCATTTCTTGGCGTCTTCCTTCTTAGCTTCCGCTGCTTTAGCTTCGGCTTCTTCCTTAGCTTTTTTAGCAGCAGCAACTTTAGCTTCCTTTTCTGCCTTCTTAAAATTTTTCATTCGCTCATCGCGGACGCGCTCTGCCCTTTCTTCCTCAAGATCAGTAAGATAAGGACCATCTACACGAGGATCACCCTTAATTACCTCATGAGCATTCTCATAAGTATTGCTTACTTGTGCAAAAGTTTCCATTACCATTCTCCTACAAATTCATCAGCAATTACAGAGACGGCTACAGCCCCACTAAAGTTAGGGTCAATGTTGTCACGATTTACAAAAACTGTTGGAGCACCCAACAAATTAGGTCTTTCAATCTTAGCAGGTGCAGGTTGGTTTGGATTTAATTCAGGCATAAACGAGAAGAAATATCGAGCTGAGTCACAAGTATGATCGTCCTTCTTAACTGGTTCTTCTTTTTTATTATTCTTCTCACGTAATTTTGAAGTCGCGTATTGGGCTCTTTTATACTTGCGCATTTCACGAATTGTGTTAGGACAATCCTCTGTAATAAACCACTTACCAAGTCGAAAGTAATTGTTCATTTTGTCGAGTCCAGCGTCAACATCTCGTACTGAACCTGTAGCTAAATTAACTCCATGCTGTGCATACTCGATTTGGATTGAAAGTCCCGTAGTTTGTTGCCGTTGTTTGATGGCAGGGTCAGCAATACGTAAGAAAGGAATAATTCCGTAGTCTTTACGGAGAGTGGCCTCGTCACTTTTGATTTTTTCAGCATGTTGTTGTACTGTCCACTCTGATTTATAGTGTTCCGCATAAGTTACTACTACCCCCGTTTTTTTGTGAACAGCATGACGCAGAATTGCTGTAGGGTTATTAAATCCTGCATCAAGACTCATGTAGTGTTCCCATTCAATCGCGTTTGGAATACCTGTTGCAATTACATGAGTCTCAGGATTGAAACCTTTAAAAATTAGGCCACTTACCGCAATGTAGTTTCCCGCGCCTCGGATAAGTCTTTCATCCTCGTCATACCCTGAGAGTAAGGCTTCAATAGCTTCCTCATCAAGGTACGGATTGTCACGAATGTCAACAGTAACAACGTCGATAAGGTCAGAAGCTCTTTTTTCCCAAATTTCATCGTAAGTCCACGTCATTCCTTCTACTGGGGTCATTGTCATCCACCAACGGCCATTGTAGTCAACAAGACGCGCTTTACACTCTTTGAAAATGTCAAAAGGTGGTTCTTCATCAAAGTGCATGAAATGACGAGGAACGCCTGCAAACTTTTCAAGTTCCTGGTCATAACTCATTACTTCAAGTTGTGATCCGTTAGCTAATGTTAAATTATGTTTGCTTCCGTTCCATGATCGTTCCCACGAACCATCTACTAAGTCAGATGGCGGGATCCACTGTGAAAGTTGTGGAAGAATAATCTTGGTCATGCCGTTCTTAAAATCAACTGTAATAACGCGACCTAAAAGTGGAGGCTCAGGAAGTTTAAGGTAAGGATGCCTTCCTGTTAACCACCAAATGTCTTCATTAATTCCTGAAGTTGTTTTTCCACTTCGATTGCCACCAATGTACTGTCTACCATTTGCTTCTGAGTCATGAAATTGTACTTGTTTAGGATGAGGCTTATACTGAAAATTGTTAGGACGTGGGTTCTTAAGACCAGTTGCTAATAGACCTAGCATGGTTTCTAAGTCTACTGAGTCGTCTTTTACTTTAGACCTCACGGGAACACCACCCACTGAACGTCAAAAGCTCCAGTACCAACTGCTCTTGCTGCCTGAATGTTGAATCCGAGAAGGGTAATTCCGTCAACTTCAGTTGGAAAACCAATGTTAACTGCACTTGCTGCAATTGCTTGTGCAAACACTTTAGGAACAGCAGTGTAAACTTCATTAAAAGTTACTGCAATTGTTTTATTTGTGTTAATTGCTGCAAAGACACCTGTTGAAGTAAGTCCTGTTTCAAATAGTTTTTTACTGGTTACTCCGTCATGTCTGTGGTTACCTGCTGCTGCTTGTAATGCTTTATTTCCTAGTGTGTGGTGGTGACTTAGCGCGGCCGCGTCTACGTCGTCCCTTTTGTGAATGTCATTAATTTCTTTAGGTTCCATTGCTACGGTAACCTTGCGTACCAACCCACGTCAAACGCGG
>WNFY01006037.1_pt1 | contig 10865 bp, 8 predicted proteins | sample 5400091 | NCBI WGS metagenome assembly WNFY01 (sample SAMN13153364, study PRJNA577476) | soil metagenome | isolation source: 60 cm soil or saprolite under grassland replicate 1 | place: USA:California | collected 2016-06-15
TCGAAGTAGTGCTGACGGTATGCCTCGCGGCCGGGATCGACGCCGATGATGGCGATGCTGTCCGGAGCTTCGGGGACTTCGGTGCGCTCCACCACGAAATGCCGGTCCAGTATCCACTCGAAGACGGCGCGGCCGGCGAGCGCGGCCGGAGCAGCCGAAAACGATGCCTCCATGGCCCACTCGCCGACGAACACCTCCAGGCGGTCCATCGCGGCACCCCGGGCGGCGTGGTCGTATTCCATGGCTCTCCTCCGGGCGAAGCGATGATCCAGGGACGCACCATCGCAGACCGCCCGGTGACACGAAAGTCATCGCGCGGCCCGGATACGTTCGCAAGACGATCTCTGCTTATCTCAGCCGCCACCGCGCAGCCACCGGGTGGCGATCACCCAGAGTACCGCGGCCGCCTGGCGACCCTCTCGACCAGGAGCACCGGCCCAGTTCATTCTGCGAAGCAGACGATGCGCCCCCACAGCCAAGCCGCCATCCGCGGCAATGCTGCTGATGCCTGCGCGCCCGCAGCGGCATAGTAAGTCGTTTTGCGTGTCGGTCTGAGACGTAACGACGTCCTCCTGATGCGCTGTTCGGGTTCGGATCCCCACGCGCAGGAGGAGGACGTCCGTGTCTGACCGTAGCGGAATTTCCCGGGGTGATCGCAACCGCAACGCCCGGCTGGCCCGGCTGCGCGAGGCGGTGCCGCTGAGCAACGCGATCGCGGGGATCGATCTGGCGGATAGCAAGCAGATGGTCGTGGTCACTGATCATGAGTCGCGGGTGCTGGCGCGGCGGACGTTCCGGCGGCGCGCCTGGGAGCTGGGAGCGGCGTTGGACTGGGCGGCCGCTCGAGGCGCGGCCGCGGGGTTCGGCGGGGTGACGGTGGCGGTCGAGCCGACGGGGCACCGGTGGCGGGTGGTCGGCCAGCTGGCCGCTGAAAGGCAGATGCCGTTCGTGTGCGTGCAGCCGCTGATGAGCTCGTGGGCCAGGCGGGCCGAGGACCTGACCTTCGACAAGACCGATGATAAGGATGCGGTGCTGATCGCCCGCCTGGCCGCGCAGCTGCGCTGCTATCTGCCTGAGCCGGCCGATGAGACCTGGTCGCGGCTGCGTCACCTGGGTATCCGCCGGGCCCGGCTGGTCGCCGAGCAGGTAGCGCAGGTGCAGCAGATGCGGGACCTGCTCGAATGCGCGTGGCCTGCGGTGCTGGACGCCGCGCGGCAGCCGTTTAGGTCCACCACCTGGCACGCGGCGCTGACCGTGGCGCTGAGCCGAGCCGGCGGCGGCGACCTCGGCCGGGTGATCCGGCTGGGCCGGCGGCGTTTCGATGCGGCCGTGCGCCGCCAGGTCGCCCGCTGGGACGCGGTGAACCCGTGGCAGAAGATCATCGGCGCGGTGTTCGCTGCCTGCGCCGATCCCGCCGGGGTCGCAGCGCTGCGCCACGGTGCGCTGGAACGCGTCGCGCTGCTGCTGGCCGACTGGCGCGATACCCAGGCCCGCCTCGCCGACACCGAGCAGCGGCTGGTCAGCGTCCTGGACGAGCTGGGGCTGACCGAGCTGGCCTGCTCGATCACCGGCCTGTCCGCAGTCGGCGCCGCGGCCATCCTGGCCGAGACCGGCGACCCCAGGCGGTTCACCACTGGCCGCGCACTGGTCAAGCACGCCGGCCTCGCGCCGCGGCAGAAAGCCTCGGGCAGCTATACCGGTCGCACCCGCACCACCGGACAAGGCCGCCCGGCCCTGCGCCTGGCCGCCTGGCGAGCAGTCTGGGGCGCGCTGAAATCCAACCCCGTCTACGCCGCCCGGTTCGCCCACCTGACCAGCCGTGAGCACAACAGGCTATCCACCGGGCAAGCGCACGCCGTGATCGCCGCAGCGCTGCTACGGCACCTGCACGCCATCATCACCACCGGCCAGCGATGGGACCCCGTCATCGCGGCAGGCGGCAGATCCAATCCCGCCTTGATCGCCGCCTGACACCCAGACGCAGGCGGCCCCGTCGAGCTGGCGGCCGGGGCGAGCCCCACGCGGCATCGAGACGCACCAGCGATCTCGCCGCTCATCCTGGGCAGCCCCGCCCGTCGCCGGATCAACCCGATTACACGCTGCCGGGCACCATCCCCATGACAGCTATGCAGGGACCAGCGACGGAGCAGGGCACCGGCCAGACGCTTGACAAAAACGCCTTACGTTGATGAGCGCGCATAGTAAGCCCGATCGCGCTGCGGTATGGGCAATTCGGATGATGCACCAGGAGGCGCCTGACCATGCCACCAGTCCTGTCCAGCAGGGCAGTGCAACCCCATCGAAGATTTGGCATCGAGAAGAGGATGCCGAACCCCGATCCGCCTGTCTCGCTGCTGGATGTCACCTTAGCGCTAGATCAGCGTATCTTCTGGAGCTGCCGGTAGATGGGCGTAAACCGATCGCGTGATTCGGGCGTCCTCCCCACTGACAGTAAATGTCTGAGAACGGTGGGGGATTATCGTGCCTGATTGTGAACGGTGTCATCGGTCATGCATCACCTGCGATGTCTGTAAAGGCGAAGGCAAGGTGCCCTACACGTTCGGTGACTGCACTGAATGCGATGGAACGGGCTGGTTGTGCCCAGACGACGGCAGGCACTGGCAGCGTTGATAGCGCTAGCGCCGCGCTAGGCTCCTGATAGGCGTTCCTGACTGCCGCCGAGAGCAGTGCCGGGGCAGCGCTCTGAGCCGTCATTGCCCGCATCGCGGATCGCGAGCCAAGCTCCTGGTGGATGATCCGCTCTACCGCGGATGGAGCTGCTGAACGTGACCCGCGCAGGTCATGTCTCAGGGGAGCATGGCCCGCGGGTACCAGGTGTTTGATCACGACACCGGACAGGTCTATGGAACGGTCCTCGCCAAGCGAGGACTCGGTCCCAGCCCTCCTCATAACTGGGACCGATACTCCATGCTCCAAGGCTTTACGCTGCCGCACAAGGTCGTCGCCCTGCTTGCAATGCTCACTCATCCCGCCGGTGGCGCTACCAACCTCGGTGAAGCACGCCAGGCTCTACTTGACGCACTTGACGCGGCAAACTCGGCGATTCCAGCGGATGGCACAGAAACGCCCCGGATTGCCCCAAGCAACTGTCGGCCCACCGGGGGAAGAGGTCACCCGCCTGGCCCGGGTGTACCAGGACGCGGACCAGGCTGTGTGAGAGAGCGGGCAGCCGGGTCCCGGCCACCGGGGTGGCGCGGAACCTGTGTTCGGGGACAAACGAGACCGGCCGCGGCCGGTTACATTTGAGGCAGGAGAATCACCATGGTGAAGCGCATCATCACTGCCGCGATGCTCGTACTGGGGCTGCTTGGGACAACAGGTCCGGCGAACGCAAGTGCCACGCTCAGCGTGCCCGCCTGCAGGCTCTTCACTGCGAAGGATTTCAGGGTGGTCTTCCACCGGCCACCGTCAGCCATCAAGTCTGAAGGGCGCGGCAAGTGCGCGTACTTCTTCGACGCTGGGCGAAGGCAGGCCTTGCTAGTACAGGTAAGGCACAGCAGGATAACTGCACGTTTCCGCCCCAGGCACTTGTACTCATCCCGGAAGCTGGCGGCCGTGGAGAAGCGTGCCCAGCGTCACCCGGGCAACACAGCAACCCAGGGAGGTAGCAAATGGGAGTCCTACATCAACCAGAATCACTGGGGACTAATCGTCGCCCTGTTCGCGCTGATCATCGCGTTCCTCGTGATCGGTGAGATGATGCACCGCCGACGCACCCGGCGCCGGGCGGCCACAGCCGCCGTTTCCAGTCCAGTGGCACCGCAGCAGCCGTACACGCCGAACTCTGCCGACATGCCTACGCGGGAGGAATGGGAAGAGATCCATCGGCAGCAGCGTAAGGAGCGCGATCGCCTGCTGCGGAACTACGAGCGCGACAGGAACCGCAAGCGCCGATACCGGTGATAAGCGTCTTGGCAACAGCAAAGGAGGCACCAGCTAGGCACGGCGGCAAGCCGCAATGAGCGGCGACATCGTGACGTTGCTGGAAAGCCCACAACCAGCATCGATCACGAGCGAACCATCACATCGCCTAGTCCCGCCTAGCCGCGACTCTGCCAGCCGACTACTTCAGTGTCAGGGCTGGCGAGCAGGAACACACCCGACCCGGCGATACGCGGAACGTGCACCAGGTGCGGCATGAGCGAGCGTTTCCAGCGTCGCCTCGCGCTATGCGAGAACGCCGGGAGGGAATTACGGATTAGCTGCTGTAAGCCGGAAGGACTCGTCGCTTCACAGCCGCTAGTCATCGCCGTCCTTGAGATGACGCATGGAGCTAGAATCTCTTCCTTCCGCTCGCACAGCAAGGAGGAAATATAGGTTGCGAGGAGGCCAGTACCCCAAAGAATGAACTTTGCGCACGAATCCACTTGACGACCGAAGTGGTCGGGGTAATCCTAGATCCTCTTGTGCAGGAGGCTGGAGATCGCCGTACCGGAGCGCATATCTGGAGCCATGCGACCGTTGGCTTGCCGGTAAGATAATTACTTCAACCCCTTAGGAGCCCTTGATGGCACGTCATGAGTTCAACCCACTGGAACCGCGGGTTGCAATATACGAAATCGTCTCGGGTTTCGTTGCGGCCTTGGCGGTAGGCGTCGCTGGAGCATTCGGCTCCGACAAGACGACACCGAAATGGCTGTTGATCGCTCTATTCTTTGGAGGGCTCGCGCTTTGGGTTGGCGCGATCCTCTGGCTGTTTCTTGCGCATCGTCGGTTGGCGCGTATAGAATCCGGTCGAGCGGTCAAGCACGCACGACTATCCGTCGAGTCCAAAGTCTGGGCGCGTCTGGGCATTGCGTCCACCGCGCTGCTGACTCTAGCGACAGCAGTCGCCTTCGTGCTTGCCGTCCGCCCAGACCCTAATTTTACGTCTCCATATGACGGACAAGATCCAAACGCGGCCAACTGTGTCGACGCCGCAGTCACGACCCCTGTTGGCCGGGACGGTCCAGGACTGTTGGACCTCAATGGGCGAAAAGTAGGGCACCTGGAACTAAGGGCGTCACCGAAGTGCGGCACGATCTGGGCTAAGGTTCTGCTCGACCCGAGCATCGCTCCGAGTCTCAAAGGAAGACTTATCATGCTGGTGATGTACAGGCCTGCAGACGGCGCGCGGGTCACCTATCCGCTCAGACTTAAAGGCGGCGCAGAAGGTTTCTCTAATATGATCTCCGCCACCGACGCATGTGTACAAGCCGAAGGATATTTCCTCGACGGGAACCGGTCCGGACCTACTGCCAGTACGGCATGCAAATACGAGAACTCATAACCAGCCGTTCCTGCCGAATCGTAGGTGGACGGATTCTATGAAACTGCTGACGCTCAACGCGCGCTCACATCGGCATATGCGCACGTTGAATCGCATACGGATCAATAAGCTGGCACAGCAGTACGTCAGCGTTGGGTCACGCAGCTGGCTGGGCGCTCGCCAATGCTTTCGTGATGAAGCTAGGCCAGTCGGCGTTCATTCTTGCCTCGAACCTTGCTCTGACCAACTCACGTTCCTCGAGCGGAACATCCGCCGCGCTGTCGGAGGTGCTGTAGATCGTCAGCATACGGCCGGCGGAGCAGAGGATCATGTGGGCCCTCGATGACACCGTAATGAACAGGCCCGGTGCCTGCTGCTCAAGCTCAGCCTGCGCGGCCGGGAAGTGGACGCCGATACGCTCCCAGCTTAGGCCGATATCGTCCAGCCAAAGCGTCATGTCGGACAGGAAGATCACCCGCTTGCCGAGCACGGCGGCGCAGCGTGAGCCAACGTCCAGCATGAGCGCGAGATCGCGTCCTAGCGGGACGGGCTTGCCGTCCGGACCTACTGGCCGAATCACCTGGGTCACGTCTGGCGCGACGGCGAACGCGGCCTCGGCCATCCCCGCGTCCGCCTGATCCTCGGGCCAGGCTAGGCCAGCGACCAAGAACCACGACGGGTTCGTCATCCACGCTTCGGGCTGCATCACTGCCACATCCTTCTTGGCCATGGTGGCACTCACAGCTCGCGTTCGCCAGCTTCGGCCTCCCGCTCGGCGAGCTGCCCGGACGGCGGGATCGGCGGCTTGGGCGGCTGGAGCACGGCTTCACGATCTTCCTGCTCCCAAGATGGGAACGCCCGGCCTACGTCCTCGAAGTCAGGGTCTTCGTGTGGTTCCATGACGCTCTGCCGTTCGGCGATCTTCTCGCTGAACGCCTTCCGTGCCTCGACCAGCTCCCGCACCCAGGCCGGAGGCTGATACTTGTGCTGCTCCTCGGGCAGCACGTCCAGCTCGGCGCGCTGCTCGTCGGTGACCTGTTCGGGCTCGGCTGACCGCAGTGGCTCGATCCTCATCTCTGGGTACCGGCGGCGCAGCTCGGCGTCCGCGGCCACGGCCAGCCGGCGCTGCGGCTCGGTCGCCGCCTCCCAGGCCCTGCGGTCTTCCATCAGCCCGGCCAGGATGCTTTCCTGCATCTGGTAGGCGGACTCCTGCAGGCGGCTGCGTTCGGCCTGCTGCTCGTGCCTGGCCGTCAGCTCACCGTCCCCGGCCTTGCGGGCGACCGCTGCCTCGGCTTCGCTGCGGATCACCCGTAGCCGGGCGTCCTCCGCGCCGGCCCGCACATACCCCAGTTCCCTGCCGACGTGCTTGGACGCCCACGCGGTCTCGGCTTGGTACTGGTCGCGGATCAGCCACAGCGAGCCGTCGGCCCGGTCCCGCAGGTCCGTCCCGTCGGCCGGGCCGAGGGCCCGCCACGCCTCATGCCATAGCGCCCGCTTGTCCGGGTGGTCTGCGATCGGCTCGGGCCCGACCGGCTGCCGTTCGCCGTCGTAACCGAACAGCTCCCGGTAGGCGCCGACCGCGCTGGCCCGTTCCTGCCACTGGTCACGCCTGCCAGGCTCGTCCGGCACCGGGCCGAGCGCCTTAACTGCCCATGCTGGCTGGTGTTCGGCAGCGTGCTGGCCGATCCGCTCCCGCCGTTCGTCCATCAGCGTGGCCAGCTTGCCCAGGTACTCGCGGATCTCCGGGTCGGCGACCTGCGGTACCCGGTCGGCCCACCGGCCTGCCGGCCGCGGCGTCATGGCGTTCACCGACGGCCGCATCCTCGCGTCGATCACCGCCGGGATGTCCCGAGCCCCGTTCAGGTCCCGGGGCCGGACAGCCTGCCGAACGACATCGCCGGGGTCAGCGCCGGCCAACTCGGCCGCCCGCATGGTCCGGTACAGCCACCGCGCAGTGGGTGTGTCAAGAGCACCGTTCCCTATCCCCCAGGTGTCCGCCAGCGCCGACTGCACGGCCGGTCGGAACCGCTGGGCGTCGGCCCGTTCGGTCAGGTCCATCCAGATGGCGTGCAGCGGGCCGAGGTGATCCGCGCTGGACCGCTGCCGCTCCCGGTACTCGGTGGCTGCCAGGTCGGTGGCGTCCCGGGCGAGGACATCGGCGAGCACCGCCATGCCCTCGTCCAGATCACCTTGCGGCGGCCGCTGTGCTGCCTGGCCCTGCCGCTGCTGCTGCAGCTCACAGAACCGGGCCAGCTCGGGTGCGGGTCTACTCAGCGGCAGCGGGTCCGCGAGCTTGGGATTTGGCGTGATTGCCATGATCACGTTGTCGCCAGTGCCACGAGTGATCGCGACATAGGTGCCCTGGCGGTCATCGCCCGGCCCAACAACTGCGCGCGTCGCTGCCACCGTCCTGCCCTGGGCGACGTTCCTCGTGACTGCGTATCCCAGCTCGGCCGCCTGGTAGCCGGGGAACAAGAACGCCTCCTCTGTCCAGCGCGGCGCCTGGGTCTGCAGGCCGGCGACCAGCATCCGGCGGACCACCGGCCCCCGAGCGGTGATCGCCTCGATGCGCAGAACGTGCATGTTGGCAAGCGTCTCCCCCTCACCAGCATCCACTGAGTGGTCGTTGTCCGTGCACACGAGCAGGTCGCCGACCGTGGCCCGCTGGCCGTCGGCGATGTCGATCGACGGGCCGTCCCGGGCCACCAGGCCCAGATGCTGAAGGTCGTCCCGGACTCGGCGGCACAGCTCACGGCGCAGCTCGTGCGACCGGGCGATCAGCAGGGAGTTCTTGCCCTCCAGTGTGTGGGCGACGTACGCCTGAGCCGCGGACTCCAGAATCTCTTCAGCCGTCCCGGCCCTGATCCGCCCGTGCTCGGCGTAGTCGGCCAGAGCAGCGGCCTTGCCCTCGCGCAGCGCCAGCGACGCGGAACGCTCCCATTCCTCGCTGAACCGCACCGGCTCAAGAAGCTGCACATACCCCTGGGTGCGGGTGACCAGGCTCGCCCCTCCCCCGTTCTCCACCGCCTGGAGCTGCTGATGATCAAGAGCCACGGCCACCTTGACACCCACCCGGGCCGCGTAGTCGACGATGTCCGCGAAGTCGGGGTTACTCAACATCGACGCCTCGTCTATGACAATCAGGTCGCCGCGGGCGAGTTCAACGGGACCGCGGGCACCGCGGCGGTCCTTCGAGTGGCCAAGGAACTGGGCGAAGTTGTAGCTCTCGGCTACTCCTGCCTCTACCAGCACGTTGCGGGATGCCTGAGACGGCGTGATCCCAACCACCCGGCCCCGCGGCCAGGCTCTGCCGATCTCGGCGAGCACACGGGTCTTGCCCGCCCCGGCCGGGCCGACGATCACCTCGACGCGGCGGTCAGAGGTCAGCACATGGAACGCGGCAGCCGCCTGATCCATCCGCAGTCCGGAGGTGGTCGTCTGGACCTCGGCACCTGGCGGCTCGTGCAGCGCGGCCTCTAGCTCCGTGGCCTCAGCCCCGAGCGCGCGAGCCGCCTGCTCGCGCGTCATCGCCGGGACGCCACGGGCGTCGGCCTGGGCCACGAGCCTTCCCTCCCGCGAAAGTTGCACCCTGGTCGCATACTTGACTCCGCCGTGCCGCTGGTACACGCTGCGCCCATCGGCCCGGCGCAGCGTGGCAGGCACCGGGACCGCCTCGCCTGCCTCCAGGCAGATCACTGGCCCGAACTCCCCCGCGATCGCCCGGTCGGTCACCTCCTCCAGCAGAGCCGCCTGGCCGTCAGGATCGGCGGCGCGCCGGGGCAGCACCCGGCCGAGGTTGGCGATCAGGTCCGCGCGCGTCCACTTGGAGTTCTCACGCGAGCATTTCTCCAGCGCCTTCTGCGCCGCGCGCGTGATCTCATCCTGCGTAAGTTCGGGGTCTGCGTCACGCGGCGCGTGACCGTCACGTTCCAGACGCGACACGCGCCGGTACAGCGACGCGAGATCCACACCGGCTTTCTGCGCGGCCTTCGCCTGCCAGCCGCGGGATGCCGCGTCCCAGTCCGTCACGCCGTCCTTGTTCACACGCGTGCGCAGCGTGGCTCGTTCCTGCAGCGCGGCCAGCTCGCGCTGGTTCGGCGCGCGCCCGTGCTCGGCCTGGAACCGTGGTACCAGTTCCCGGTCCACCAGCTTCGTGATCTCGGCCCTCCGGTGGCTGAACACCGCCATCAGGTCAGCGCCGATGCCGTCAATCCCGAAACCCATGCCGTCAACCCGGGGAACCCAGCTCATCCCGAACCGCCGCGTCAGCGCGGCCTCCGCGTGAACCGAGGCGATCTGCCCGGCTGCGCGCACGTGCTCGTAGTAGGCGGTCGAATCCGGCGCGCGCCCCTTCCCGTCGTCTCGCGTGACCGCCACATGCGCAATCTGGTTGTGCTCGTGAAGCTGCATGTCGCCGTCACGCGAGGTGTGCTGGTACCACGACGCGACGATCAGGTCGGCCTCGTGCCACTGGCCCGACTCCCTGCCGTCCACCCGCGCGACATGACTGCCCGTGCGCACATACCCGGCCTCACGCTGGAAATACGCAAGCCCTGCGTTATTAGCGTCACGCAAGATCGCATCGACCTCGCCCAGCAGCCCGGCGGCCAGCGCCTCGGCCCGCTTGTCACACTCATCCCGGGCCCGCTGCACCGCGGCGCCAAGGCTCGCATGCAACAGCGAGATGTCCTTCGACCAGGACATTGTGAGATCGAAGTACAGCGGCGACTGCCGGGCCTGCCGCTGCGCCTCGATCCGCAGCACCGCCCTCCGATGATCATCTGCTCCCGGCTCGGCAGCAAGCAGGCTCTTGTAGATTTCCGCGGCCTTCCCGGCGTTCGCCGGAGCCCGCCCGAGCTTCCGCCCGTCCGGCCCCTTCCGCTCCCCGAACAGCAGGTTGTACGGCTCCCGCTCGACCTGCTGGCCTTCGGCGAAGCCCAGCCGTTCGGCGCCCGGCCCCCACCACGTGCCCGGCGGCTCCCCCGCCTCCACGGCCGCGAGATAGTACCCGGCATCCCGGTAAGCCTCGCCCACGGCGCGCCAGGCATAGTCCAGGTCGTAGCCCTTGGCGACCGTCGCCATCACGGCCACCAGCCTCACCCCCAGATGATCTTGATTGACCGCGCTCGCTCGCTAGTGCATTGGTGTGATGGGCAGCAGAACAAGATCAGGATGCCGGAACCGAGGGTCAAGATCAGCGCAGCAAGATCGGTAACAGTGAAGACGGAGGCAGAAACGGTGGGCTGACCAGGGCAGAAGGAAGGCGGCAAAGTCGTAGATGCAGTGGACGCCCAACGTCCCAGAGCGCGTGGCTCGCCGAGGATGCGGGCACCGTGGGATCAGCGGCCGGGCGGCAGCGGTCTGTACGATCGTCGCCATGGCCTACGAGGAGGAGCTCGCCGAGCGTATCCGCCAGCTCATCGGCAGCGATCTCGAGCTGACCGAGAAGAAGATGCTGGGCGGGCTCGCCTTTCTCATCTGCGGCAAACATGGCCATCGCCGCAAGCAGCGAGGGTGGCGCCATGGTCCGCGTCGATCCCCGCGCAGTCGGACTCCCTGCTGGCAACGACGAAGGCCACGCTTATGAACATGCGTG